>JGI20153J14295_10000618_pt1 | contig 30031 bp, 19 predicted proteins | sample COG_03_FD_14295 | JGI IMG/M metagenome (IMG submission 14295) | reverse complement strand
TGTTTCCGAATCCTCTGCTCGACGATGCCGATTTCATGCTACATATGCTGAGCACTTACGATACAAAATTTCGCTTTTATGCCGATGTCGCCAATGACCGCGAAGAGGCCATCCTACCGCTACTATTGAACAAGAATACGCTACCAGGCTTCAATGATTCGGGCGCACACCTAACCAACCTTGCTTTTTTTGATGGCAATCTTATGTCACTTAAGCACGCTTTAAATGATTCGGTTGCTACTTTTAGTAAAATTGTAAAACGGCTCACTCGCGAGCCGGCCGAGTTTTTTGGATTAGACACCGGCACCATCGATATTGGTGCACAAGCAGATATCACCATGATCAACCCTAATGCACTTCGCCAACACGATGACATGGCAACAAGGATTTATGAACATCGAGATATTTTTAATCACAAACAACTCCTGTCACGCTCCGATGGCGTAGTCAGTAATGTTTTTATTAATGGCGAATGCGTGTGGCGTAACGATCAAGTGACCGACGCACTAGGCAAAAAAACTTTAGGCAGGGCTCTCCGCGCCCATGCAAGTTAAAACACACTATCAGTCAGCTGCCCTACTACTTGGGCTTCTATCTTCGCCGGCCAATGCTGATAGCATAAATACAAAAGCGGGGTTTATTGACTTCAACTTATACCCCTACTTAAACAGCGTAGATTCTGACAGCAGTGCAACCGTCAACATTGCTGCCTCTTTGGCGCATCGATTTTCTTACTTCAGCTTAACAAACTTTGCCAACCAAGCTGGCAAGAGCGAACTCGAAGAATTTGAAAGCTTTTATACAGAGCAAAATATTCGCTGGCAAATCAGTGACAAATCACCACTGGATCTCACACTGCAATTCAACCTGCGCTCGGGCCAAGACAATGATCGTCAACGACTCGGTTTTCGCTGGAGACTCAACGACACACAAGCTTTCAAAGCTACGTTTGATAAAATCTATCTTAGCTATTCGATTAATTTTCATGTTCTCCAACTAGACAACGATGATGGACATGCGTGGCAAATGGAGCATGTCTATCGCCTAAGCTTTCCACAACTAAACGAGCGACTCTATCTCTCTGGATTTATTGACCATACGATCAATCAGAAATCATCAGCCAATGTCCCTAGCGATCCAATAGTCATGGAAACACAACTGGGCTTTAGAATTGTAGAAAATTTATTTGCTGTAACCGAGTACCGATCGAATCAATACAGGAAAGAAGACGTCAACAACCTAGCTGTGGGCTTTGAATACAAAATCAAGTGGTAGCATAACGTCATCTGCCTTGCAGTTTTAAAAAGCGAGCCTCATTCCTACCGTTGCTGTTCTTGCTTTATTAGGACGCGCACCGTACGGCTGACGCCCCACGATATTCTCTTCGCTAGTTGCATTTTCTAAACGACAATATATCCCTAAATCATCATTAACCTGCCGACTAACAATCAAATCAAGTGTTGTACTGCTTTCGGTTTTTTCGTAAGCATCGCATGAGGGCTTAGTGCACACTTCGTCAACATAGCTCATTGACGCGTTCAGCGCCCAGCGATCCATTTCGAGTCCTAATGAAATTGCCAGCTGATTTTCAGGAATATACGGAATGACATCTCCCTTCGTTACGGTGCCAAAAAATGCAGTGTCGCTAAAGGATGAGTCGAATTCAGAGTGGGTGTGGCTATAAACCAATGATAGCGGCATAGAAATGTCGCGACCGATGTCATAAACATTNCTCATAGTAAACTCCACGCCGCGAACCATCGCTTTACCGCCATTGGATGTATCCCCAGGATCACAATTACTGCCTGATGATGCTGTACAAGTCCCTAATATATTTTCATAGTCGTTGTAAAAGCCCACAAGCTCAGCCGATAAAGTGCCATTTTTGTAGCGCGCACCCAATTCATAATTGACCGACGCCTCTTCATCGACGTCTGGCTCATTTGAAGGTGTGCTGAAGCCTTTATGTGCACCGCCCAAAATAGTCAGTTGCTCGCTAACATGATAAAGAGCGCCAAAACCCGGCAGTAAAACGGCTACATGATTTTTACGCGAGTCACGAAAGCTTCTTTGAGCGCCGTCGTTATAACGGGCTCGCTGTAGGTCGATATCTTCATAACGCAAACCTGGAGTAAGCACCCAATCACCAAAAGTGATCGTGTCATGCACATACAGTGAAGTCGCCTTCGCTTGCTGCACGCGATTACCCGCATCGCCCAACGCGTTAGCCGATAAAAAAACCAGCGAACCATTTTGCTGTGCATAGAAAAAATCTTGCTGTAAACGATCTTCCTCATCTTCGTGATGGCGGATACCCATCTCTAATTTATGCTGAACAGAATTCCCGCTTAAGTCCCAGTCGAGCTTCACCTGCACACCCCTTGAATAGTACTCACGATTATTATCACGAAGTTGAATACTAGTATTGTCTGGCGTATCTCCCCCATCAAGAATGGCTTGTAAATCTGCAGAGGAAAGCCCTCCCAGTGTGAGGCCTCGATTAATTCCTTGAACGATATCAAACCAACTGTCGAAGTCTGTTGTTACATCGGTATCAATATCAAACTTCTCAGTTTTAAACCAACTTCGCTTATGGGTATTCTCGTAAGCTGTTGCAGCAATGCGCGCCTCTTCACTTATGGAATATTCATACCGCAAAATAAATTGGTTATGTTCAGTTGCAATGTTATCTAAATCCGACAAACCATAGCGTCGATAGGCATTGTTAGAAAAATCTAAATCAGTTAATCCTAGGTAGCTTTGATTAGAGTTTTGCTGAGCATATTGATATTTAAACTCAACCGCATGGCGTGAATCATCCGGCGCATAAGCTAGTTTCAATGTGTAGTCTTCAACATCCAGTCCCGTATCGTTATTACTTCGATCAATTTTTTGGTATCCATCTGACTTCCATTGATGCGTCTCAAGCATAAAGCCAAAGCCTGACTCATGAGTCGATCCATAAACGACATGGCTGCGTGTTGTAGAGTCACTACCCACTTCCAAGTTAACTTTGCCTTCAGTCGCTTTTGGAATAGGCGTCGACACAAAATTTACCGCCCCCCCAACCGTATTAGGGCCTTGAGTAATTGCGGAGGGGCCTTTAACGACTTCGACGTTGTACATACGACCCATTGTGGGAAAGTAATAGGCAGACGAGGCAGAGTACGGGGCTGGAGCGACTAAAACGTTGTCCTCTAACAAAACCACTCGAGCACTTCGCTCGGTGGGTACACCGCGAATACCGATATTTGGCCGCAAGCCGTAACCATCTTCTACCTGAACCGACACACCGGGTACCGTTCGCAAAATACGTTGAATGTCGGCATATTCAAATATTTCTAGATCATCATCACTCAAAAGATGGGCCGAACCAGTAACCGCCTCCAATCGTTCTTGATTACCCAAGATGGTCACCTCTTCAAAGAACTCGGCTTGCTCAGCATGATCGGCATAACAAAAAGTAGCAAATGTTGGTAAAAAGACGGTAAATGCGGTCAAAAGCGGTCTATTGTTCATAATATCAGTCGTCCGATGTATTCTGAGAGTGGCGTAAACAAAGCTAATGCGAACCATTTTGCAGGCATCAGAGTGAATTGCATAAGCCATAAATTGATTTTACGCAAATCTTAATCTAAATGCAACTCATTCTCATTTGTATTAGTGGGTTTATAACAGCCGACTCCTATCACCTGCGCCAGCCACTCACATTGCTGCTGGCTACTCGTACAAAAAACGATCATAATTAACCACTTAAATTAGAAAAAAATCGGTATAGCAGCTAGAATCTCCGTGCTAATTCGATGTATTCAATTGAACACTCCAGCGCTATTTTAGAGCCGACCAGCCTTTCTCTTAATGACGTTCGGATATTGCTTATAGGCCTTTAGCATGCGCGTCGCGTCACCCTGCATTTGCTCAACCATCTTCAACCGTGTCACGCGAAAAGCGAGCATGCAGCTGCGACTTACCCGCTCGATTTTTATGAGCTTGTGCTGTTTGGGCAGCATCGTTGTGTTGGTAGCGCCAGTGAGCTTAACCAGCGCCGCTGAAGCGAGCGTCGATAACGCCACTAGACCCGTTGATTTTGCTGTTCAAAAAAATATTCCTCAAAAACACGACGCACTGCGCCACAGCGAACGTGCTCGCGTTTTGCAAAGCATCAAAAAGAAACACCCCAATTTCAAACAGCAAGAGAGCCTTGCAAGCAACTTTTCGGCTGAAGAGCCTATTCTCTTATTGCTTGAAAAACGCCCCAGCAATAAAAAGCAAAATAGCCCTCGCCTCGCCGATGCCTACTACTACGATTACAAAACCAATGAAACAATTCATTGCATAGTGAATCCAGAAACAGGCGTTATTATTGAAGAGCTCCGCACTGTAGAACTTCAGCTGCCCTTGGTAGAAGAAGAAATTGAACGGGCGTTTACTATTTACTTACAGAGCTCGCATCGCAATGAATTAGCCGATGCCTACCGCGAAGCCACTGGGCAATCGTTAATTGATGTTAGTAGCCTGCATTTTAAAGCCTTCATACTCCATGGCAGCGCCAACATGACGCGACTCAATGCAGCCACAAAGCGCTGCGGTCGCTCGCGCTGCGCAAAACTGTTGATTCACACTGAAGAAAATATTGCGTTGAACATCACACCTATTATTGACTTGTCTAAAGGTCAAGTTATTCAGGGTAATACCGAACGAAGCGCAGACCGCGCAATACCAGCCGTCAATGCAAACTCACCCCAAGAACCGGTGCACAGGCATGAACAAACTAACGGGAGTGAGCAACATGCACTGCCGCATTAAGGGGTTAGTTCATCAAGTAGTACGAGCCGCTTCGGCGCATGCATTCGCATTAATCATAAGCGTTGTATGGTTTTCTTTATCAGTCTCTGGCGCGCATGCTGCATCGTGCACCGGCGACGCACTTGTGAATGTCACATTACCTAGCGGTGCACAGTGGGAGCTTTGCTGGGAGCTGCGTGACGAAGAAGGCGTCGTCATTAAAGAAGCCGCCTACAAGACCCCGCAAGGATCTTTTCGCAACGTTCTAAAAGAGGCGTCTTTAGCGCAAATCAATGTGGCTTACGACGACGGCACGCCCAGCCAACGCCACGTCACTGACATTGCCAATGGTGGCGGACTCGGCCTCAACATCCATTCACTCTCCCCTCTCGACTGCATTGATGGCAGCTTACACGCCAGTGCAGGCAACACTGTGCTTTGTGTGAAAACTAAGCCTCGCGGCTATGCCTACAAGTCTTATGCTCTGCTGCAACAGGGGCACATGCTGGTGCTGGAAAGTCGAGCAACGGTGGGACTTAGCAGCTATATCATTCATTGGCGCTTGTATGACGACGGCAGCATTGAACCCAGCGTAGGGCTGACGGGTCTGCTGCCAAAAATCGGCTCAGATCCAAACTATGGCTGGCCGTTAGATCAAAATAATCGCGTTGGCGTGGCATTTAACACCAGCTATTTTTGGCGTTTAGACTTTGATTTGGCTGCCGATGGCAGCAACGAAAGCATCGAAGAGTTTGAAGTTATTTCATCGGCAGATCGTCGCACAAAAAGTTTGAGCGTAACCACTTTAAGCAGTGAAACGAGTCGCTCAGTAGCTCCTGATATAAAACGCTCGTGGCGCATCAGAGATGTCGGTACGGGCGTCACGAATGCTGACGGCCGCTCAATATCCTATCATTTATCACCTATGCATACGGCGCATCGCTACACAGGTGCTGCAACCGAAAGCTGGGCTCAGGATGACATTTACTTCACACGCTACAATGCTTGCGAGCGCTTCATTGTAGATAACCCCACAAATGGAGGCTGCGCGGATAACGTGTCGGGATTCATCAACGGCGAGAGCATCGACGATGAAGATGTAGTCCTTTGGTATAAGATCAATTATCACCACCTGCCACGAAGCGAAGATGAGCCGGCTGTACAAATACATTGGGATGGTTTTTTTATCGCCCCCAGAGACTGGACGGCCACCAACCCTCTAGCGGCATTAACTTCGCCTGCCTTAAATTATTCGAGCACAAGCAACAGCCATTCATCAAGCAACAGCCATTCATCAAACAACAACCATTCATTAAACAACGACGATTCATCAAGCAACAAGTGCGTTAATGCCCCGCTACTCTTGTGCCAGGAGTTAGGCTAATGGTTTGGCCTATCACGGATCCTTTTGTAAGACCCGGCGCTATTAATAAACACCGATTCATTGTCGCCAGCTGCTTTTTTTGGTTTGTGGGGTTTTCAGCTAGTATCCAGGCGCAAGCGACACTCAATTGCTCGGCGAGCTACCAAATCAGTCATTCGTTTGCTAACGGCGCGCAATGGGATATGTGCTGGGAGCGACAAAATCGTGAAGGCATTATTTATTCTGACATTTACTACACTGCGCCCGGCGGATCAGCGCGTCAAATTTTAAATAGTGTCGCCATCGCACAGATCCACGTACCCTACGATGATGATGGCGCTCGCTATCATGACGTAAGCGACTACGGCTTAGGTACATCTGAATATCTCAATAACTTACAAGCTGCCGATTGCCCTGACGGTGTCCGCGTGCAGGAAAATGGCAAGAATGTCATTTGTCGTTCGGTCTATACTGATGAAACTAGTTCACTTACCAACAACGCCACAACACCCAGCGAGATTTTAAGCGTATTCAGCGTCTCTCATGTGGGTGCCTACAACTATATTCCTGAATACCGCTTTCACGACACGGGCGTTATAGAGCCTGTCATGGGTGCAACCGGCACGCTACAGCGCTATGGCAGTAATACCGCAGAAGGCTGGACTGTCCGCACCGGTAGCAACCCCGTCGGCATCTCTCATTTACACAATTATTATTGGCGCCTCGATTTCGACCTCGGCGCTAGTGGCACCGATGATGTCTTTGAAGAAATTGAATTCGTTGCCGAAAGTGGCAGCAACACCAGCTTTGCGAAATCTGTCACCGACTTCACTACCGAAGTAGCACGATCTATCAATGCCGATACACGCCGCTTTTGGCGTGTGCGCGATAACACGGATAATAACGCTGATGGTCTGCCAGTTTCCTACGACATTCTTCCGCTGGATACGGGCCACCGCGATATAGGCCCAGCCGACGAACCATGGACAGAAAATGATATTTATGTCACGCAACATCGTGCTTGCGAACGATTTGCATCGCGCAACCCATCCGACCCCGGTGGCTGCCTAGCTAACGAACATGTGAGCGATTTTGTCAACGGCGAATCTCTTGTCAATGAAGACCTTGTAGTTTGGTTTGGTATTACGTTTCATCACATACCTCGCGACGAAGATGAGCCTCGCATGCATGCACATTGGAATCATTTCAGACTCATCCCACGTGACTGGACGGCAGAATCAGTCAACAGCCAAGTTAATTTTCCACCCGCCATTATTGATATTAGCGATCAAAACAATCTGCTCGGTGAAACAATCAACTTGCAAATTATTGCCGATGACCCTAGCAATCAAATAATTACCTACACACAAAGCGGTTTGCCTGCAGGACTCACCCTCGATGCAAACTCTGGCTTGATTAGCGGGACAGTTACGGCTGCGGAAGGTACTTACCCGGTAAGCATAACCGTCACAAACTCTGGCAATGCCAGTAATACCATTGAATTAAATTGGTCGGTAGACACAGACAACGATAATGATGGCCTACCAAACGGCATCGATAATTGCCCATCCATCCCTAACATAAACCAGCTCGACACCGATGAGGACGGCGATGGTAATGCCTGTGATGAAACACCTCTGGGAGCATGCGCAAGTTTTGCCAGTGCTGACGTGCCTCAAGCAATTTCAACATCGGGCACGCCCACGGTACTATCGAGTTTGTCCGTTACGCTTAATGGGGCATTGAGCAGTGTAGCCATCATTGATCTGGCAGGCTCTCACACTTACATGAGCGACCTGATTTTCACTCTGACAAACCCGTCAAACACGAGTGTAACCATTATCGAGTCATCATGTGGCGGCAATGATAATTTTGACCTTACGCTGGACGATGGTGCAAATTCTAGCTACCCATGCCCGCCTATAGGTGGAGGAACTTATTTGCCCAGTAATTCTCTTGCGCCATTTGTTGGGCAATCGGCAGGCGGCCAGTGGACACTTACCATAGCCGATACTTTTAATGATGATGGTGGCTCTCTCGATAGCTGGGGCTTGCAAATTTGTACCGGCGACACGACCAGCAGCAACGATCAGTTCTGGTCGGAAGGCTTCGAGGGCGTAAACAACTGGACGCCGGACCCGCTTGGAACAGATAGCGCTACTAGCGGGCAATGGAGCGCAGGCGATCCCATTCAAACGCAAATTTCACAAGGCATTATGCAACCTGCAGACTCTTCAGAAGGCACACAAGCACTAATCACTAATCCTGCCGGTGGTTCGGTAGGTGCAAATGATATTGATGGTGGCGCGGTCACTGCAAAATCTCCCCTCATTTCGCTGCCGTCAGCCACCAATATCGCATTGAGTTTTGATTTCTTCTTCGCACATGATGCAAATGCCACTAGTGCTGATTACTTTCGTCTAAAGCTAGTCGATACATTTAACACAACGCTTTTAGTGATTGCCGAAGAACTGGGTACTAGCGCCGTGCGTGAAGGCCAATGGANAACAGTCAACAACATTAACTTAAATGCCTACCAAGGCCAAGATGTAGCACTAATAGTAGAAGCTGCAGATGACGGCACGAGCAACATTGTTGAAGCTGGCCTCGATAACATAAAAATACTTACCACACAGCTTGATGCCGACTCCGACGGCATTGTTGATTCGTTAGATAAATGCCCTAACGTCGCAAATCCCAACCAGCTTAATGCCGACAATGACAGCTTCGGCGATGCCTGCGATGCATTCCCTAATGACCCAGACAATGACATTGATGGGGACACGATCAGCGGACACATCGACAACTGCCCAGCGGTAGCAAACGGCCCCAATGATGCCAGTAATCAACTCGACAACGATGGTGATGACACGGGCGATGCGTGCGACATTGATGCCGATGGTGATGGCATCGACGGCAACGGCAGTGGCGGACCGGGAACCGATATTAACGACCTCGATAATACGATAGCAACGGATGCCGACAGTGATGGTGTTGATGATGCAGGTGGCGGTACGCTCAATGGCCCCGACAACTGCCTCGGTGTACCTAACGCTGACCAAGCCAATACCGATGGCGATGGGCTTGGCAATGCGTGCGATTCATTTCCCAACGATCCAGACAACGACCTGGATGGCGACACCATCAGTGGGCACATCGACAACTGCTTTGCTGTGGCAAACGGACCCAACGATGCCAGCAATCAACTTAACTTCGACAATGATGCGTTCGGCGATGCCTGTGATACTGACGCCGATGGCGATGGCTTTGACGGCGATGGTGCCGGTGGGCCTAGCGCCAATGACGTCGATGATCTCAATGCCGGGTTAGCGGTTGATCCTGATGGGGATTTAGTCGATAGCAGCAATGTGCTTGCCGTAATTCAAGATAACTGCCCCGCCGAAGCTAACGCCGATCAAATCAATAACGATGGCGATGCTCAGGGCGATGCCTGTGATACTGACGCCGATGGCGATGGCTTTGACGGCGATGGTGCCGGTGGGCCGAGTGCCAATGACGTCGACGACCTCAATGCCGGCCTAGCGGTTGACCCTGATGGAGATTTAGTCGATAGCAGCAGTGTGCTTGCCGTAATTCAAGATAACTGCCCCGCCGAAGCTAACGCCGAGCAAACCAATACCGATGGCGATGCTCAGGGCGATGCCTGCGATCCATTCCCCAACGATCCAGACAACGACCTTGATGATGATACTGTCAGCGGGCACATCGACAACTGCCCTGCTGTGGCGAACGGGCCTAACGATGCCAGCAATCAACTCAACCTCGACGCTGATACGTTCGGCGATGCCTGCGATACCGACGCCGATGGTGATGGCTTTGACGGGGATGGTGCCGGAGGGCCTAGCGCCAATGACGTCGATGATCTCAATGCCGGCCTAGCGGTTGATCCTGATGGAGATCTTGTCGATAGCAGCAGTGTGCTGGCGGTGGCGCAAGATAACTGCCCCGCCGAAGATAACGCTGATCAAACCAATACTGATGGTGATGCTCAGGGCGATGCCTGCGATCCATTCCCCAACGATCCAGACAACGACCTTGATGATGACACGGTGAGCGGACATATCGACAACTGCCCGTCTGTTGCAAACGGGCCTAACGATGCCAGCAATCAATTAGACGATGATAATGACAGCGTGGGCAATGTATGTGATGCCTTCCCTAACGACCCCGACAATGACATCGATGGCGACACCGTTAGTGGTGAGATCGACAACTGCCCGACAGAACCAAACACCGATCAGCTCAACACCGATGGTGATAGTGAGGGCAATGCCTGCGATGCCGATGATGACAACGATAATTTAACCGATATTGAAGAACAACAATATGGAACCGATCCGTTATTAATCGATACCGACGGGGACGGTATTACCGACGCCGAAGAAATCGCTGTGGGTCGCAACCCCAACCAATTCGACGCCTTTATTCCATTACCACTTTGGGCATTTGGGCTTTTAAGTTTAATCATGTTTGGTATTTATAGTTATCGCTCTAAACCTTTCAAAAAATAAAGACCGCCTCCGCTCCGATTAGCAGAGCCCCGAATCTACGTTCAATATTTCGTGTAATAGACCTATGCCCCTAACATTGATAATCAGTTTACTCGGTGAACTGCCTGCACCAAGATCAAGAGTTATACGCAGACTAAGCCATAGCCTCATGCAAAGCTGGTTTAACGTGCTGTGTATCTCTGTATTTTTTATCTGTCATGCTGCGGGCGCAACTAACACTGAAGTCAGTTGGTCATCAAAAGAATTAAGCATGCTCAAACGCTTGTACATCAGCAAGCCGCTAGCCGCTCCCGCCAGCCCAAGCAATCGTGTAGCCGACAATTTGCAGGCAGTTCAGCTAGGAAAAAAACTTTTTTTCGATACTCGTTTAAGTCGCAACAATGACTTTTCCTGCGCAACGTGCCATCAACCTGCTTATGCCTTTACCGATAGACGATCACGAGCAGCCGGCATGGGAACAGCTATGCGCAACACGCCGACCCTTGTCGGTAGCGCTAATTACAAATGGCATTACTGGGATGGCCGCAGCGATTCGCTATGGTCTCAGGCGTTAATTCCGTTAGAGTCAGCCGACGAAATGGGTGGCAGTCGCGTGGCTATATTACGAACCATCATGGATGACCCAGAATACGCGAAACACTATCAACAATTATTTGGCGATCTGCCTGCCACAACCACGCTTGCCAACCTACCTCAACATGCAGGCCCACTAGGCGACCTAACCACACGAACAGCTTGGTACCAACTACCTGAAAAAATCAGGCATCAAATTAATACTTTTTACGCCAACATTGGCAAAGTTCTCGCCGCTTATGAGCGCACTTTACAACTACAGCCCACACGATTTGATCGTTATGCTGCCGAGCTATTAAAAACTGCGACAGCTTCGAGAGCGCGTCCCATTGTATTTAGCTCACATCTGATGACCGAATCAGAAATACAGGGGTTAAAGCTTTATTTAAATGACAAAAAAACCAACTGTCGCAATTGCCACAACGGCCGCTCATTTAGCAACAGTGAGTTTTACGATATCAACACCGCTAAGCTTGACGGCAAAAGAATGGACTATGGTCGCGCTTTAGGACTCGACGCAGCGCGCCATGACCCATTTAACTGCCTTGGCAAATACAGCGACTTGCCCGATAACAAAAAAGCAAAATACTGTCGCTTATCCAAGTTAAACGATGAAAAAGATAACACACTGATGGTCGGCGCTTTTAAAACACCGTCACTTCGCGGTCTTGTGCATACCGCGCCCTATTTTCACAACGGGCGTTTAGAAACGCTAGAAGGCGTGCTTCAGTACTATGCTGAAGACGCACACCGATTAAAACAAACCGGCGTTCACAATAAAAAAATCATCCAAGCCAAACAAGAGCATGCTGTAGAGCCTTTGCAATTAACCCGCCTAGAAAACCGAGCATTGCTTGCCTTTTTACTTGCTTTATCAAACTAAGCTTTTTAAAAAATAGCCCTCGCATTAATTCAATACATGAATTGCTGATGAGAACCCCAAGGTAAAAATCAAGGTAAAACAAGATTTATCGGATCAGCAAAACGACTAACACTGCCATTAGTGTCAATAGTCGCAATGGAAAAATAATAGTTGCCCGACGCCAGTGCCTGAATTTCATAGCTAGTCACCAATCCACCAAGACCATCTTGGGCAGCAATACTACTACTGGTGCCAGTATCAATTTGATCGGCCAAATAATAGTAAATCTCGTATGCGTCTATTTCACTCACGGCCAAGTAGGTACCATCTTCACGTGTCGTTGGAGTCACCCAATCGAGTAAGACATTCGCAACTATAGCTACTGGAGCAGCCTCAACCACTATCGCAAGCTCTGCAGTGGCGTTCAAACCCAAGTCATCAAAGCATTCAGCAACAAGACTAAAACTCCCCTCAACTAATCCGGCAAGTGACTGATCCATGTTCGAATTCCACTGGTAAGGAGCGTACGACTCGCGCCTGATTAGATTGCCATTTTTATAAAGGTTACAGTATTCAATAAATCCGTCTGCATCACTGGCATTAATTTCCACTGCAAGCCCATCACCGGTTTGAACAACAGTGGTAACGGCCGGCATAAAAAAATTAACAACTGGAGCCATATTCACAGGCGGCTCCTCTGGTGGTGGAGGAGCCGGCGGAGTTGTATCCGCAATCATCACTGACAAAGTTGCGGTACTGGTATTGCGTGCATCATCACTGGCCTCACACTCCACCATCGTCGTACCCACAGGAAAGCTGCTACCGCTAGAAGGTAAACACACTAGCGCAACATTGCTATCGACCTGATCGAAAACCTGCACACTATAGGTCACGCTGACAGGCAACCCATCTGATGAGTCCTGCTCAATGGGTGCTGGCAACGTTATTATTGGCGCAACATCATCGATCACGCTGATTAAGAAGGAACTTGAAGTGATATTTTGGCTGGCGTCCTCTGCCCAGCAATTGACTTGAGTTTGGCCCAAAGAAAAAACACTGCCCGATGCATAATCACACTGAGTAGTAACCGCACCATCCACTGCATCACGGCTATTCGCCGTATAAAAAACTACGGTTCCTGCCGCTGTCGTGGCACTAACGACCATATCACTGGGCAAAGACATAACTGGCCCTGATGTATCCACTTCTTCTACAGCGACCGGCTTAGTTTTCTTTTTTGATCGAGGATTACCATCCTCTGATGAACTGGCCCATCGACCTCCTTTTTCGGCATAGCTATTGAAAGGAATCAAACACATCATTAACAGAAAAAGAATCGCGCGCATTGGACACCACCTGTAATCATCAGAACAGGTAATATTTTAATTTTTAAACTCAACGATAAATCCAATCAGTTCACAAAGTCAGCTGTCCAATAAAAATATAAACCTAATGTATGCATTGGTAGGCATTGCCGATGCCAACTATGCCCTTTTTGGAGCCCTAGAGGCTCTCAATGTAACAATCGCCCACCAGTCATCGTGTTAATTGGCCAACTGTGAACCGCAAACAACGCATTAAATTTGACGTAAACAATCCTATTGCTTACAGTGCAGCTCCTTCCAACATTTTTAAAACCTACATCTTATGCGGCCCAAACAGCCCGGCAAAGCAGAGCAAAAGCCCTCGCCAAGCCCTAGCGTCAATAGCGGCGTAAAATTCGTCACCCCGCAAGGGTTTACAGCGATTAAAGATGGCGTGAAGCCCGGCTCGAGCATGAAAAGCGGCCAAGCGCCTAGCCCCACTGTTGGCAAGGCTCGCAAACCATCGTGGTTACGTATTTCTACCCACACCACACCAGAATTCAAATCTGTTAAGAAAACGGTCGACAGCCACCGCTTGTCTACTGTTTGCGAAGAAAGCCACTGCCCCAACATGAATGAGTGCTGGAGTAATGGCACCGCAACGATCATGGTGATGGGCTCAGTTTGCACAAGGGCATGCCGCTTTTGCTCGGTAGACACGGGCAACCCTAATGGCTGGCTTGACCCAGAAGAGCCCGAAAACTGTGCCCGCTCGGTTGCACTAATGAATTTGCGCTACGTAGTCATCACCTCGGTCGACCGCGATGACCTCAGTGACGGTGGCGCACAGCACTACGCCGATTGCGTAGCCGCCATTAAGCGATCTAACCCCACCACTGCGGTCGAAGCATTAACCCCCGACTTTAATGGCGAACTCGACTGTGTTGCAACCGTAGTTAATTCAGGCCTTGAAGTATTTGCACAAAACCTTGAAACCGTTGAGCGCTTAACACACCCAGTGAGAGATCCTCGTGCAGGCTACCAACAAACGCTCGATGTGTTAGCTTTTGGTAAAAACGAACGCCCCCAAATTTTAACCAAAACCAGCTTAATGGTCGGTTTAGGTGAAACGGATGACGAAATAAAACAAGCCATGGAAGATATGCGTCGTCACCAGGTGGATATATTGACTCTGGGCCAATATTTACAACCCACCAAAAACCACCTGCCGGTTGAGCGCTGGGTGCATCCCGACGAATTCAGTCGCTATAGAGAAATTGGGCTAACACTGGGTTTTACGGAAGTGGCTGCTGGGCCCTTAGTAAGATCTAGCTATCGGGCGGATAAAATTCTCGAAAAAAACAACCTCGGCTTAGGGCTGCCACAATCAATGGCTGGCGATATCCCTGTTAAAAATATTTAGCACCCGTTAAATCTGCCAATCAATAGTCGCCAGCCCCTTTGCTTTCAAATACGAATTTATTGTAGAAAACGGCTTGCTGCCAAAAAAACCTCTATAGGCTGATAAAGGTGATGGGTGTACCGATTTAAGAACAAGGTGTTTTTCCTCATCAATGCATTTACCTTTTTTTTGCGCGTAACCACCCCACAATACAAAAACCAGCCCTTCACGCTCAGTACTCAGCCGCTCTATAATTTGATCGGTAAAGTGCTCCCACCCCCGCCCAGCGTGAGACGCAGCCTGCTCGCGCTCCACGGTTAATATCGAATTCAACAACAGTACGCCTTGCTCTGCCCAAGCCTGCAAACAGCCATGCTCGGGCGCGCTGTAGCCGACATCATTCTTCAGCTCTTTAAAAATATTCCCCAACGAGGGCGGGATAGGTACGCCTTGCGGCACTGAAAAACACAAGCCATGCGCCTGCCCCTCACCATGGTAGGGATCTTGCCCAATAATAATCACTTTAACAGCTTCAAAAGCCGTAGAATTTAGCGCATTAAAAACCTGCTGTTCAGGCGGATACATCAATTTACCCTGCGCTTTTTGCTCGGTTAAAAAGGCTTGTAGTGCCAGCATGTAGTCACAATCAAACTCACCATCAAGCTTTTTACGCCACGATCCATGCAACTGTATTTTATTCACTGCATTTACTCATTAAATATGACGCCAATTCATTTAAGATCTTTTATCGATACTTTCATTCGCAACTCGCCTGAACACTGGACACCGATAAACATGTCGCCTCGAAATAGTTTTGCCATAACCCTGGTTATAGCCTCACTCGCTCTTCTCTATCCGGGTGTCACTCAACCGTTATTACAAATTACGGTGAGTGCCAACATGCCGATTTTAGGCTCACTACAGTTTTATAATGAGACGCAAAGTATTTATCAATCTATTGTGGCTTTATGGCAACACAATAACGTACTAGTGGCCGTTTTGATCTTGATATTTAGCATTGTAATACCTGTTGTCAAAGCATTGCTACTTTGCATTGCAATGCTCATGCGCCATCAAAAAGCCTCCGCCAGCCTGCGTCGCTTTATTAGCTTTATTAGCAAATGGTCGATGGCTGATGTATTCGTTGTTAGCGTTTTTATGGCTTTTTTGGCTACGCAATCCAATGATTTTATAGAGGCCGTCATCCATTCAGGCTTTTATTATTTTTTAGCTTATTGTGTGATTTCAATTATTGCGACACAGTTATTGCATTTCCCTGCCGCTCAAACGCAAAGCAAAGAAAGCTAAGCGGCATCAACCAGCAGGCGGCGAATAGCAGGAGGCAAATAAACGCTGGCGTAAATCCAGCTCAAAACAGCACTGCAATGCAAAAAAAGAGCGCCCAACAATCCGCGTTGGGCCGCGCATTCCACATACAGCTATAAGCGTGCGTCGCACCACTGAAGAACATCTTGCAGCACTTCATTGTGTTCTGGCTCATTAAAAATCTCATGAAAAAGACCTGGGTAAATCTTTAGCAGCTTTTCAGTCGAGCCAACATGATCATACAAAAATTGCGAACCGCTCGGCGCTGTTAACTGGTCTGCACTTCCATGCAGCACTAACAGTGGGATTGTTATTTCATGAGCGTGATCCTGAGCCCTTTGCATAGCAGAGAACATCTCAACTAATTGTCTGGCTGATAGCTTACCGCTATAAACCAGCCGATCCTGGCGATAGGCATCTACCACCAATGGGTCACGGCTAACCAAACTGGCATCTAACTGCAGCACACCCAGGCGAGGCCACCATCGAGAGAGCAAGCGAATAATAAATATTTGCCATGCCGGTGGCGCCACATCGCTTTGAATAGCGGGGCCGGAGAGAACACACGCAATATATTTTTCTTGAAAATCCAACAATGCATTAGCCGCAATCAAACCACCCATTGAGTGACCTAATAAAATACAAGGTAGGTGAGGATGCTCGGCATGCACCTGAGATCGCAGTATTTCTAAATTTTGAATATAGTGGTCAAAGCTTTCAATAAAACCAGGCGTGCCATCGGACATCCCATGCCCAATATGATCTAACGCAGCGACCATGTAACCTCGCTCAACAAAGTATTGAGCGACATGTACATAACGCCCACTATGCTCAGCGGCTCCATGAGCAAGAAACACAATAGCTCTCGCCGCCGTATCGGGTTGCCATGTTTGAAAAAAAACACTGCCGCCGTCAACCCCCTTAAAGTGGCCCTGCATGGTTTTCATCAACCCGGCTCCGACTCGGCACCCGGCGCCACACGCAATAAACCACGATACGCTTGCCGCGCTGTACCCCCTTCATAGACCACTCGATAAACATCGCGAGCAATTGGCATTTCAATTTGATATTTATCGGCTAATGCAATCACTGCCGGTGCACTTTTCACTCCTTCAGCGACCATGACCATTTGCTCAATGATTTCTTCTATATTACGGCCTTTACCCAATTCAACGCCGACATGACGGTTACGACTTTGCGAACTTGTGCAGGTAGCAATCATATCGCCCATACCTGCAAGTCCTGCAAAAGTTTCNGCATGACCGCCCATCGCCACGCCTAATCGCGTAACCTCAGCCAATCCTCGAGTAATCAACGCTGAGCGGGTATTGTCACCCGCACCTTGGCCATCGCCCATACCCACGGCAATCGCAATAATATTTTTTAGCACGCCGCCCAATTCACAACCTATCACGTCATCATTGGTGTACACACGGAACAAACCGCTGCGAAATACCGCCTGTAACTGGTGAGCAATAGCCTCATCGTCCATGGCAATAACACTGGCCGCCGCCTGCCCTGCCATGATTTCGCGAGCAAGGTTGGGGCCTGTTAATACGCCTGCTGGGTATCCGGGGAAAACCTCATTAATGATTTCCGTCATGCGCATACCGGTATTGTGCTCTAACCCTTTGGTCAAGCTGACAAATGGAATGGCAGCGGGTAAGTAGGGCTTTATCGATTCCAAAACCTGTCTAAATACGTGTGAAGGCACCCCCATAATAATGACATCGGCATCTTCAACGGCGGCTTTAATATCTGCAGTGGCCTTTAATCGGACATGCAACTTGGCCCCTGGTAAATATTTTTCATTGGTGTGCTGCTCATTAATTTCTGTAACGGTTACTTCGTCGCGCGCCCACAACGTCACTTCGGCATTTCTTGAAACCAGCGAAGCTACAGTGGTACCCCATGAGCCCCCCCCCAATAAAGCCACTTTTAGACTCATAGTCTTCTCCAAAGTTAGCGCAGCAACGCGGTCGAGCGAATAGTGTCGATGCGACGACAGAGCTCACGAAAATTCTGACTCATCTCAATACGTCTCTGCGCTAGATTTTGCTCGTTTTCGACGGGCAAATCAGTAGCGATGCCATCATCAGCATCACCCACTAAATTCAAATTGCTCATTAGCTTGTAACCATTTTCAAACATTAACTTGCCTATCGACGCCTCACTCGTAATGCGCTGCTGTAAATAAGCTTGCCGAGCATAGGCCAGTGCTTGTTTAACGCAGTCTTTTTCATCCGCCAGTGGTTCATCTCCCACTCTAGCCAGCACATCGGTAACTACCCTATAGGCCTCGACGTAAGGTAACAAAGTAGCATGAGCTACCAGCGGCCGGCACTTGAGCAATAGCTTTTGAGCTGCAAAGCCGCTCTCTTCCAATTGGGTCATCCAATCGGGGCTATAGCGACTAAGCTCCTCGTCCACTTGCTTTCTAAACTCATCAATGGGCGCATAGAAAAACTCAAACTTAAATAGATCTCGCAGTCGTTCAGCTTCCTGCCAAAAACCGTCTAACCCTTTACCAGGCTCGTTAGCTACATAGAGCATGGCTAATTCGATTATTGCCTTATTAACGAAATGATGAATAACCGTATTACGATAATAACCAGCGGCAGCATGTTGCTGCGCCGCAATGGTAAACACTACTTCGGGTCCACCCTCATAGCGAGTAACTAAGCCTTTATTAACCAGCGCGTCAATGAGGCCCTCATAGGCATCATGATTGTCCGGATCGAAAGTTGACGACATAGGAATGGAACGGGTTCTTGCCCAATCCGCCAAGTCTTGCAATTCGCGACTCAACTCCTCTCGCGTTAACGCACGCGGTGCCGCACCTAATAAAATCATTGCTACTAACGAAGGCAATGTCAGGGGGGTAACCTTATTCACCTCAACGCCCACTTGAAAGGCAAGCTTCTGTAACGCCAACGTATCGTCAGATGATGGCGCTTTTTTAATAACCACGGGTTCGCCAAAATTAACATAAATGCGACCCATAGGCTGACGTAAACCACGCATGTAGTTGATAAACCAACGCAGGCTTTCCGGTTGTTTTTTCCCACCGGCTTGCTCACTGGTATAATCATCAACGTCGCCAATCAGGTCATAATTAATGCTGATGGGTACAAAATGTAAATCGCGGGTATCACTGGCATGCGCAGCTTCAATCACATACTTAAATAAACCATAGCGCGGGGGCATTAATTTACCCACACGAGAGCGAGTGCCTTCAAAAGCCCACGTCAGCGGAAAACGTTTTTCTAATAAATAGCCTAGGTACTGACGCAAAATCATTTTGTACAGCGGGTTATCTTGAAAACTACGCCGAATAAATATGGCTCCGGCACGCTTAGCCGCAAAACCCAAACCGGCAAATGCCATATTCACACCACCGAGTATATGGGGCGCAGGGAAATCATTTTCATAAAAAAGTGAGTACACTGAAAACCCATCAACATGAGTTTTATGCGTCCAAAGAAGCGCGGTAGGGTATTCGCGCACTATTTTTCGCACCCGCTCCAGACCAGCCTGATCTACCACCATCTCTGATTCATAGCCCAACGACATCAGCCTGCGATTGAAGTTTGCCATCACATCGATCCAAAAGGATTTAGGTATGGCAATAAGCTCTTGTTTAATTTCTTTAGCTTCGCTTTGCAACGAATCTACCGAGCGCCCCGTATCAACCGCAAGCTGTTGCAGAGCATCCTTAAAGCGCGGGCGATGGCTCAAATGCATTGCGACTCGTCGTGGCACTCTATACCGATTACCACGCAAACGCCGCTCAGCCAAATCGAGCGCCAGTCCTGCCTGCCCCGCTACAAAGTCTGGAAAGTCATCAAAATTAAAAGATTCACCACGACGCTGTTGAATACGCTCACTCAGTTCACCAATCGTGGCGGAATCGGCGACTAAAATTTTCACTCTTTCATGGTGATCTTTTAATGCGCGGCGAGCTCGCATCGGCCCAGGCCTGCGGGGGTTGCCGAATAACAAATCGCGAAAGCGCGGCGTACTATTTTTTTCATGCAGTGAGCGCAGCCAAGCCACGCGCAAAGGCACCACTGGGGTGTCGTCACCAATACGTAAAGCACTAGCAAGCGATTCACTGGGGATATTTTCTTGATTACGTGAAATCGGCAGAGTCACGCAATGCAACTCACCAGGGTAGCCCGATTTTTTATATTGCTGCGCCACAAATTCCTGCAACAGCTCTTCTTCTACCTCATGGGCCGCATCAAGTAGCAACAAGATATTGGCATTTTCACCAGCAGGCCAAATAATTTCACTCACCCAATTGCGCTCCTGACAAAAATAAAAATAGACAAGCCCACCTGATGGAAATCATCGGTGCCGGTGTCCGTACAATCACTTACACAGCCTTTGTAGGCGCTGTTAAGCTTTCAATTTTTCCTTTTAACTCAGCTTTATTTCTAATCGGAGGCCTCTTACCAGACTTCGGTTTGGTTTTCTTCATCTTCGCCGCTGCCTTTGATTGTTTAGGCGCTTTAACATCTGTACTTGAACCCTTGGAATCACTCGACCCTTTTTTTAACCGTTTCTGCGTGCTCTTTTTTACTTTGGGCTCAGCCACAGCAACTTTTTTATGCTGATCCATGGGCGCTATTTGCTCGGCCTGCCCCATAACCTGCTGAAACATTGCACGTACCTGAGCAACATGTTGATCTATCGTTTCGGCGCGCCAGTCACTGGTATCGACGGGCGGCAGTACATCGACCTCGACCGTCGCCGGATGAAATATAAAATCTCCTTTGGGTGCGCTATCAAGTGCATTGTGAATGACCACCGGTACTATCGGCACACCCGCCTGAATCGCTAGGTGAAAAGCACCCTTTTTAAACGGTGCCAATTGCGGCGTTGTTGTGCGCGTACCCTCCGGGGCAACCACCACAGACTTTCCCTCGTTACGAATAATATCAACGAGCGGCTGCATAGCCTCAATGGCACTGCCACTATTGGCACGATCAATGAGCACTGTGCCGGCGAATTCCATAACGCGACCAACAAGCGGGATATTACGTATTTCTTTTTTACCAATCGCAGCAATATCACGTCTTAGCAAACTGACCATAATCACCACGTCAGCTTTACTCTGGTGATTAAAAATGAAAACCGCTGGGCGCTGCGCCCATAAATTCTGCTCGCCATTGACCTTTAAATTTAACCCAATAAGCGCACTTGCCGTTTCGGCAAACAGTGCCGCCGAAAAATTCTGTGCGCGCCTTCGCGAACCCGTTAGCGCCCAAATAGGAAGACCTGCCACAAATGACGTGACTACAGAGCTTGTTGCCGCTACTGCACGCACCCAATCGGTAACACCGGCACGCCCTCGACTAGCAAAGCGACGTATAGGCCAGCCATTGCGTTCAGCAATGCCGGTAAGCTTACGGTTCGGGTTCAAGGCTCGTGGATTGCCAACGCGCTCCAGCAACTCAAGGTCATCATGACTATCTGAGTAAAAAAAGGTTTGATCAAGGTCAACACCATAATCAACCGACAACTGCTCAGCCGCGGCAACCTTGCCTGGGCCAAAGCAGGTAGGACGCACAACGGAGCCGGTGAATTTACCGTCCACCACTTCCAGATGAGTACACAGGAGATTGTCTATACCCAGATTATCAGCCGCGGGGCGAACCTGATAAGGTAGTGCCGACGAAATAATGGCAACGGTATGGCCTTTGCGTTTATGCGCTTCAATTAAGGCGCGACTTTCTGGATAAATTAATCGGGCTATATATTTTTCATGGAGCTCTTGCGCAAACTCCATGTAGCTGGCCTCAGTCATACCGCGCAATAGCTGAGAGGTCACCACCATCATTGACGAAAAGCCAATGCTGCCTAAACCAAAACTAGTCATGGCCGCGGCAAGCTCAGCGAATTCTTTAGCTGACACATCGCCGCGCTTAACCTGCTCGCGGATAAACGTCATAGCAGAATAGCCATAGATTATGGTGCCATCAAAATCAAAAAAGGCACCGATATGCGGCCCCTCTTCACTGGCTTCAATTTCTGCTATTACATCTTTATGTAAGCTCATTACCGCACACTCCCTAAGAGCTCCGAGTGTAACGCATTTGCCGTGTTAATTTGACGATAAACACCGGAATAATTCATCTCAATACCGAGATGGAATAACTTTTAAACAGTTTAATACTAAGGCAATGACTTTTTTGTTGGCATAAGATTCCGCTATGTCTTTAAAGAGCTATTGGCTGCCAATGCCCGCTGCCGAGTCACCTTAAGATCGAGTATTGGCTGTGGATAATCGACTCCCAACTCAATACCCGCGGCTTCTAGCATTTCAGGTTTTGCCTCCCACGGCTTATGCAAAAACTTGCCTGTCAAACCTGATAATTCAGGGCAGTACTGTTTGATATAAACGCCTTCCGAGTCAAATTTTTCACTTTGTAAAACAGGGTTGAAAATACGAAAGAACGGTGCGGCGTCGGCGCCGCAACCCGCCGACCACTGCCAACTTGCACTATTACTGGCCAAGTCGGCATCAACCAAACAATCCCAAAACCAAGCCTCCCCTTCGCGCCAGTTAATGAGCTGATTTTTAACCAAGAAAGACGCCACTATCATGCGCACACGGTTGTGCATGTAACCGGTCTGCCATAATTCACGCATGCCCGCATCAATAATCGGAAAACCCGTTTGACCTTTTTGCCACTGACCCAAAGCCTGCTCATCATGCCGCCAAGGGAATGCTGCATATTTAGGATTAAAAGGTGCCTCGGGGATATGCGGCCAGTGGTAAAGGAGATAATAAGAAAACTCGCGCCATGCAATCTCTCTCAAGTAATGAATTAAATCATCCGATCCAAACTGCGCCTCCTCCTGCTTGATGCGATGCCACACCTGATGTGGCGATATTTCGCCAAAATGAAGATGCGGAGACAGCAACGAAGTGCAATTAGACGCTGGAAAATCGCGGCCCACTTTGTATTGATGCAGACCGTTTTCAATAAAGTTTTCCAGCTTGCTAGCGGCGGCATCCTCGCCCACTTGCCACACTTTCTTGATGCCACTGCTCCAGTCAGTGGCCGGTTCTAACTTGAGAGCCTTAAGGCTGCACTCGCCGCCAGTTACAGAGCTTTGAGCAAAGCGAATATCTTTAATCGCAGGAAGAGGTTGCCGTGGCTCCGGAGCATTCAAACACCCATTTTTATAATAGGGTGTATACACTTTGTAAGGCGTTTGATCGCCTTTCAAAATGGTCCATGGCTCCCATAATAGCGAACCATTATGGCTATTGGCTGACACCCCAAGCGCCTGCAAGGCGTTTTTTATCTTCTTATCGCGCGCAATGCGCCAGGGTTCATAACAACGGCTCCAATGCACGCTCTGGGCCTTTGTCTCTTCTACCAACTTCAATAGAATTTCACTGGCATCGCCACAAAAAATCCTCAATTTTCCGCCCAGTGATCGATTAAGATCATGCAGCGATTGATGCAACCAAACTCGACTCGCACCGCCCATTTTCCAAGCGCCTGCATTGACATCGTCGAGAATATAAATGGGCAGAATGTCCCCGTCGCTTTGCGCCGCGTGTAAGGTCGGATTGTCATGAACACGCAAGTCTTGCCTAAACCAGACAATAGCTGATGCGTTCTTTTTAGCAGATACCATTTTTTTGCCGACCTTTAAATTCTGTGAATTGCAAGACTGCTCACCCAACGATGAGCGCAAGCTGAGTGTAAGCTTACTGAGGTTTATTCGTTAAAACGCTCGGCAGCGCGCTGTGCCAGCCACAAACACATGGGAAAAGCCACGGCCCAAGCAACAGCGACAAAACCCAACGACCAAGCCTCGGGTTCAGCCAAGCTTACATTGGTCAAGCGTATACCCGCATAATAACTAAATGGCGCCATAAGACCACCCAACAGCACCGCGATGAAGAGCTGGCTTTGCAACCAGCGCAGCGAATGATTAAGCAAAGTAGAAAACACAATCCAGAGGCAAATTAGCCACACAGGAGGTATTAACACATCGTTGGACAACACAATAACACCCGATCGAATTAACATCGAGTCAACAAAAAACCCCAACACGACCACCTGAATAACCAGCAAGACCTCACGCCAATCATCAGCGATAAATCTGAGATGTAACATCACTACCGTCAGCGCTGTCGCTATGGCAATCTGATTGCCACCCAACACGCAGCAAAGCCATGCACCATTAAACATAACCACATTTACAAAATTCTTAGCCTTGCTCATACCTTCCACACTCAATTGCTTCACATTCGCCGGTTCAGATTCATAGACTTGCAATTACCCAGTCATAGCAAAGCCACTAGGCCCGATAACCGCTGTTATCCACTAGCTAACCCCCCTCTAGGTGGCTGAGAGCATATCAGGTGGCTTTTAACTGCATGAAAATATTTTGTCATACTGCCAACAAGTATTTAGCTAGCCCCACTGCCACGCTACCCAACCGCTAATCACTGGCCAATAGCCAGGCTCAGACACCACGAAAACGGGGGGCATTGTGGCTGGTAAAAACCGCACTACCCGCAAGATCGGCTAATAGGTCATTACAAGGTAGGCACAATGATCTCATCGCCCAAGTCACGCGTATAAATCCAGCATATCGTGAATTCCAATGAATCTACCGTCATCTATTTGTAAAGGGTGCCTCCTACGCGGCGAACAGTTATGTTAAAATCTATTCAAAATCATACGGTTAGTTCAGACACCACGAATCAACCAGCTAAGATACCCGGCGGCCAAAGCGCCGCGTCCACTCACGGTGCGGAGATAGAAAGCCTCTGCAAGAAAAGGAGTAGCATGTACCAAAGTGGAGTAAAAGAACGCCTAGCTCATGACGAGTGGGCCGCTGTGATGCATAAAATCGCCTCCGATCAAGATCGGAAGGCGTTCGCAAAACTATTCGCGCATTTCTCACCAAAGATAAAAAGCTTTTGCATGATGCTCCGATCACAGCACACATCGCCACAAATGGCCGATGAGCTGGTGCAGGATGTAATGATCAAGGTGTGGACCAAAGCAGAGTACTTTAATTCCGACAAGGCGAGTGTGAGCACTTGGATATTCACCATTGCGCGCAACTGCAGAACCGACTACTTGCGCAAACTCAAGCGCACCGAAACGCCGTTAGTCGCCGATGATCTTTGGCCTATGGCTGAAGAAGAGGCACCGTTTGCATCGCTTGAACAGCACCGCATTGAAAAAAATATCCATCATGCGTTAACGCTGTTGCCCCCGGAGCAGGCCGAGGCTCTCAAACAGATTTACATCTCTGGCAAAACCCATGCTGAAGTTGCATCGGCCCTAGGCCTTCCATTGGGCACGGTTAAATCGCGTGTGCGGCTAGCCATTGCTAAGCTGCGCATTAGCATGAGTGAATTACTGGCCGAGGAATCCGAGGCTGAACCAACCGACGCAACCGGTAGCAGCAAAGCAGCTGGCGCCGAGCTAGAGCCATGAGTGATTCAATGCAGCAACCCAACGCTAACAATAATTCCGTTAACCAACCTACTTCAAGGGCTCCAACTATGCCGCGGCTTCACCCCGATATTCACTGGCTAATCGATTACGCAGCGGGTACGCTTCCACTGTCTCATGCATTGTGCGTAGCGGCACATACTGAGTACTGCAGCTCATGCCAAAGCAAGGTTCGTGAACTCAGCGCTATTGGCGGTTCGCTTATGAGCACCGATACAGGTACAAGTAATGCCGCTGAACCCTCAGCCAGCGAGGAGCTAAACGAAGACGAATCTGAAGCACTGAACAAACTATGGGCCGCCATCGAGCAAGCAAAAGTCGCTCAGAGCGACACTGACGCCACGAGGCCTGTGGACCAAGCCAACCACGTAAACACGCTGCAAAGCGAAACCACTGCGGCATTGCCCACGTGTGTTAAAAAATTGCTACCCGATACCATGGAGCAGCTCAATTGGAAAAAGCTGGGCCGACACTTAAGCGTTACTCAGCTAGCCTCAGGTGATACCCAGCGAGAAGTGGCTCTGCACCGCATTCACCCAGGTCGCGGCGTTGCCAACCACGATCACAAAGGAGAGGAAGTAACCGTAGTGCTGCGCGGCAGCTTTTCTGACCAAAAAGGCATTTATTTGCCAGGCGATTTTTTAGTAATGCAGGCAGGTCACAGCCACCAACCCGTTGCAAGCGGTGATATGGAATGCATTTGCTTGTCGGTCTTAGATGCGCCTATCAAATTTACCGGGCCAATTAATCGACTCATGAATCCTTTTTTGAAAATACACCCCTCGCCAGCCCCAGCCTAAGACACAGGCAGCCCAATGATTCTCTAGCTTTTTAGCGTCAAACACTGCCGCTAAAAAGCTAGAAATGAAACCCCCGCGCCAGCGCTATCGCTCGCCGCCTCACACCCCAAAAGTAATCAATATCTCACCCACAGGTGGGATTTTTCACTTCATACGCCTCACCCACTTAGGTAAACTGAGTCAGCGGTAAATTGCGATTTATCGTCTCTTCTCGCATTGTCCTCCCACTTCGTTTTGAAAAATCAACGATAGTTCGGCACTTTGCTGACAGCAGTAGAGCAACTCGACCCTAGTCACAGGTAAAACCATGCCAAAACGCCCATTGTATTTATCACTTGCGGGGCCTGCCCTGCTCGAAACACCTCTTTTAAACAAAGGTAATGCCTTTAGCAAAGAAGAACGTCGCGATTTAAATATTCTCGGCCTCTTGCCCGAAGTCATTGATACGATAGACGAACAAAAAGATCGCGCCTACCAGCAATTACATGCCTTCCATACCGATATGGATAAGCACATTTATTTGCGCAATATTCAAGACACCAACGAAACACTTTATTACCGCTTGGTGACTGAGCATCTTGAAGAAATCATGCCCATTATCTACACCCCTACCGTGGGTCAAGCATGCCAGCAATTTTCTAAAATCTATCGTCGTCATCGCGGTCTGTTCATTTCTTATGACGACCAAAACTCTATTGACGACATGCTACAAAATGCCACCAAAAAAAATGTCAAAGTCATTGTGGTTACCGATGGTGAGCGCATTCTTGGCTTGGGCGACCAAGGCATTGGCGGCATGGGTATCCCTATTGGTAAGCTCGCACTCTACTCAGCCTGCGGCGGCATCAGTCCTGCTTACACCCTGCCGATTACGCTTGATATTGGCACCAACAACCAAGAACTCATCGATGATCCTTTATACATGGGCAGTAAACATCCGCGTATTACTGGGCAAGACTACGACGATTTTCTTGAGTCCTTCATTCAATCCGTAACCAACCGCTGGCCTAACGCTCTTATTCAGTTCGAAGATTTTTCTGGCGTTAATGCAAATCGCTTACTGGATCGCTATCGCAAACGCATTTGCTGCTTCAACGATGATATTCAAGGCACTGCAGCGGTTACGGTAGGTACTTTATTAGCCGCATGCAAAGCGAAAAACGAGCCGCTCAAAGATCAAGTCATTACTTTTTGCGGCGCAGGCTCGGCGGGCTGCGGCATTGCAGAACAAATTGTTGCGCAAATGGTTTCTGAAGGTATTAGCGAAGCACAAGCACGCAGCCAAATATTCATGATTAATAGTCGCGGCCTGGTGGTCGATAACATGTCTGGCCTCAAAGATTTTCAACTGGGTTTTTGTCAGCCCTCCAGTGTAGTGTTGAATTGGGGCATCAGTGAAGACACAGCCAGCCTAGAACAAACCGTTAAACATTCTAAAACTACGGTACTCATTGGCGTGTCTACGGTAGCCGGACTGTTCACACAAGAAATTGTTGAGCAGGTTTATCGCAATGCGCCAAGACCGATTATATTGCCGCTATCAAACCCCACTTCAAAAGTTGAGGCACTGCCCAAAGACATCATTGAGTGGACCGAAGGCAATGCCATTATTGCTACCGGCAGCCCGTTTGAGCCGGTCAGCTATCAAGGTAAAGACTACCCGATTGCGCAGTGTAACAATGCGTATATTTTTCCTGGCATTGGCTTAGGTGCGGTGGCCTGTGAAGCCAGATACATTACTAATGGTATGCTCATGGCATCCAGTTATGCGCTGGCTGAATACTCCGCCACGCACAACCAAAACACCGAGACGCTACTGCCCAGTCTCAACGATATTCGAGCCGTTAGTCAGTTTATTGCCAAAGCGGTCTACAAGCAGGCCATTGTTGACAGAGCCGCATGGCCGACCAGCGATGAACGTATTGACCAGCGCATTGAAAGAAACTTTTGGGAACCCGAGTATCGCAATTATCGCCGCGCTGCGGTTTAGCAATACTCGGTCTAGTCATGCCCAGTTAAGTCGTGCGCACTTTTTGATGGCGTTTGCAGCGCCATAACTCGTTAAGAGGCCTTATGTCGTTAACGCAGCTCGCCTATCGTGCATTAGACACGATAGAACGCCTAGGCAATCGCCTACCTCACCCTGCACTGCTCTTTATGGGCCTGGCGGCCGCTGTGATTGTGCTGTCATGGGTGATGTCATCGCTCCATGTCGCGGCCGTCCACCCTATCAACGAGCAAACTTACAGCGTAGTCAGCCTAATGAACGGCGCGGGGCTGCGACGCATTCTCAGCGAAGCGGTCAGCAACTTCACCCACTTTGCACCGGTGGGTGTGGTGCTCGTTATCATGATGGGCATTGGCGTCGCTGAGCACTCTGGATTAATTGCCTGTGTGCTGCGCAGCATTGTTAAACGCACTTCACAGCCACTGCTTGCCTACGTCACTGCATTTGCAGGGGTAATGTCGAGTATTGGCGCCGACGTGGGTTATGTTGTTCTCATACCCATAGCGGCATTGCTTTATCAAGCGTTCGACCGCCCTGCACTGGCCGGTATTGCCGTGGCATTTGCCGGCGTATCGGCAGGCTTTAGTGCCAACCTGCTCATTGGCCCGGTTGATGTAATGCTCGCCAGCATATCCACCGAAGCGGCGCACTTAATTGATCCATCGGCCGAAGTCACTGCCACCGACAATTATTATTTTATTATTGTTTCAACAGTACTCATTACCTTAGTCGCAGGATGGGTCAGCAATCATGTGGTGGAACCGCGCCTTGCTCAGCATCAAAACCGGCAACAAAACCAGCCCGATGAAGGCTCAAACTCAAACACCAATCCAGATTTTCTTGCTCAGCAGCTTACTCAGCAACACACTAGCCAAAACAACAGTCTCGTTTGGGTGGGTTGGTTTAGCGCCGCCTATTTGGCCGGTATCATTTTACTGAGCTGGCCTGGCCTAGGTGCATTGGCAACAACGGCCGAGAGTCGGTCACCCTTGCTTTCTAATTTGGTGCCATTGCTGGCTCTTTATTTCGCCTTGGCAGGCTATGTATTCGGTCGTAGCAATGGGATTTATCGCTCGGCATCACAAGCTATAGACAGCATGGAAAAATCGATTGCCACCATGGCCTATTACATCGTGCTGATGTTTTTTGCCGCGCAGTTCGTCAATTATTTTGCCTGGACCAACATCGGCACGGTAACGGCTATTGNTGGAGCCCAGTGGCTGGGCTCGTTACAGCTCAGCCCTATTGTTTTGCTATTGGCCATTATTGCGCTATCGGCATCCATCAATTTATTTGTCGGCAGTGCCTCGGCTAAATGGGCGCTACTAGCCCCGGTGTTTGTGCCGATGCTTATGTTACTGAACATTCCGCCAGAACAAACACAAATGGCCTATCGCATTGGTGATAGCACCACCAACATCATCACGCCGCTTATGCCCTACTTTGGTATCGTGCTGGCCTATGCCCAGCGCTACCAAGCCCAACTAGGCCTTGGCAACATTATCGCCATGATGCTGCCCTACTCACTGGCGTTGCTCGCCACCTGGAGCTTGCTCATTGCCATTTGGATTGCAAC
>JGI20153J14295_10000613_pt1 | contig 30147 bp, 31 predicted proteins | sample COG_03_FD_14295 | JGI IMG/M metagenome (IMG submission 14295) | reverse complement strand
TCAAGTGTGGCTTGAATTTCAATAATCATCCTATTGGTAAGGAGTTTTTGGTTGTTTATAAGCTCAAAGCCTTTTTTAAGGGCTTCTATATAATTTTGAACTTCTTTAGATTCAAGAGATTCTATGTTATTTGTTTTAAGTTCTGCCTTATATAAGTCATCGTGAGTAGTTATAATGTTCTCAACTGCAGAACTATCCTTTGCTTCTTGAAGACCTAAAGTATTGATTAATATGGTTTGATTAGGTATACTTTTAGACATCCCTTTTAACTCAGCCAATGCCTTATGTGAGGACGTTAGTTTCTTGAGAACCATCTTGGACTCAAGCTCAATGTTTAATGGAAGATAACTTAAAGTATATAATTGCATATGTAAAGAAAATCAAAAAATCTATACAAAGATAAACTATTATGTATAAAAAAATCAATTTTCTTTACAAAAGGAAGGAGATATGATAAGATAACTTAGAAAGTTTAACATAGAAATTAAAACCATTGAAGATTGTGGTTATGATTCATAAAATCAAAAACTATAAGAGAACCTTTTAAGTTACTCAGTAAGTTTATGAATTTGAAAAACTCATGGCCGTTTAGTAATGAAATATCTATCTAAAATCACATAAAATATTGTAATTCAAGTATTTGAACAAAGTAAATTGACTACAGTCCGTAGTCTTTTCAAATAATATTAATTTAGGACACTAAAAAACAACTTTTAAGTTTGATTTATTTTTAAACTAATATTAAGTGTACCATCAAATGTGGCTCCAGACTTTAGTATTTTGGGCTTAGAGGCTATAACAGGCTCTATACATATAAAATTTTCCCAATCGTTATTTGGCAAATCGGGAATGAATTTTGCAAGAGTTTGTCCAGGGTTCCAAATCATCCATTCATCAAATCCTTTTTGGTTGAGTTCCAGTGCTACATTATCGTATATAAGCTTTATAGGCTTATTTTCATGGTATAAGCGTTCAAATTCTGAAGTTGTAAACTTTAAAATACCTTCGCTATGAGTAGCTTTATGCTTGTCGGTAAAAGATATTGATTTTAAACCTTCTACACTACATTTTAGAACTGATGGCACATAAAAGTAAGGGTGTAAACCTCCTGTAAAGCTAAAACTAGTACTACCAGTATTTTCTATTTTCAAAATTAAACATAGGCTGTTTTTTAGTTGTATAACGTCGTATAATAATTTAGCACTGTGAGGCCAGTTTTTTGTAGGATCTAATTGTAATGAAAACTTAAGTAGATGACTGTTTTTATCTTTCTCATCTTTAAGTAATAGCCATTCACTATCACGTACCCAGCCGTGTTTTTTATAGCCCCCAACACTTGCAAACTGAGGGAAAAGTATGGGCACACCTCCACGTTTTGTATAAGTATGCTGCACTATGGATGATTTATAAAATAAAGAGGTGTTTTGTATTTGACTTTCTAATACTTGTGCGCCTAGAATATCATAGCTTAAGTTCATAATAAGAGTGAATTCAAATTCAACTAAAAACTTACTTCTTTAGCAACCAACTGCTAGACTGTATTTTATCTCCTAGACCATCTACCAAGTTAATTCCCATTTGATCGCAAATAGGTCTTTCTGGAATGGTATTGTTATTTTGGTCTCCACCATTAGCAAAACTCAAATCATAGGTAGCACCAAAGTCTAGGGCTATCTTTTCAATGGTTTTACAGACGGTTCTGTCTTGGTCTATAGACAACACACAATGATCTACAGATTTTATATTAGAGACAATAAAAACACGCTCTTCTTCTTTTTGAAACTCTTTTGACCCTTTTAAAGCTCTTTGATGATCACTATTTACAATTACAAATAATTCATCTGCCAGTTCTTTCGCATTGTTAAAATACTCGATATGTCCCTTGTGAATAGGATTAAAATACCCTGATACAATGATTCCTTTTTTCTTACTCATCTTTTCTTTTTTTATCTACCAAAATCATCTTGTACTCTTATAATGTCATCTTCATCTGAAGGGTGATCTGCATCAGTATGTTGCCAAATCTCAGCAACTACAGAATAGTCATCTAAACCAATTAAGCGATGCCTTTCTCCTTGTTGTAAAACAATTTGATCCCCTTCATTATATTCTTTCATCTCATTTTCTTCATCAGAATCACTTCTAATAATCCCAGCAGTGCCTTTGTATACTTGCCAAATTTCAGCACGTCTGTTATGATATTGCCAAGACAAGCGAGCATTGGGTTTTACAATGAGTATTTTTGGACTTAATTTCCCTCCAATTTTTAAAGTGTTTACATCCAAGCCTTCAAAGAATTTATTAGAAAAATCTTGTGCTTGTGTTTCATCAATCACTAAAAAACCTCCCCATGGTCTATTAAAATCTTTTGAAACAACATTAAATTCAAGAGATTTTACATGTTCTTCTATTTTATTAAAATAATTCATATTTTCAACTTTCTAATTAAATTCTACTTTATGTTATTGTTGAATTTCATTTCTTTCCAACCAATTATAGAAATCTATAAAATCTTGAACTGAAACACCAGTTATTATTGCCGTCTCATACATTTTTTAAAATATTTGAAATATTATTTGAAATTGAATTCCAATTGTACATTTTCAATAAATGTTCTCGGTTTTTTTCATTCACTCTTGAATCAACTTTACTCAATAAATCATCAAAATTTATTTTTGAAAAATCTTTGAATTGAAAAAAATTTTTAGAACTACAACCCAACGCTTTAATTTCAATTTCATAATCAAGTTTTGTAATTATTACATCACAGTTGAAAAGCATTTGAATAAGTCTTAATTTAAAACCACAATCAAATTTATCCTCAATAATTCCTACTCTAGAGAAGTTATTCCCATAAACTAACTTAAAATAATTACTTATATTAGAAATCTCTTTTTTTACTAGTTTAGACATTTTTTTTAAAATCCAACCAGACGAACTTGTAACATAAATAATTGAATTATCATTGTCCGTAAATATGGTTTCATTTATTCCTGGGGGGCAATAGTTACCTTTATTATGTTCTATTAATGAAAATTCTCTAGAACTTAAAACTAAAAATTGGTTTGAATTATTTATCGCTTTATTTTCATGATACCTAGCTCCAATTTTATATAAAAAATTTAAAATAAAAAATGAACTTCTCATCTTACTAAACAAATTATGAAAAATAAATAAATCACAACTAACGTGTTCGGTTAAATCTGCAAGATTTTCATGAGAAATTATTGTTTTATCAAAATTATTTTGAATTTTATTAATTGAAACGACATCCTGCTTAGATATTTTCCATTTCCAAAAAGGAATTAACCCCTTTTTATCTTGTATTACTGAATACTCAGTAACTTCGTTACCCAACACTCTTAGACCATTAATAAGCTTAATATTGTAAATATCACCTCCATCTGCAGTTTTATTATATTGTTTTTTTATAAATAGTATTTTCATTTATAAATATCTTATTTAATTAATTTTTTTATGTTCTTTTTAAAATCTCTTCTTCAATATCATAAATAGGCATCCCATTTTTTCTTAAAAAAAATGCCTGAAAATAAACGATAATTTCTCGCCATCTTCTTTTGTAAGATTTAATTATATTAATAAAATATTTAAATTTAAGTGGAAATACACCAAGCTCAACATATTCTAATAAACGTTGGAATTTTTCATATTTTTTTAATAGTTCTTCATTTTCAAATATATATTTATTCCTTTTTGATATACTTGAATGATGAAACATATTCATAGATACTGAATCTATGAATATTTTAATAGGTACTCTTATTTCTGAATCATTATTAAAATTAGTTGTTAATTCTTGAACTTTACCTGTAAAAGGTGAAACTTCATAATACCATTCTTTTTTATCATTAAATAGCACCATTTTATAAGTGTAATTTTTAAACTTAACTCTAAAAAATTTAGGAATGGACAATATCTGTTTTTCAAACATCTTAATAACTCTTTTATTTGGTTTTAATCTGTTCTCAAGTTTATAAAATTTTTCTAATACACCCTCAACAGATTCTTTGTAAAGTGAAATATTTATGTCCTTATTTATATAAAAATCTTTTCCCGTTTCAGATATTTTAAATCCATCTTTAGAATTCCAAGAATCACCACTAATCATAACCTTTAGCTCTATATCTTTTATCAAGCCTTCTTTAATAATATATTCTTTTAATTTAAACGGGTCATTAATAATATTATTAAACTCATATACATCTTTATGGAGATGACAATGGTTTGAAGCAAAAGGTATTGCATATTTAGGTCTAACTGCATCCATGAACATTGCAAAAGATCTACTGTAATGATCTTTATCATCCATATTGAAGTCAGAATCTTTTACTGTATAACAAACTCTATCATTTGCACTACTATGAGATCTTAATGCAAAATCAAATTTCCCATGCTTGTTTATTATATGCCTTAAAGACGCACCTGCTATTTTACAATCATTTGCATTAATGAGTTTAAAATCTGGAGTTTCAATAACTAAAGCAGAATCATTTAAAAATAAGCCAAATTGATAAGGTGTAATCGTTATCTCTCCAATTTTTATAGACTCAGCATGTTTTAAAAGCTTAATGTTCTTAAAACCTATAGACTTGAGATCATTAATACTTCTGGTATTTGGTTCATCATGAGTTATAATTAATGTGTCTTTAGAAAATAATTTCTTTAGTGTAGGGCCGTGCCAGTGATCCCAATGAACGTGTGTAATATATATTGCATCAACATTCAAGTTAGTTTTTATCTCTGGCTTCACTGGTGGGTAATTCCACCAACTCCTCCAATAACAACTCCCTAATAGCCAGGGATCCATCAATAATGTTTTACCCTTGTAACTAACAGTTGCCGAAGCGTGGGATAATAATTTAAATTCTGTCATAATTATTTAATTTAGCTATTCTGTATAAAAAACATCTTTATCATTTTCTGAGCGATCTTCAACAAATTCATAGTTTAGGGTTCTAGCTAAACCTTCATCCAAAGAAAATGGAGCTTTCCAGCCAGAAGAATGTACTTTTGAAGCATCAAACTGAGTTGTCGCAATAAATTTCTTAATTCTAATAAAGCTAATATTTAATTTTATTTTGGTAATGAAAGAAAAGCCGTCTGCTAATAAACCAAATATATAACCCATAAATATTGGTATATTTATTGAAGGCACCTTAATAGTTAAATTATTTTCTACAATTTTAACTAACTTAGACATACTAATATCTGGCTTATCTACATAATTATAAATAATCATACCTTCTTTACTTTTATCTATTTGATTTTTAATGAAAGAAACAACATTTCCAACATATGCCATTGATTTCATATTATTTCCTTTTCCTATCATAAGAAATTTACCCTCAGCTATAGACTTAAGTAGATTAAAAACGTTTCCTCTATTCTTCTCTCCAAATATTACTGTTGGTCGTAGTATTGTTACAGACTTTCCAACTGAATTTATCTCAAACCATTCTTTAATAACTTTTTCAGCTTTCCACTTACTTTTACCATAATGATTAAAAGGATCAATTTCATGATCTTCATTAGGATTTTCTTTATTTAAACCATAAACGGCAACAGAACTGGTGAAAATTATTTTTTTACAACCAATTAGATCCATATGTTTTAAAACATTTCTTGTTCCATTTTCATTAACATCATAATATAGAGATGTTGGAGAAACATTATCTTTATGCTCGGCTGCCAATAGAACTACACAATCTGTATCAGATGGCAGAGAAAACTTCTGCATATCAGTAATGTCCCCTAAAACAGAAATATCATTAAAATTTAAACTCTTTTTTTTATCAATGTTTAATAAATTTTTATCTAGTATTTCTGAAATTAATCTTGAGCCAACAAATCCTGATCCTCCTATAATTACTGTTTTCATTTTATTTGTATTGAATTATCTTTGATAAATATCTTTTAAACAAATAAACTAACAAATTCAAGTTTATTGAATTTTCTTTAAATGTTTGTTTAATTTCTTTAAAACCTTGAATAATACCTGAATATTTCATTGAAGCGCCTCCACCTCTTTGAATAGTTATAAATCTATCTATTTTGGTCGGTTTAATTTTATTAACTTCTAAGAACCGGTAAATTAAGTTGAAATCAGATGCAATTTTATATGAAGCATTAAATAAGCCAAAACGGTCATAACATTTCTTTTTTACAACAAAACCTGGGTGTGGCGGATGCCATCCGTTAATAAAAGAATTTTCAATAAAATCTGTAGCTTTCCAATTTCTTTTTGTTTTTAATAAATTACTCTGTTCAGAAATTTTGATAGAGCCAAAAACAATATCAGACTTAGGATTTTTTTCAAAAGTTTCTATAACATTTTCTACCGTAAACTTATCATGTAAAACATCATCAGAATTAATAATAAAAACCACCTCTCCCTTACATAAAAGAATACCTTTATTCATTGCATCATAGATTCCTGAATCTGATTCAGAAATAAAAGTAGGATTTCTATTGGAAAATTTTTTAATAATTTCTAATGTTGAATCTTTTGATTGACCATCAACAAAAATATGTTCAATATCTAAATATGTTTGTTCGTTAACTGAATTTATAGTGTCTAAAATTGTATTAGCACTATTGTAGCAAACGGTAATTATTGAAACTTTCATATGGGTATGATTAATTATTGAAAATCCATTTTTATAGTTTAACAGACAGTTCATTATCTGAATATACAAGATTACCTATAACTAAAGGCAACCAAGTAATGTAAGATAGTAGGGTTCCATTCAGTTGAAGTGTAAAAAACATCAAAATAAAAACAGTATTACTTTTAGAATATTTTTTTAATAACATAAAAAAAGGAATAGAAAATAACCCGAAATTCATGATAATAGCTAAAAATCCATTTGCAAAATTACCTACAGAAAACTCAGTTCTTAAGAACCAATATTTATCAATCAAATATTGATCTAAATTACCTAATCCGAGACCAATTAAAGAATTAAAACCATTAGAGAAAATATATTCTATAAAAACAAACCAAGTATTAAGTCTTGATGCTATTGAAGTATATGCATTAAGATTTCCTAAACCACCAATTTCAGTCAATATTCTTTGTCCAATAATTATGTATAAAGGAACTATTAAGAAAACAGCATAAACTCTATATTTTTTCATTAAAATGATTAAAGAAAAAATAATTAGTGAAATCCCTCCAATTGATTTCGTAAAAAAAACTAAAGTTAACAAAATATAAAAGTGAGCCTTTTTATTTCTTTTTAACATTATAACTGCTAATACAGCTAAGTAAATTCCAGCAAAACTTGGTTCTGAAAATGTAAGAGTTAATCTATTATCATAAGTCTCACTTAAAAACGTACGAAATGAATAGATTGAGGAAGCAATATACTGTTTGGAAATTAACTCAAAAAGAGCAAGTAGATAGATAATCCAAATAAACTTGAAACTATTTTTAACCTTAAATATTGAAAAAAACTTTATCCAAAAAATAATTAAGATTAAAGCACCTATACTTTTTAAATCTCCAACAACAAGACAGTGAAAAAATAGTAAAGAAATTAAAATTAATTCTTTTTTATCATACTTAAATGATTTTAAAAAATAAATAGCAACTAAATAAATAGGTTGAAACCTAACTCCAAGAATTTCAAATCCAAAGTTTTCAAAAGCTCCTAGTTCTAACATGAAGTTATTGCATTTAAAAAAGTTGACTCATTATCTAATTTATTAATACATGTTTTTTTGTTTTTAATTAAAAGTTCTTCTAAAACTTCACTTAATTGATTCTTTTCGACTGTTACCCCATGATTATAGTTATCACATCTATATCCAATAAACCCCCCTTTAAATGTCACTAGTGGTATATTTAAGCTAATAGCAATTTCGACAATAGCACTTGATTGATCTGTATTTGTGTATGGCGCTAAAATACCACAACAATTAGCTAGCATTTGTTGTAAATTTTCTAAATTATATTTAAAATGTGTAATACAGCTTTCTTGGGATTTTATGTATGTTTTATCTGAATCACTTATTGTATCATCCAGATTACCAACAAAAACAATATTTCCACTTTTCATTAACTTTGAAGCTTTAATTATTTCTGAAGTACCTTTTCTTTTACTTAAAACTCCATAATGTAGTAAAAAAGAAGGTTCATCATTATTAATATTCAAAGCATACTTCTGCAGTTCAGGGACAACTTTAATGTATTTAGGAATTTTAAAATATCTAGCATATTCAGAATTAAGTACATATATATTTATTTTTTTTAATCTCATCATAAAAAAAATACAAGGCAGAATAAGAGATGCAACTTTATTACTCGTCTTGTAACGATATATTAATCCTGCAGAAAAACCACGAATGAATAAAGAAAAAATAATATGATCATTTAAATCTAGAAAAAAAACTTTTTTGTGTTTTAACAGTCTTTGGATAAAATATTTTTTTTTATTAATTAATTTAAATGGTATTTTTAGTCTAATTAAATCTTCAGGAACAACACTCTTACTTAAAATAATTATTTGATCAAATTTCCCTGTAGAAAACATTGAAATAGAGTAGTCTATGAAGTGACCTTTAAAATGTGGTATTACTAAATTCAAATTAACTTAAAAATTTTTTAATAATATCATTAGAATTAGGAAATTCAGATATAGCATCTGAAATTTCTTTTTTATCAATTTTTTCCCAATTAATTCTTCTGGCATCTATCATTTCATTTTCATTAAATCTGTTTTTTATTTTTTTTATTGGATTTCCACCCCAAATTTCATAAGAAGGAATATCTTTTCTAACTACAGAACCCGCTGCTATGATTGCCCCATCTCCAATTGAAACTCCTCCTAAGATTATTGCATTTTGCCCTATCCAAACAAAATTTCCGATATGAATCTGAAAATCTTGTTCTATTAATTCTTGGAAATCAAATTGCTTGTTCGATTTCCAGGGTAAATGATGACCTTTGGAATAAAATGATGGGTGATTAACTAAAAAGCCGACAGGATGAGTACCTATCGCAGTTGTAACAAAAGAGCCAATACTGCAGTACTTACCTATTTTAGAAGATACAATATAGGAACTTCTACCTATATAACTTAAATCACCTAACTCAGAATTCTCAAGATAAGCTTTTGGTGCAATCAAATTATTTCCACTTAATTTAGAATTAATAATAGTTGATGAAATTGAAATATTATTAGATCCAAAGAATTTAGAAAAAAGATTATTAATTAATAATTTTATCATTTATCTAATTTTTTTTGCAGGGTTACCTGCCCATACCTCATTAGGTGGAATACTTTTTGCAACAACACTACCTGCTCCTATAATTGCTTTGTTACCAACCCTAACTCCAGGCAAAATAATTGTTCCATAGCCGATAAAAGCACCTTCTTCAATAGTAATTTCTTGCTGTTTTGGAGTATCCTGACCATTTATCCTAACATCGTAGTCTAAATTGTGGAATTGTGTATCCCAAATTTTACAATTTGAACCAATCAATACATTATCTTCAATTGTAATTTTTTTTGTACAAACTATAGTAGAATTACTTATACCAACATTGTTTCCTATAATAAGAACTCCATTTTCTTTAATAATAAATGCGCATTTAGTTTCGCCACTTATTCGGTTGCATCTTGAGCCTGCATTTATTTTAATTTTATTACCAAACTTAGCTTTTCCTTTATTTCTTAAATAAATAAAACCGCATATATGTTCAATATAGTTTATTTCTATATTTTGCATATAACATTGGTATTTAAATAATAGTTTTGAGAATTTTTGAAAAAGGATTGATATCATATTTTTAATCAAATTTAATTCTTATTTTTTTAATTCGTCTTATTATTAATTTAATCAAACTTTTCATAGGTAATTTTGAATAGTAATAATTAAAGAATTTATAATCATATATTTTTAATGAGGTTGTGTTCTTAAAATTATCCTTTTCTCCAAAGTTAAAAACATCTCCTTGTATCTCAAATAATATATTTAATATGGATGGTTTTAGCTCTAAACCAAATGATAATAAAGGTTTTTTTAAATAGTATTTTGATGTTAAAATAAATTTTGATTTTATTTTGTTTAAATTCTTTTTACCATATAAATCTACAGTAAAGTCATAATTATTAAATTTTGGAAATAATAACTTTAATCGTGAGGGTAAAAGTTCAAAATATACATCGTATACATTTATTGATTTTTTTATATCAATAAATGTATATTTGTTTCCAAAAAATACTGGCACTTGATATTCTGCATTATTATCTAAGTTATGAGTTCCATTATCCCCAAAATTAGTTGTTAAAGATTTATTTGGATATACAAAATACTTATTTGTCCAAATTAAGTAACAAATATAATATTTAAGCCAGGAGCTTTCTGGCCAATTTTTTACTTCTAATGGTAAAACACAGGTTGCATCATCAGGCTGATTATTATACCAATTTTTAAAACCTAACCATTGTTTTTTAGACCAAGCTTGACCCCATGAGGAAGCTATTTGTAAAAAAAATACATCGTTAGAATCAGGTATAAGTTCAAAAGGAATTGTATTTAAAAAATTTCGTTTATGATTGTATAATGATATTCCACCAATTGATTCGGTTTTATTATAAAATTTTAATGCGTCATTTGCATATTTATAAAAATAAGGACTTACAAACAAATCATCTTCAAGCACAATAATATTTTCATAAATATTAACTAAATCTCCACAAGAAATAACATGTGCCCTTAAACCTAAATTCTTAGAATGTTTGATTATTTTTTTTGTTCCGTGCTTCCAATTATAATTTTCAGCAATTTTTAAAACTTTTTTATTTTCTTTTGAGGCCTGATAATCTATACTTATTATTAGCCGAACATCATTTTCGTCGTAGTTTGCCGCATCTAAAGAGTTCAACAATCTATTTAACGAAATAGGTCTATTATATGCAATTATAATTATTGCTGGTTTTATCATTTTGAAACATTTTAAATATCAATATAAAAAAACTTTATATTATTCATTAATTAATGTAATCGCAGTAGCAGTAGCAAAATCTTTAGTGTGAGAAATACTAATCGATATATTAAAATCTTTAATATTTAATCTGTGCACTAAAACATTAGGGCTAGAGTTTATAGATGATATTATTTCTACATTTCTTGTTGTTAATTTTATAATTGTACTTAACAATTTTATAACGGCTTCTTTAGCACTCCAAATACCTGTAAAAGTTTGAGCAGGATTAGCTTTACTAATCGCATATTCATACTCAGTTTCAAAAAAGAGATTTTTTAGATAAGTTGGGTCTTCATTGAATATTTTTTTAAAACGATCAACGGACTCTATATCAGTTCCAACTAATAGATTCATTAGATTAAGATATTAAATTCTGACTAAATTAATTCAAAAATTATGTTTAAATATTATACGAAGGGTTAAAGGAAATCGGTGTTATAAACCAATTACTTGAGTCAAATAAAGCTATATTTTTTTCATTCATGGAATTGGTATTTAATTTATAATACATATTTGATGGTGTTACTTTTTTCTTATCAGTAAATTTAAAAGGGTTAATGTTAAAGATATATCCTTGCTTTGAACTTTCCTTTAATAATTTATGAGAATATTTACAAGAAATATAATGAACATATGTAATCGCCAAATTTTCATTTTTCACTAAACTTCTAAATATAGAAGACAAGTAAATTAAATATTGATTTTCAACAACACAATCAACAACTTTATAATTCTTTAATAATTTATTTTCATCATTTTTTTCCAAAATCACATAACCAATTATCCTATTGTTTATCCTAAAAATGTATTTAAGGAAATTGTTACTTGAAAAACGCCAATTTAAAAAATCGTTATTTCTTTTACATGTTATAATATCTGAATTAATTTTATAAAAATTATCCATAAAAATATTAAACTCAGAATCGAACTTATTGATTTTATTAAATGATATTTTTTTTCTTTTAATGATACTCGAAATACTACTGATCGCTCTAAAGTTTTGTTCTATAACATTTAGAGATATAAGTACAAAAGAATATAATCTAGCAAAATATTGAATAAAACTAGAGCTATATTTATCTATAAAATAAGAATAATACTTGTCAAACAGATAGCTAATTGAGGAATGAATTGTAGTTTTTTGCACAACATTTATCTCATTAAACTTTAATGTTCTCCATATTAAGGGATGAATCGTTGAATAAACAAAAGAAACATCAACTTTATCTTTAAAAGCGTCTTCAGTGCAAGAATCAATTAAAGGAATAATTGCAAATGTTTTAGATTTTTTAAATGGCAATAGTTTATTTCGGAATTTAGAGTCAATCACTCCATTTGAAATAGATGCTGAAGGCCAATCTGAGGAAAAAGCTCTTAGTGTTTGAGGAATTAACCCAATATGACCAAATATAGTATTGTCATTTTTATTAACCAGTATTGAATTCCATGATTTTTTTAAAGGGTTCAAATTATATTGAAAATTCCAAATATCATTATTAATTGCATATTTAGATGATGTTAAATTATTATTTATTAATAACTTAAATATTTCATCTTTTTTAAACTCTTCGTCAAGTTTTTTAACAATTAAATCCATATCAACCTCTATATTAATTAGATTTTTTCTTTTATTGTTTCTAAAATAATTTCAAAACTTAGCATTTGCATAATATCTTCGTCATCAAAGCTTATATTGAATCCTTGCTCAATCCCAAGAACAAGATTCATGTGTTTTAACGAATCCCATTCTGATAAATTATCAGGAGATGAATTAGGAGTTATTTCATTTTCTTGAACTCCTAGTATTTGTGCCATGATTTTTGTTAATTTTTTTTCCATAATTTTATTTTATTTTATTTTACTTAAATATTTAATATTGATTTCCTTGTAATAAGAAGGAGAAAGTTCTAACGTATTTGATGCTTCAAAATGAAAATCATGTTTCAAATCCTGCTCCTTTACCTTAATGAATAGATTTTTAACATAGAAAGAACGAACTTGATCGTTTTTATTTGATGGTATATAACTCGCTTTGATTTTATTGAAATTTCTAAATTGTGCTAACTTAATTGAGGCATCAAGCAGAATTTTTTCTAATCCTCTACCTATTGCTCTACAACTCAATAAAAAACTATCAATCTCAGCATAATTGCTAGAGAATTTTATGATAGAAACACCCACTATTCCCATATCTCCAAATCTATCTTTTAGTTTAACAAAAAGGACCTCAACCTCTTTACTATTCATAAACTCTCTAATATCTGACTCACTGTACCTTTTTGTCGTAAGATTAAATTGATTCGTCTTTTGAGTTAACTGTGCGACCCTTGAGACTGCAGTTTCATTAACTTTATCTATTTCTGCAATCATTTCTAATGAATTATAATATGATTCCATATTCCCAGAAAAGTTAGTCTTGTCATTTTTACGCTTAAATTCCGCCTTATATAATTCCCCTCTCTTTTTATCCTCTTCTGTAAAAGTCAAAGTATCAAAAAGGCCTGAAGATGCTAACATTTCTTTATAATTAGCGCTTTTACCCTTAGGTAAATGAATTGTTTCAACAACTGGTAATAATTCTTTAACTAAATTTATCTCAAACTCATTATCATCAATAAAAACAATACTATCTAATCCAATATTTAAATTTTCTGCAATACTTCTAATATTAGTAGCTTTGTCTTCCCAATTAACCATAGCTAGTGAAATATTCTTTCTTTTAATTTGCATATGAGGATGATTATCTATTACATCCCATACATCTGATTCATTATTTTTACTGCAAAGTGCTAAAATAATACCTCTATTATATAATGACAATATTTCTTCTTGAAAGGATAAGTATGCAGATCCTGGGAAATTTGGACTAAGTTTAATTCCATCAATGCCATCTTCACCTATTATTCCTCCCCAAAGAGTGTTGTCACAATCAAGAACTAAACATTTTTTATTCTTACCCTTAAGAGCTCTATATAATTTAAAATTATCAATTGAAATTTCTCTTAAAGCATCTAATGTGTATGGAGACTTTCCAATATGCCAATATCTATTATCATAAAAATTTTTAAACCCTACGATAGAGAGTAAGCTGTTCATTTCTATATAATAACAATTTTTAAAATCTAAAAGTTGTGTTTTTAAAAAATTATTTAACTCTGTAATTGCAGCTATTTGCATATCAGGCCTACTGTGATCTAATACTCCAAAAGCTGGATATATTGGTAACTCAAAACTGTGCCAACTTACAATAGCATTAGTTTTATTTCTAATACCACTAAGAGTAGTTACAATGTAATTTTTTACGAGATTCATTTCTTCCTCCACACTTTCTGAATCTAATTCCGGAAAACTATTAATTAATTTTGGTGAAAGTGTTTCAAGTTTTGTAAAAACCATAATACAATCTGTATTTTGATTAATAAGAACATCATTATTACTTTGAGTATCTTGCAAAACATTATTGTAATTCCCAAATACAATATTGGGTTGAAAGCCCATATGAATTGTCAAGTATTTAAGGTAAGGAACAATTGCTTCTATAGTTATATTACGAAGTATTACGATATTAAATAAAGTATCATTAGTACTATTATGATTATCTAAAAATTCCTGAATTTCTGGTAATGAATATTTATTAATATTATTCAAAATAGTTTCTTTTAAAAATTATTAAATCATTATTTGTCCGCCACATACTCTAATTGTTTCTCCTGTGATATGTTTAGAATCGGCACTAATCAAAAAAGATACAGTATTAGCTACATCCTCTGGTTGAGCTAATTGTCTTAATGGCGCGGTCATTTTTGAAACCATTTTTGCTTTAGCAGGTATATCGGCTATCATATCAGTATTAGTCATTCCAGGTGAAACACAGTTTACTCTAATACCTAATGGACCGTGTTCTACCGCAAGAGATTTAGTAAAGCTAATTAATGCCGATTTCGATAAACTATAATGCATCATTTTAGCTGGAGGAACATTATCAGCATAAATACTAGAAATATTAACTATTGATCCCTTTTTATTTTCAATAAAATGCGGAATTATAGACTTACAAAGATTTAAAGCTCCTTTTATTTGAACGTCTAAATGGATTTGAAAATCGTTCCATGTAATTTCATCAAAACTTCTGTAACTTATTGGAGCGGATGCATTATTAACTAAACCATCAATTGTTCCAAATTTATTCAGTGCAACTGATACCATTGATTTTACTTCTTCATTATTAGCTACATTGGCTTTAATATGCATAGCTCGTCCGCCTAAGTCTTTAATTTGTTCAACGACTTCTAAAGCACGTTTCTCATTGTTGTAATAATTAACTATAATAGCATAACCTTTCATTGCTAATTTTATAGCAGTTGACGCTCCAATTCCACGACTTGCTCCTGAAATAATCACCGCTCCTTTTAAACTTTCCATATTTTCTATATGATTTTTAACTTCTAACTTTTTGTTTTTTTTAAGTACTTTGACCTTTGCTTCACCTTCTATTACTGTTTTGCCTAATTGATTGTATATCATTGTTTGCAAAACAATAATTCTTTGTGATTCAGATTTGTGTAATACCTTTGCCCAAATTCTTATTTCATCTCCAATACGAACTGGCACAAGAAATTTTATATGTTGTTCGTACCATAAAGATCCCTTACCCGGTAGTCTAGTGCCTATCATTGTAGATATAAAAGAAGCACTTAACATACCGTGAACAACTCTATCTTTAAAATCAGTCTCCTGCGCATAGCTTGTGTCCATGTGTAATGGATTATCATCACCTGTTAAATCACAAAATTTATCTATATCTTTTTCTGTAATTTTATGCTTAAATTCTTCTTCCTGACCTATCTGTATAAGATTAAATACATCTTCCATATGTTGTTATTTTTTTTTTAATTGCCTAAAAGCCAAAAATGTGTAAACTATATATATAATGAATAAACTAACAGAGAAAATTAGTAGACCTAATTTAAAATCGTTCATTATAATTGCTAAGTAAAAAGAAACTATAGAAATCAAAAATACTTTTAGTTTCAATTTAAATAAATAACTTTGTTTTTCTGTAATGGTAAATATTGTTAAAAAAGGAGAAGCTATTAGTATAGATAATGAATATGGTAATAAAATTAATACTACAGAATAAAGTTTACTAAAATCATCACTAAAAAGTATACCAATGACAAAATCCCCAAGAACAAAAATAAAAATTATAATTAAAACTGATATTCCAACAATAGGTTTTAAAAAATTCAACGATAAAATAATAGACTGTTTTTTATCTTGAATTATTGTTGATAGTTTATGAATATACACTTGACTTATTGCTCCAATTATTGTTGTAATTGGGAGTAATAGAATCTGGTTAGCAATACCATAAAGACCTGCAATATCTTTCCCGAAATAATTTTTTAACACAATAGTTGGAGCCTTAAATGCTGCGGTTCGCATAAACTCTCCAGTTAAACTAAATTTAATAAAGTTAAAATACCTCTTTTGAATAGAGAATAAATAATTGAATTTTCTAAAATCGGAAAAAGAAAAGCTAATTGAGTTATTTTTAAATGAAATTATAGTGAAAATAATTGCAAAAACAAAATTACTAATTGAATAAACCAAAATTAAGCCTGATTCAGAAGAGCCATTAAAAAAATAAAGTAAATAACTTATTGCTGGTATGAATGGTACAAAAATAAGTTTAGAATAGGATACAAAAATAATTCTGTCCTCCGATATGTTCCAAGCACTAACTAATTTAATTAATCCAGTAGAAAAAATGTTTATTAAAATAAATAATATGTAATCAACAGAGAGAAGTTTTAAAAAAAAAAATGAAATAAAAAGAGTTAAAAGAAGAATATAAAAAATAAGAATAAAAGTTAGCGTTCTAATATTTGATCTTTTTTCAACAAAAAATAATTGCTCTAAGTATCCAGTTGAGGCAATCGAGATAATTCCGGTGTAAGAAGATACAACTAATAAACCTCCAATGTTAGATAAACCATAAAACTTAGCAGTAATAGTAAACCCAGCTAACCCAATTATTTGAGTTAAAATATTTAATATTGAAATTATAGATATTTTTTTAAACATTTATAATTTATTTTCAACTATTTTAATTCCACTTTTAAAAACACTAGATAAGTTAATAATATCACTTTTAACTAATTCATTTATTTCGTTATTATTTTCTAAATCTAGTAAGTGTTGATAACATTTATTATGGATATTAGTAAAACCAACCTTAGATCCATACTTTTTAATTGTATCAATATATTTAGAACAACTCATTGTATTTTCTAACTTCAAGCCATTAAATTTTTGAATATATCCGCCAAGTTCATCAATGGTGTTTAGTTTATAAATCCCTTCAATAGTTTCAAAAGAAGTATTTCCTAATATTATTGAGGGTATTCCTAACATAGCTGCTTCAAAGGCTGAAGTCCCTGTTATAGTAACTACTCCTTCGGAATTAGTAATCCAATCTTTAGGATCATTAAAAGCATTAAGTTTTATAAACTCTACATTTGACAACCTACTCAATTCTTTATAAAACTTAATTGGCCTTTCACCAATCATAGCACCATGTTCTTTAATATATATTTTCCATCCAAGAGGCATTACTTTTGAAAGTCTTTTAATAATTTCATCTTCACTTGGGTAAAAAGGAGCTTTAATTAATGTACTGGATTCTGGGATTAAGTGTAATGGAAAATAAATATTTTTTTGATTTCGTTTAGGAGATTTGAAATAAGAGTTTCTGGAAGATAATAAAAACCGTTCTCTAAAAATGATTTTTACAAAAAATATGACAGATTTGTAACTAGATGCTATAAAAGGAAGAGATCTATATTTTTTCTTCAGCTGTAGCTTTCTTCTATACTTTTTATATACTACCAATAAATTATTAAGTAATTTTTTAATATCACTAAATAAATTATTATTTTTTACTTTTAAAGTTTTATTATTATAAAAATCAGGGTTAACTATTTTGTCTTTTAATCTGAAATTTTTAATTAATTCTATTATTTCTTTACAAGGTTTAACAGATTGCAAATGATCTAATAAAAAACCGTCATTTCTTCGACCTAGACTAAAGTTTGGAATTAAATAACCATCATATCTAGTATGTTCAATTGTAATGTAAGGAATATTTAATTTTTTTGAAACTAGCCAAAGTACAGATCTTCCAATTTCTGAATTGTCAAAATCGAAAATAAAGTCTGGTTTGGAATTTATCAATAATTTTTCAAAATAATTAAATAATAGATAAATCCAATAATATTTTTCATTGTCAGAAATATCCTTAAAATAAAATCTATTATGATAAGGTGTAGTAAATATTTGAGAGCTCATTAATAGTTCATCGAGTCCAAAAAAATCAGAATATTTATTTAAATATTTTTGCAATAAATTATAATCAAATTTATTCTTGGAATTATCTCCAAATTCGTAAAAAACACTATTTAAGTCATGAACAATTATTTCTGAGTTAATCTTTTTAAAATTTACATAAGTTTTATCATGTAAAACTGATTCTGTTGGGTGTATAAATAGAGCTTCATTTTCATAATTTTGAAATTCTGATAAACAACTATTAACAAGTCCTGTAAAAGATTCTTTACATATCCAAATAATTTTCTTCATATTACAGTTTTATAAAGTCACGTTTCAATGGTGTTCCTTTTTCAATATTCTGACAGAATTCTTTTCCTATTATTTCAGAAAAATGCTTAGGATGCATTCCAAAACCAGGTCGGATACTTCTAACATTTTTGTTAGTGATTTTCTCACCAGCCTTCACATCTTTAACTATAAACAAAGATCTAGAAAATTGCCTGCTTTTCTTTTTCTTTTCTGTCATTTTATAATCTACCAGCCCCTTCATTTCTTCTGCTTTTCTAACGGCATTAACCATTTCAGTAAATTCTTTTTCATCTAAAGAAAAATGAGCATCTGGCCCACCTATTGATTTGTCTAAAATAAAATGTTTCTCTATTACAGTTGCTCCAAGAGCCACAGCAACAACTGGCCCTTCTATTCCCATTGTATGGTCTGATAAACCTACTTTGACTCCAAATCTTGATTTAATATCTGGAATAGTTAATAAATTTGCATCTTTTGGATCAGCAGGATAAGCAGAAGTACATTTAAGTATAGTGACATCATTGTTACCAACCTTTTTACAGGTCTCAATAGCTAACTCTATATCTTCAATTTCTGCAATTCCTGTTGATAATATCATTGGTTTTCCTTTACTAGCTGCATATCCAATCAATGGAATATCTTGAATCTCAAAAGAGGCAATTTTATATATTGGGGATTTTAATTCTTCCAATAAATCAACTGCGGTATTATCAAAAGGTGAAGAAAAACATATAATTCCTTCTTCTTTTGCAACTCTAAATATTTCTGCATGCCATTCCCATGGAGTATATGCTCTATTATACAAATCATATAGGTATTCACCATCCCAAGCAGTTCCGTGATTAATTTTAAAATAATCATTTTTACAATTAATGGTCAAAGTATCTGCTGTATATGTTTGTATTTTAACTGCATCTGCACCAGTTCTTTTGACAGCTCTAATAGTCTCCAAAGCTACTTGTAAATCACCATTATGATTTGCTGATAATTCAGCTATTATAAATGTTCCTTTTTTCATATTTAAATTAAGATATCTCCAATTTCTATTTTTAATTTTCGCCTTGATTTTTTAACCTCTAGTGCACCATTAGGTGTTTTAACAACAATGTTTGGTGTTAATGCTAAAATAGTTCCGTTTTCAGTATCAAATCGAAATCCATAAGAACAATCTTTTACTTCATCAATTATTAATTTTTGATTATTGACATATGAAAAAGCACCAGGATATGGATAGGCTTGAGCTCTTACCCAGTTTTTAATTCTATCTTTTTGCCAATTCCAATTTATTCTTCCATCTTCAGGAGTTCGTTTGCCAAAATAGGTTGCTAGTTGTTCATCTTGCTTTATCAATTCTAATTTTCCTGAATTTAATTTCTTAAAAATACCAAGTATTAAATTATAATATTCTAGTTTGAACTTATTTAATATTTCAGCTCCTGTTTCAATCTCATTTATTGGTATTTTTATTTGAGAGATAATATCTCCAGTATCACAACCTTCATCAATAACATGAGCCGTAATTCCTGTATCTTTCTCATTATTAATTATTGACCAAACGTGAGGTGTTCTTCCTCTATATTTTGGCAATAATGAACCATGTATATTAAATGTAAGTTGTTTAGAGTGTTGAATTATGTCTTTCTCGATTAAAAATAAATAATTAATTGAAACTATGATATCAACTTCAATTTTTTTAATAAAATCATACCCTTTACTATTCCTTGGATTTCCTTTGAAACAAGGAATTTTATTTTCTTCACAAAGAGACAAAATACCTTGAGAATTACTATCTGTTAATACAAATACTACATTAAAATTGAGAAGAATTTTCTCAAGAGTATCTTTACCTAAATTTCCGCTTGAAAGAATTCCTAGCTTCATGAATTTAATTTGGAATGAATAACTACATCAATAAATTGATTATCAAAACAGCAATGCTCCTTTAAAATTGCATCTCTAAAATAATTTGAATCAAGTAAAACTTTATATAGATGAGGTCTTAAATCAAATGCATATACATAAAGTTTATGAAAACTCAGTTCCTCAAAAGCTAAGGATTCTATCATTTTTAAATATGTTGACCAATGAAAATGAAAATATTCTTCCTCTAGATCAGTATTCATTATAAAAGAAATCTCAGCATTCTTATCTATCCAGTCTATGTGAACTAAACCTCCATAACCAATACAATTACCATTTTTGAGATAAGAAAATAAAATTTGATTTGGTTTTTCTTGATTAAATAGCTTAGCAACAGTTCCATTATAATAATCGTTTTGAGATTTTTCTGTTAGAAGTTTGTCTTGCCTTAAATGATACATTTGTTCGTTTCTCCAGTTCATAATATCAAATCGATCTTCAAAACGCAATGGAATTATTTTATATTCGCCATTCGAAAATATATTTTGACTTAAACATTTATATTCATTTTTAAAATTCATACATAATTATTTTTTTTTATAATTAAATATAATTTCTGCTAATTCAAGATCTTCATAATCATCTATGTCTACTGCATTTTTCCAATTAATAGGTTCCATAATAAAACCTGGCCCATAAAAAGATTTAGCATCTTCTAATTCTTTATCTTTAGCCATCCAAATCGCACCAGTAGGACAATATAAATTTGATAAATCTTGAGATCTAGACGATATTGCTTCCTTAAAAACAGGAATCCCTTTACCATTATGATCAATCTTATGAGCCCAATGTGGATTCATAAATCCATATTTAAAAGAACTTATTTGAAAATTTCTTTTATTATCTATAAAATTATTTAAAGCACTACTTATGTCAAATTCATCTCTGATTGGACAATTTGGCATCAACATAACAATGATATCATATTTTTGATTCAACCTGTTTTTTTCACTAATAACAACATCACTAACATTTGAATAATCATCTTTATTTAATTCTCTCAGAAAAGGAACACTTGCTCCATAGTTTTTTGCTATTTCAGCTATTTCATCGTCATCTGTACTTACTAGGATTTCATCAAAACAAACGGATTTAATAGCAGCTTCAATTGTCCAAGCTATCATTGGTTTTCCTTGAAAGTCAATAATGTTTTTTTTGGGTATTCTTTTACTACCACCTCTTGCAGGTATTATTGCTAGAACTTTCTTTCCTTTTACCATAATGTCCACCCCTTATCAATAATTAAATTATGTCCAGTCATCCCACTTGCCCCATCACTTAGTAAAAAATCAATAGGTTTGATTACTTCATTGAGATTTAACATAGCCTTCAATGGTGTCAAATTAGAATATCGTTTTTTGAATTTTTCATTCGCTCTACCCTCAACACCTCCATAAGAAATTGTGTTGACTCGAATATCTGCATCAGCATAACGTATGGCTAATTCCTTAGATAAGTGAATTTGTGCAGCTTTAGTTATTCCGTATTGAATAGGAGATTCAAACTTAAAATCTTCATACAAACTAATCGTAGGAACTACAACTCCATAGATAGAAGATATGATAATTATATTTTTTAATTTATTCCCTATAGATGAACTGAGTATTGCATTATTCAATATGTATGGACCAATTACACCAACTTTATACTCGCCTGACAAATTTTCATCTGATGATTCTCCATTTTTTTCAATCTTTAAAGTCTCAAGACTTCTTGCATTATGAATTATTGCATCTGGAAATATTTTTAATTGAATCAAATTATGAACAAAACTAGGTATTGCAGATTTCTTAAAGTAATCTAGCTCTAACACTTCAAAGCTATCTTCAAAATCCTCTAATTTATTTTCAAATATAAATTTTTTCTTTTGTGGAACTCTAGAAGTAATAACTACTTTATTTCCTTTTTTTAACAGGTTTATTGTTAAAGCTTTACCAATTAAACCTGTTCCTCCTGTTAGAATTATTGTTTTCATTACACTCCTTTTTCTATAATTTCTATAATTTCCAAAGTTTCAATTTTGGATATATTCAATTCCTTGTTTCTTGTAACTTTGATAAAGTTTCTTAATGATTCTCTAAAGGCGTAAAAAGTATCTTTAAATAATAAATTTTTTGAGTTATTAACATTCATAACATTAATACATATAGGACTTTTTATTTTGCCCGTAGTAGTAAATGTAGCCTGTAGATTTTCCCATTTAACTACTCTAATTTTCACCCCTACAGTTAAGTTAATTTTCTGTACACTTATTAATCCCCCCCTATTTGGAAACATCGATACAACAGGTTCAATAATATGTATCCCATATCGCTCCCAACTTTTCATGACAGTAGCATTGACGTAATTAGTTCCCTCTAATATTTTTTCTGAAAATTCCTTTGCAAATCTGATAGATGAACAAGTATAAATTAAAGAGTTTTCATTTATACTATATATTTTTTCCGCCTCTTTTATGTTATATGCCAATGGCTTGTCTATAAAAATTGGTATTCCATTCTCTATAAACACTTTAGCCATTTCATAGTGGTTTTCAGCATCATCTCTTGCTAACAAAACTACATCGATATTATTTATCATTTCTTCAGGACGATCCACAATATTGTCTATGCGAGCAAATTCAGCAACTTTTTCCGATATCTTTCTGTCTTGAGTATAAATATGAGTTACCTTTCCTAAATCTGATAAAAAATCTTTTGGAAAACTTTGTTTACCAAGATATTCTGGAATTACCTCAAAAGGACATTCTTTTGTTTTATCAAAACCATTAAAAATAGCACTCCAAGAATATGGGTGCCCATTACCTTCACTTAATCCTACTATACCTATTCTTAGCATATATTACCAGTTTGACGGATTCAATAATTTTGTTTCTTCAACATCAATAGCTTCAATATTGTTTGTTAACTCTTTTTTAATATTTTTTTTTTCAGAGAGAATGTTTGACTCTAACTGATGAACATTATCAACTCCGATCAAAACCTTATCAATATTCTTTTGATTACACACATAATTCAATGCTAAATCATTCATTTTATAATGTTCATCACACAAATCATTTAATAAATTCAAGTATGGTCCTAGTGGTTTAATTTTAATTTTAAGCTCACTCGTATTCTTAAAAAATAATCCTTGCAAAAAAGCAGATCTTGTATGAATTTCAATTCCTTTTGCTTTTGCTTTTTTTATAATATTACCTCTTTTGTTATTATTATCTAATAAATTAAATGGAAGTTGAACTAAAGTAATTTCATTAAATTTCAAGACACTTTCAAGTTCGTCATTTGAATACAATGAAACTCCTATATTGTTAATTATTCCATCTCTTTTTAAAATTAGTAAATCTTTACGATATTTTTCAAAGTACTTATTAAAATCATCAAAAGAATGAAACATATAACAATATAATTTATCTACATCTAGTATCTTTAAATTGTTATACACTCTTTCAATAATATTTAAAGAAAACCCTTCGGTATTAGAGCTAAACTTTGTAATTACATTAAATTTATTAGTGGAGTTGTTATGATATTCCCCTATTGTATTTTGTGAGTCTCCATAGGCTTCCGCAGTATCTAATAATTGAATACCGCTATTATATGCCGAGTCTAGAATTGATTTAATATTTTCTTTTGAAGGCTTTCCTGCAGTATTATTTACACCATAGTCTAAACCAAACTGAACGGTTCCTAAAATTAATTTACTATTCATTAGAGATAAATTCTAAAACTGTATCTATCACATAGCTTTGCTCTTCATTTGCAAGGGTAGGATACATTGGTAAACTGATACACCTAGAATAATATTTTTCAGCATGAACAAGACCAGCATCTGCATACCCTATATTTTTATAATACGGCATGGTGTGAACTGGCACATAATGAATTTGTGCTAATATTCCTTTAGAATGAAGAAAATCATACAGTTCTTTTCTATTTTTAACCTCTATAATGAAGAGATGATGTGCGTTATAAGTTCCAACCGGCAAGTCTTGAAACTTAATTTTTCCTTCGAATGCTTTTTTATAAGCTAAGGAAATTTCATTTCTTCGCGCTACTCCTTTATTATTTTTTGCTAATTGAGTAATTCCCAATGCAGATTGAAAATCTGTTAATCTATAATTAAAACCAAGCGCTATCATTTCATAATACCAGTTCCCATGGTTTTCTTCCATATTCTCTTTGGTAATTCCATGAGTTCTTAGAAGCATCAACTTTTCGTATAATTCTTTAGAGTTTGTAGTAAGCATTCCTCCCTCTCCGCAAGCAATATGCTTTACAGGATGAAATGAAAAAACTCCAATGTCAGCATAATTTCCGTTTCCACAAAAGTTCTTTTCTGATTTACTATCTATAAAGTAACCACCAGGTGCATGGCAGGCATCTTCTATTATCCAAAGATTGTGAGTATCTGCCAAAGCTCTAAACTCTTCCATGTTAACTGGAAGACCTGCAAAGTCTACAGGAATTATTCCTTTAAAAAAACCTTTTGGCTTTGATTCAATCAATTCTTTTACAGAGTTAAGATCTAACAAATACGTATTTGGATCAATATCTGCAAACCAAACTTCACCGACTGCGTATCTAACACAGTTTGCTGAGGCAGCAAAAGTTATCGGAGTTGTGATTACTCTATCTCCTTTAGATAAATTTAAAGCCAAAACAGAGAGATGCAGGCCCGATGTAGCATTGTTTACTGCTACTGCATACTCAGCTCCTACATAATCTGCAAATCTAGATTCAAACTCTCTAACTTTAGGACCTTGAGTAAGGTAGTCAGAATTTAAAGTTGATATTACTGCATCAATATCATTTTTATCGATACTTTGTCTCCCATAAGGTATTTTATTCATTATACTTTAAAATTAGGATCTACATAAATTTTTACCAATTCTCTTAAAGAATCTATTGTTTCCCATTCTTTATTAGCACCAGAATTATAAGAAAAATTAGGGTCAACTAATTTTGCATTAAAATGTTTAATAAAATCTTCTCTATTAAAAACAGTTTTTTGTGGTAAAATTACATAGTATTTACCAATATCATAGGTATTGATTGCGTCAGATGTTGTAATCATCTCCTCATGTAATTTCTCTCCCGGTCTAATACCCACCTCATCTTGTTTGCAATCAGGGCCAATTGCGGTTGCAACATCTACAATTTTGTAAGAAGGTATTTTTGGCACAAATAATTCACCTCCCCAAGCTTTCTCAATGGCATCAAAAACCATTTGACATCCATCTTGCAAAGAAATATTAAAACGTGTCATTTTTTTATTAGTGATTGGTAGTACACCTTCTTTTCTTTTATTCAAGAAGAAAGGCATAACTGACCCATTAGAGCCCATTACATTCCCATAACGTACCACAGAAAACTTGATTTCTTTAGACCCTTTAATATTATTTGCAGCTATAAACAATTTATCAGAAGTAAGTTTCGTTGCACCGTATAAATTAATTGGTGCGCAAGCTTTATCTGTGGATAAAGCTACTACATTTTTTACACCACATTTTATAGCAGCTGCAATTACATTTTCAGCTCCATTTATATTTGTTTTAATACATTCAGATGGATTATATTCTGCCAAATGAACATGTTTCATAGCAGCAGCATGTATCACAATATCAATTCCTTCAAATGCTCTTTCTAAGCGTGTCTGATCACGCACATCGCCAATAAAATAACGCATAGCAGGATATTTGGTTTCTGGAAACTCCATAGACATATTAAAGTGCTTTTGTTCATCTCTAGAAAGTATAACCAATCGGCTTACATCTGGATTTCTTTCTAAAATTAATTTTGTAAACATCTTACCAAATGAACCTGTTCCTCCTGTAATTAAAATTGATTTTCCGTTTAGATTTAGCATGTTTTTTTATTGTTATTTTTATTTATTAAATTGTGATCTGGGATTATTCAATTTGCTTTAAAATTTGATGTCCTGCCTTAAGTAGATCAATATCTTTTTTCATCAATGCAACATCGCTTTTCATCATATCTTTAACCAAAGACGGTAAATCATTTTCTGGGACCCAACCTAACTTTTCCTTAGCTTTTGTCGGATCTCCTAATAATAAATCAACTTCAGTTGGCCTGAAATAAGTAGGATCGATAGATAATATTTCTTTACCTATTTCTAATTGAAAATCTTCGTTATTGCAAGCTGCAACAAAAGCTTTCTCTTCAATACCTTTACCTTTAAATTCTAATTCAATACCTACTTCACTAAAAGCCATACTTACAAAATCACGAACTGTAGTTGTAACACCTGTCGCAATAACCCAATCTTCGGGTTCTTCAGCCTGCAATATCATCCACATCATTCGTACATAATCTTTAGCATGACCCCAATCACGTTTTGCCTCTAAATTCCCTAAATAGAATTTATCTTGTAATCCCAACGCAATTTTAGCAACGGCACGTGTAATTTTTCTTGTTACAAATGTTTCTCCTCTTCTTGGTGATTCGTGATTAAATAAAATTCCATTACACGCAAACATGTTATAGGCTTCTCTATAGTTTTTTGTAATCCAAAAACCATATATTTTTGCTACTCCGTATGGCGATCTTGGGTATAAAGGCGAATTTTCATCATAAAATCCTTTCTCATTTTTGTTCTCTGGCATTCCTCCGAATAGCTCGGAAGTGGAAGCTTGATAAATTCTTGTTTTCTTTTCTAATCCTAAAATACGAACTGCTTCTAATATTCGTAAAGTTCCTAAACCGTCAACTTGGCCAACGTATTCTGGCATATCAAAAGACACCTTTACATGTGACATTGCTCCAAGATTATAAATTTCATCGGGTTGGCATTCTTGAATGATTCTTGTTAAATTCATAGAATCTGTCAAATCACCATAATGTAATTTTAACCGTTGGTTAGGATCATGAGGGTCTTGATATAAATGATCTATTCGATCTGTATTAAAAAGAGAGGCTCTTCTCTTTATCCCGTGTACCTCATACCCTTTTTCTAACAATAATTCTGCTAAGTAAGAACCATCTTGTCCTGTAATTCCTGTTATTAGTGCAACTTTCATATGTTTAATTAGCGTCTAATTTAACTTTTTTAATACTATTTATATTTTCTAAAAACCATTCATAGGTTTTTTTAACACCCTCTTCTAACTCTGTTGAATATTGCCACCCAATTGCTGCCATTTTAGAAACATCCATCAATTTTCTTGGCGTGCCATCTGGCTTACTGCCATCCCAAAGAACCTTTCCTTGATGCCCAATGACTGATTGTATCGTCTCAGCAAGTTCTTTAATGGTAATATCTTTTCCAGTACCGATGTTGTACAAATATCCTGGTAAATTATTTTCTAAGGCATAGACCACCGCCTCTGCCATATCATCTACAAACAAAAACTCTCGCATAGGAGTTCCACTTCCCCATAGCGTTACCTCTGAATGGTTATTGTGTTTTGCCTCATGAAATTTTCGCAGCATTGCCGGTAATACATGCGATGTTTTCAAATCAAAATTATCAAAAGATCCATACAAGTTAGTAGGCATTAAACTGACATAATCCTTATTGAACTGCTTTCTGATTGCTTGGCAAGCTTTAACGCCTGTTATTTTTGCTATTGCATACCACTCATTAGTAGGTTCTAACGAATCTGTTAACAAATACTCTTCCTTAAGTGGCTGTGGAGCCAACTTTGGATAAATACAAGAACTTCCTAAAAATATAAATTTATTGATATCACATTTAAGCGCACTATCAATTAAATTATTTTGAATTTGCAGATTCTCCATTAAAAATTGATATGGAAAATCATTATTTGCAAGAATACCTCCAACTTTTGCTGCAGCATCAATCACTACTTCAGGTTGTTCTTGATTGAAAAAATCAGTAACTGCCTGTTGATTTCTGAGATCAAGTTCGGCGCTAGTTTTTCCAATCAAATTAGAATACCCTTTGGATTCTAATAATCTCCAAACTGAAGAACCAACCATTCCTCTATGACCAGCAATGTATATTTTTGTTGTCTTTTTTAGATTCATTTATTTTCCAATTCTATAATATTCTAATCCCTTATTATCTAAATCATAAGCAATGTACTGGTTACGACCATCAAAAATAACTGGTGTTTTCAATTGCGATTTTATTTCCTCAAAATCAGGTGAACGAAACTCTTTCCATTCCGTAAGTAATACTAATGCATCAGCATCTTTTAAAACGGCGTATTTTGATGTTACGTATGTTATATTTTGAACTTCTTTTAGATAATGTGCTTTAGCTTCATTTACAGCCTTAGGGTCATAGGTTTTTATTTTAGCACCTCTACTTACCAATTCTTTGATTACATAAATGGCTGGTGCTTCACGCATATCATCAGTTCCTGGCTTAAAGGCCAATCCCCAAATACCAAAAGTGAAACCACTCAAATCCTCTCCAAAACGGGCTACAATTTTCTGAGCAATGACTAATTTCTGAGCATCATTTACCTCCTCAACTGAAGTTATTAATTTTGCATGATAATCATGCTCTTTTGCAATCTTCGTTAGTGCCTTTACATCCTTTGGAAAACAAGAACCACCATAACCTGCTCCTGGGTATATAAAACTATAGCCTATACGTTTGTCTGAACCAATTCCAATTCGAACTTGATTCGCGTCTGCACCAACCTTTTCACAGATATTGGCAATTTCGTTCATAAATGAAATTTTAGTCGCTAGCATAGCATTGGCGGCATACTTTGTCATTTCAGCAGAACGAATGTCCATCGTTATAAAACGGTCATGAGATCTAAAAAAAGGAGAATATAGTTCTTTCATTTTTTTAAAGGCAACTTCAGCATCTGCACCAATCACCACTCTATCTGGCTTCATAAAATCTGCTATTGCTGCTCCCTCTTTTAAAAATTCAGGATTCGAGACCACATCAAACTGTAAATCAGAATTTCTTAGGTCTAATTCTTTTTGTATCGTCGCTTTTACTTTATCTGCAGTACCAATAGGCACGGTAGATTTATCTACCACAATCAATCTTTTTTGCATCGATTGCCCAATCGATTTCGCTACGGCCAATACATATTGTAAATCTGCAGAACCGTCATCACCCATAGGTGTACCAACGGCAATAAAAGCAATCTCTGAATTATGTAACGCCTCAGCTAATTCTGTGGTGAAAAATAGATTTTTATTCTTAACATTTTTTAACACCATGGTTTCTAAACCTGGTTCAAAAATGGGAATGATTCCTTTATTTAATTTTTCAATCTTTACCGGATCTATATCCACACAAGTCACCCTGTTTCCCATCTCAGCAAAACACGTTCCAGAGACTAACCCAACATATCCAGATCCTATAACGGTAATATTCATTTATTTTTTATCTTTAAACTTTCTTTTTTTCTCGACTACCACCGGTAGTCAGTTTTTTTTTATTTTTTGACAGCTCATTTAAACTGAAAATACTACTTTAAGTTACGGCTTCGCCCTCACTACTCACAGTAATGGAAATTCATAACAAAAAAAACAACTGATTAATTCAGTTGAAATGATACAATGGCTCCTAGTTTTTTTAACTGAGCCATACAATTTTTTCCTTTCACAGAGATCACG
>JGI20153J14295_10000596_pt1 | contig 30448 bp, 33 predicted proteins | sample COG_03_FD_14295 | JGI IMG/M metagenome (IMG submission 14295) | reverse complement strand
TATACTGGTAGTGTATCCAAGTCTGGTCAAAGGAAGGCGACTTAAGATCGTCCGCTTTACGCTTCGCAGGTTCGAATCCTGTCGCTACTATTTATCATCTAACAGCAACTTCTTAGCTTTTTTTGCCGGAAGCGTGGGTTCAAATCCCGCCATCGGTGGATGTTGGCTCCCCGATGTAGCTTAGTTGGTTAGAGCGCCGTTTAACAGATGATAGCAATGCGCGATTAGCTCAGTTGGTTAGAGCACTGTTCTTATACAGCAGGGGTCGGGGGTTCGAGTCCCTCATCGCGTATTAATTTTCCAACAGCAAAAAAATACTTGTTTTAGCTCAATTGGTAGAGCATCGGACTGTTAATCCGAAGGAGTAGGTTCAAATCCTATAAACATCTAATGGAAAATAGCATTTATTCATATGAATATTGGTAGTGTATCCAAGTCTGGTCAAAGGAAGGCGACTTAAGATCGCCCGCTTTACGCTTCGCAGGTTCGAATCCTGTCGCTACTATTTGCTTGCTAACAGCCAAGCTAAATTATTTTATTATTATATTATTGTATTATTATATTATTGTATTATTATATTATTGTATTATTATATTATTGTATTATTATATTATTGTATTATTATATTATTGTATTATTGTATTATTGTATTAAAAAAAAATTGATTAAGAAATATATTGAAAACTTCTCTTTAATATAAAAGAGTATTATATGTTCCTTTAAGGAAATAATTTATCTTCTAACAGCAAAGTTATAATAAATTAATAATATAGTCTTGAGTTTCGACTTGGACAGTAATAAAGAAGATAGCATTTATTCTTAGGAATATTGGTAGTGTATCCAAGTCTGGTCAAAGGAAGGCGACTTAAGATCGCCCGCTTTACGCTTCGCAGGTTCGAATCCTGTCGCTACTATTACTTTAAAAAAATATTGATTTTAAATATAATTAATAATATTATTTAATATTATTAATGTTTAATTTTTCTCAAACCGAAAATGATATCACTCCTATGGATTGTTCTTATAATAATATGAGACCACCAAGTATGAGACCACCAAGTATGAGACCACCAAGTATGAGACCACCAAGTATGAGACCACCAAGTATGAGACAACCAAGTATGAGACAACCAACAGTAGGTTCTAGCACGCTCGGACCATTTTCAAATACATCTCCATCTCAAAGTTTTCACGTACCATTGACTACGCCTACACTTGACAAATCGCCTATGATGTCCAACAATCCACATAAAAAGAATAAACAAACTACGGATAGTGGAATAAATATTGTTAATAAAATAGATTACACTAAATTAGGAAATGATTTTGTAAAATTCTATTATATAAATATTACTACAGTTCAACCTATTGTACCCTACTTGAGACAGTCAACTGTTTTTAAATTTTCTAATAAAGAATACGATTATAATAAACTTCCAGCACTTTTTGACCAATTAAAAAAATATACATTTAATATTGAAAAGGTTGAAGTACTTCCTTCAGGTTCACGACGATTGGATATTATAGTAAGTGGTAATCTTAATGGGTCTAGTAAATTCTCGCAATATTTTCTTCTTTGTAATGAAAAAGAACAATTGTGGTATATTAAATCAAGTTTATTGGTTTAATCTAATTTATTTAATTTATAATTTTTTATTTTCATATATATTATAATATATATGAAAATTCATACATTTACTTTACAAGGTAAAAGAGATAGTAATGAAGATCAACATATTAATGTATTAAATATTAATAACAGTAATAAAAAAATAAATCCTATAAATTTTATGGGTGTTTTTGATGGTCATGGTGGTAAATTAGTTTCTAAATATCTAAAAAATAATTTACCCAAGTATATATTAAAAAAAACACATACAAATATTTATCAAGAGAAAAATAATGTTGTGTCTAATTTTTTTAGTAAATTATATGACAATATACAATTAAAATTAAAAAAAGATCATCCTATAGCTGTTAAACGGTGTGGTTCTACTGCTATTTGCGGTATCCATTATATGGATAGACATAATAATCCTAATTTATGGATTGTAAATGTTGGTGATTCAAGAGCAGTATTATGTAATTATAAGAACTTAACCGTTAGTTTATCGAAAGACCATAAACCTAATTCTATATCAGAAAGAAAAAGAATAGAAAATCTTGGAGGAAAAATAAGATTTGATGGTACTGATTGGAGAGTTAATGATTTATCATTATCTCGTGCGTTTGGTGATACGGATACAAGTCCATATGTTACTCATAAACCACAAGTTTATAAAATAAAATTAAATAAAAAAGATAAATTTGTAATTTTTGCGTGTGATGGTTTATGGGATGTTGTCACAAATAATGAAGCCATTAAATTTGTTAATAGACTTTTAAATAAAAAATATACAGGTAATATTGCTAAAAAATTAGCAGAGGAAGCAATTAAAAAAGGTTCATATGATAATGTAACTGTATCAATATTATTTTTAAATTAATTCTACATTATAATAGTTGGTAAAACAAGATTTATGAGTAATTTAATTGATGAAGGATAGATATAGTGATTAAAGTAAATATTAAAACGTTAATTTAAAAGTATTCAATATTTTATCCATAAAAAAATTTGTACCAAAATTAAATTTAAAATATTTATGATGAAAATCGTGAAATTCACTCAAATTTACAAATCCTCCATGTGAATCATATACTGTACTAAATATGGTTAAAAAAGTCCATACGTGTAAACTTATAAAATCAATATTAAACAATATTAATGGTACAGATACTGGAACTAGATTTCCAAAAATATAATCTATTGGATGTGAATATAAAGCAGATATTCCAACTGGTGCTTTAATTTCGTGATGTTTTTTATGATATTTATATAAATATTTAGTATGAAATATTCGATGACATATATAAAATGGAATATCAACAAAATATTTATAAACTAATAATTTGAAAAGACTATATGAATAACGAGTAGGATAATAAGGATTATTATTATAATGTAATAACTGAAAAATAACTAAATTAAAAATAAGTGTTGTTATAAATAAATTAAATAATACTAAAGGTATTATTTTCCAATATATATTTATTAAGTTTTGTTTATTATCATGTTGAATTCTATTATCTAAACATTTTTCTGAAAGATCAATATAAGTTGTATAACAACCAGAAATAAAAAAACCGCATATTGTTGTAAAATAAAATTGTAAATAATATAATATATTCATTAATTAATATTATAAAAGATATTTTAAATAATTTATTATAAAATTAACAAATATATAATGGTAACCATTTCTTAAATTTATGGTTAAACACACAATTAAAATTTTTTGATTCACCTTCCTTTAATTGATTTCTACAATATTCTGATGTTTTCATATTAGGAATATGGGCTATCCCTAGTCTTATATCATTGGCAAAAACATTATAAACATCACTAATATCTGTTCTTTCAATTAATAATTTTTTCTTTTCGCCATCATTTTCATAACTATAATTTCTATTATTTAAAATTTTTTTAATATCTGTTATTAAATTATATGTTACATTCTCTATATTATCATTATTTTCTACCAATGGTTTATTTCTTTTATTTGTATTATTTGTATAAATAATTGTAATTCCAGAATATAATGGGAAAAATACCAATCCTTGAGTATTATATTTACATTTTGGAATTATATTTTTTATTAAATTATCTAAATCTTCATATTTATAAAGTGTATTATATTTAATTTCAAAATTCGGAGAATAATATATCTGATTAGGTAAGATATTACTTAAATATTGTATTTTTTCATACATTTCCGTTTGTAATAAAGGATTTCCCATAAATTTATAACAATCTTTTATAATCATAGTATTATTATTTATAAATTTACAATCAAAAATACTTCCTTTAAATAATGTATTTAGTGCTTTAATATGTAATCTAATAATTTTTGTCATATTTATGTTTAATTTGTTTTTTTGATAAGTTATTGTTTTTTTATCAATAATAATACAAAAAGATGAATTGTCTATTTTCATAAAAATTAAAAAGTAATTATAACCTTTAAAATTTGGTGAAACATAATGAGCATTTTCCTTTAGAAATTCTAATTGTTGTAAATTATCTAACATTTTAAATCGGAATTTAAATAATTCTATCGAATTGAATAAATAATCTATGATCTTGGTTTTAATATCAAGATCATTGATTATAGAAGCATCGTCCGAACCAAATTTATAATTTTTATTCATTACTAATATTATTAATAAATGTTTATATAAATTTATCAATTTTTACAAAGTGAAATAAGGTTTCATATAGTGAAATAAGGTTTCATATAGTGAAATAAGGTTTCATATAGTGAAATAAGGTTTCATATAGTGAAATAAGGTTTCATATAGTGAAATAAGGTTGTGCCATTCTCATAAATTCAGGTTCCCTATATTTGAAATCTACATTATCTTCTAATTCTGGTTCATAGCCTTGCATTTCATTTAATCTTTCTTCTGATATTTCTTCATTTACACGTCCTAACATTTCATGATGAATATCTTTAATAAAATTATCATTATTAGTCTCATCAATTGTTGGACTTGTTATTAAATGATCGGAATTTTGATAATATTTAATATCATTATTAGTCTCATCAATTGTTATTAAATGATCTAATTTTTGATAATATTTAAAATCATTATTATCTTTATTTACAAAAGTAGCAACTGATGGTTTTTTAACTATTTTTTTTGAAAATAATAATAATGCTATAATTATTATTAGTATAATTGTTTTCATATATTAAAATAGAGATTTTTAATTTTGTGTATAAAAATTAAAAATATTTATTATACATTGTTTGTAATAATTATCACAATCTTTGTCTATTTCAAACTCGTAATTAAAATAATTTTTTGATGATATATCCAGAGGAATATACCCTGATAAATTACAATCATTAATACCATACTCTAATATTTTTAATTCTTTGATATTTAAAATTTTTAATATTTGATTTGTTATATTTATAAAAATAATACTTGTAGGATGATTTTCTAATAAAAATAATCTTTCTTTTGTAAAGTTTTTTTTTATAAAATCTATTATTTTAATATCACATACTTTTTCTCTATTTTCTAATATATTAATTGTATTATTGTATCTTTTTTCGTAATTAAAATTAATTTTATTTTCTTGATATAATTTTAATATTTCATCTAAATTTAATTTTTTATCTATTAAATTTGTTATACATTCAGAATTATCAAAAATTATATGACAATGCTTTCCAAAATGAGATTGGTTAATCTCTGTTGGTCCTTTAATAGGATAAAATGAATTATTATAAATATACGGAAAAGATATTGTTTTACACGTTGTTTTTATTAATTTTAAAATATTATTTGTACTAAATTTTTTATGTTTTTCATTTAATGGTTGATAAATTAAAATATCAGCATTTTTTATAAATTTTAATTTCATTGTTTTTTTTTTCTGATAAAATTATCCATTCTTATATGATGAATATTATAGTTTTTTAAAATATAATTTGATTTTTTTAAAAAGTATTTAATTCCAATACCTTGACAATTTGAATAAATTAGAATATTTAACATTAAAAAGTATTACATTAATTTAAATAATATTTTTTAATTAGATTTTTTATTTTTTTTGTTGTTTTTTTCCTTTACAACTTAATTTATTCCAAACGCTTAAACAGCATTTTTTAACTTTTGGTGATAACATTATAAGATTAATTCCAGTATCAATCATTTTCATAAATTGTTTTTCCTCTTCCTCTGGAACTAACTCATATTTATTTAAAATATAACAAATAATCTCTTTTAAAACATCAGGTAATTCTTCATATGTTAAATGAACTTTACTTAAATTGTTATAACAATTTGTTGCCATTTCAATTATCTCAGGCATATCTGCCATTGTAACTTTTCCATCTGCCATGATGTTTTTTATGTTGTCTTCAATTGAATCAACAAAAGCAGGATCATCAACAAGTGTTTGAACAAAAGTAGATAACGGTTTACTCATTATAATAATATAGAAAATAATTTATATATATATTTAAAATAAAATTGTATCTGTAAATCTCAAATTAATAAGTTTATACATTTCTTATGAAAGAGGAATGTTACTGAATCTTACATTTTGTTGCTTTAAGAAAACATCTATTATAATATTAATTTGAACAATAATTAACAACTTGTTTTGGATCACTTGATGTAGATATATATTATATATAGAAAAAATGAAAAAAGTATATTAAATATATATTTAATATATAATTAATATGGATAATATAAATACAATTTTAAAAAAATTAAAAGTGAGTGAAAATATATTTGTTTTTTTAAATAATTTAGACTTAGATACCTTAGAAATATTATATAAATATGCGAATGAAAAGTATAGAAATGAACAACCAGTTATATCAGACGCTATTTATGATATAATTGAAGATATAATAAAAGTTAAAAATCCGAAAAGTAAAATTTTAAAACAAATTGGTGCTAAAATAAAATCTAAAAATAAAGTAAAATTACCTTATAATCTTGGTAGTATGGATAAAATTAAACCATCATCAAATAAACTAAATTTATGGAAAAAAAAATTTATTCAGAATAATTCAACTATAGTTGCTAGTGAAAAATTAGATGGAGTATCAGCATTACTTGTTTATGATTCTAATAATAATGTAAATTTATATACACGTGGAACATCAACAGAAGGAACTGTAATTACACCATTATTAAAATATTTAAATGTACCATCTTATGAAAAAGTAGCCAAATACTGTAAAAAAAATAAAATAAATGGGAAGAAAAATTTAATAGCATTGCGTGGCGAACTAATAATATCAAAAAAACATTTTGATAAAAATTGGAAAGCTACTAAAAAGAATGCTCGTAATACTGTTTCTGGTTTAGTTAATAGTAAAAATATAAATCCTAATCTAGCAACAGATACAAGATTAGTATTATATGAAGTGGTTGATCCTAATTTAACTATTCTTGAACAATTTAATATTATTAAAGAGTTAAATTTTCATTGCGTACATTTTAAAATAATAGAAGATTTACAATTAGCATATTTATCAAAGTATCTAGTAAAAAGAAAAGTAAAATCACATTATGATATAGATGGTATAATTATTACAACTAATGATTTACATAAAAGAAATACAAGTGGTAATCCTGATTATTCTTTTGCTTTTAAAGATGTACTTGAAGATCAAAAAGCTATAACAGTTGTTCTTGATATTGAATGGAATAAATCAAAAGATGGATATATTAAACCAACCGTTTTAATTGAACCGATTAATATTGGAGGTGTTACTATAAAAAGAGTTACTGGAAATAATGCGAAATTTATTAAAGATAATTTTATTAATAAAGGAACGGTTGTAGAAATTATTAGAAGTGGTGATGTTATTCCTAAAATAGAAAAAATTATTAAAAAATCTAAAACTTTTAGTTTACCTGATGGTGAATGGAAATGGTCAGAATCAAAAGTAGATATTATATGTAGTAATCTTAAATGTTCTGATGTACAAATAAAACAAATTCATTTCTTTTTCTCTAAATTAGATACAAAAGGAATGGGATTAAGGGTAGTTGAAAAACTATTTAATGCTGGATTAAATACTATAAAAAAAATACTACAATCAACTAAAGAAGACATTTTAAAAGTAGAAGGATTCAAGGAAAAGTCTGCTCAAAATTTAATTACGGCGGTTAAAATTTCAATAACAAATATCCCAATAGAAAACTTAATGGCAGCATCTAATAGATTAGGACACGGGATGGGTTTAGAAAGAGTAAAATCAGTATTAAATAATTATCCTAATATTATGAATAATTATGAAAAATGGTCTGAGGAAGACTTTATAAATAAAATAAAAATAATTAATGGTTGGGAAGAAAAAACTAGTAAAATGTTTGTAAAAAATTTTACTAAATTTATTGATTTTTATCAAGATATAAAAAAATATGTTACTATTCAAAAACGAAAAAAAAGTAATGATAATGGTAAATATCAAGATAAAAAGATTGTTATGTCTGGGTTTAGAGATAAAGATTTACAATTATATCTAGAATCAGAAGGAGCAACGATAACTAATATTGTTACAAGTAATACTTATATATTAATAGTAAAAGATAAAACTGTTAGTGATACAGGTAAAGTTACAAAGGCTAAAGATTTAGGAGTACATATTAGAACTAGAGATTATTTTCAAAATGATTTTTAAATTGATCTAATTGTGGATATTTTTTTATAATCTTTGGATATGGTGTAAATAAATATACTATTAAAACACCAATATACAAAAATAGTAAAAATAAAAATGTATTCATTAATTTACTTTATATTTTATTTTTTATATTGTGGAAAATGTTTTTGTAAATTACCAAGTTTATCTTCTGCAGTTGCCAATAGTTCCATTTGTTTATCCATCTCTTCTAATTGTTAAGGATGTTCGCCGATACCTACACAGTTGTTAAAATAAATTTGTAGTGTTGCTCTAGCGGTAGCAATATCACTTTGATATTTTAATTGAAGTGCATTATATAATTCATTTGAAAGTTCCATTAATATAAATATATAGATATATCTTTATATTAATTATAATAATAAATTAAGGTTCCGATAGAGTGTGTGGGATAACTCCTTCAGCACTATTTTCACGTTCACCATCAGTGAATTCATAATCCATTCCCATCTGAGAACGCATAATGCCATTACTTGCAGAACGCATCGCGGATTGAGCTCCCTTAGTTGTTGACTGATAGTTCATACAAGTACCGCTAGCGATACCAAACTTAGCACCAGTCTTAACAGCATCAATGCCACCAGTCATTCCGAGGAAGAAAAACTTCCAACCAACTTCATCTTGATACTTGGTAATTAGTTCTTTTAGACGCTTTTCTCCACCATTCGCATCAGTATATGGAACATCTGATTCGTCGCCATTTCGTAGGTAATCAACAGTCTGTTCACCATCAGAAAGTAGAATAAATACCACATTTCCAGGTGTAAACTCCATCTTGCTGAGAGTTTCTTCAGTATGACGAATCATTCGAGCAAATGATGGAACAAGAGCAGTAGCACCATTTGGTGTAATCATATCAGGTGTGATCTTGACATCATTCCCTTCAATATTCTCAGCAAAAAAGTCAAACTTATCGGAGAATCGTGCTCCGGTAAACTTGACTTTGAAACCTTCCTTACACTGGTCTTTTACAAGGTTTTCAGCACCTTGAGCCAGTTCGGCAGTATTCATTGAGGCCATTGATCCAGATGTATCAAGAAGACCAGCAATATAGGTAAAATTAGGAACGCAGGTTTGAGTAGTTGCAGACATTATTATAATTAATATATGGTATTTATTATTTAAATTTTCAATTTTTAAACATCAATAAAGGCATAATAATTAGTTTTAGGGAATAATAGTATTTTTGGATTGTTAGGTAATTGTATCTTCATAGATTTAAATATACAACTGATATATCTTATTTTTTACTGGTAACGGAATGTACACTATATTTGACGACAGTTCTCTATCTATATTTTTGGGTTTTTAATGACAAAAGGTTTATTATGATATTTTTATTAAGTAATATCATAAAATCTAAAAATAATATATAAGATAATATCATTGCAGTCCAATTATCATATTTGTTAAATTTAATACATAATTTTTTAATAGTTTCAGTATAATCATTTATATTACTATTACACTTTTTTAATTTGAATATTGGTTTTTCAAATGGATAATTATCAGGAATATTTTGTTCTAAATCTAAATTAATATAATAGTTCTCTTCAACAAAATTTGCTATTATATTATTTAATTCAAAAGGTAATCCAATATTATTTTTACGTATATATTCGGCTTCTTTTTTAAATTTATTAAATTGAAAATTAACTTTATATATAATATTATTATTAGTTTTTTTAAAATTAAATCTAATTGATAAATTATTCAAGTGTTTATATCCAAGGTAATCTTTTAAATCATAATTTATTTCTTTACAATAATCACTCAATTTAATTATTTCTTTATCTAATCTATTCATTTATTTTATAAGTATATATATATATTTATATGAATTTAAGTTTTAAATTTTTTGATAAAGAAGAATGGAGTGTGTATGGTACATTAAATACAATAATTATACTAATTTTATTAAAACTCTTCAATCAACAATATAATTATCAAACTTTAATATTTTCATCTTTAATAGGCATGATGGATAGTGATTTATTACCTAAAATATTATTTACTGGTTTTTTAAATTTTTTAGTTATGGATTGTACTGAAGAATGGATTTATAAAAGTTTAATTTATATATTTGGTGTTATTATTACACATCAAATTAAATATAATAATTATATTCATAAATCATTTACTAAAAATAAATTATTACTATATACATTTAGAATAACTGTTATAATTTTTATGATTCATTTATTTGTTTTACTGTATGATAAATATTTATGTATACCATATAAATAATACACAAATTACTTTAAATAATATAAAGAATATATTTTATGTATAAATATAAATGAACTCAGCACAATTATTAAATTGTAAAAACGAATATTTAATATTAGATCAAAAAATAATAGATAATATACTTAATTTATTTAAAAAATCAACAACAAAATCAAATAAAGTTACAATATCAAAAAATAATAATATTTTAAAAAATAGTAAATTTAGATTGAATAAAAATAAAATTTCAAATAAAACAATTCTTATTTTAAATAAGGTATCGGAAACAAATATTAATAAATTATTAATTGAATTTATTAATAATATATCAGTAGAAAATGAAAATGATTTTAAAATAGTTCAACAAGAATTTTTTATAAAAATAGTAAAAGATAGTAGTTTTATTAAATTTTATATTAAATTTATAACACAAATATTTCAAATAATTTATTATAATAAAAAATATTTACCAATATATTTTTTAAATTTAATTGAAAAATCATTAAAAGTAACATATCAAAATGGTCAAAATACAGATGATTTTTCATTTTTAGATATAACGTCTGATGAATATAGAAAAAATGTATTAAATTTAATTTATAATCTTAATAATTTTAATTATTTTAATAATTATATGACAGTAGTTGATAATATACTATTAAATCAAAATAAATATATTGAAGATATATACTTTTGGTTTAATTTAGTTCCTAATAAAGAAGAATATAAAGATATAATTAAGAATAAATTAACTTCATTAGATTTAAATTTTAGAGATATTATATTACTAAATAATTTATTAGAAAATAATATTAATAAAAAAATTGAATATGTAAATACACCTATTTCTACTGAAAAAGAATGTAATATTACAGACATATTTCAAATTCAAATCAATAATACTATTGAAGAATTTAATTACTTAAAATCACAAATTGAAGTAATTGAATTTATAAACTTATTTTGTATCGATTATAATAAAAAACATTTATTTATTTATAGTTTATTAGACTTCTATTTTTCAAAAGAAAACAATATAATAGATGATTATTTACAGTTATTTACAATATTAATAAAAAAAAAAATTATTTTTAAAAATTTATTAAGTAAAACACTATTTACATATATTAGTAAAAAAAAAAGTATAAATGAAAAAAAATTACTAGAATTCGTAAAATTTTTAAAAAAAAATAATATTACAAAAAATATAGAATTTTTATATAATAAATTTCAAAATTTATAATTAACAAAATAATAATTTGTAAATAGTTGATATACAACCATATAGTTGTAATAAAGTATTTATACCATTATTTACTTTAATATAATATATACTTATAATTTTGTACAATTTTATTTTTTCTTCTTCATTCAAGTAATCTATATCATCTTTCTGTATATATGTCATAAAACATAATAATATTTCACTACTACTATGTCCTTTATCATATAAAATTTTAATTAAAATTAATGCTTCATTTAAATTTTTATTTTTACATAATAATAAAATTTTTTTTATAGTACACTTTTTAGGTTTATTTATTAATATATTAATAGTATCAACATCTACTTTATTAAATGTGTATAATATACATTCTAAATTATTTATAGCTTGTCTAATATCATTATTTGAATAAGATATTAATTCATCTATACCTTCAGTAGTATATTCAATAGATTCATTATTACATATAAAAATAATTTTTTCTTTTATTTTATTTGTATTTAATCTAGGAAAATTTATTATCATACATCTTGATTGTATAGATTCATTTATTTTATAATTATCATTACAAATAAATATAAATCTAATTTTTTCTTTATATTCAGCAATAATATTATTTAATAAATTTTGAGCTTTTGGAGTAACACTATCTGCTTCATCTAATATAATTAATTTACTATTTACTGTTTTTTTTTTACAAAAAGGTAAAATTGTTCTTTGTATCATACTTAGTCCCCGATCATCTGACGCGTTTAATTCTAATACATTATCATCATAATCATCTTTATATATTTTTCTAGCTAGATACAATATAGTTGATGTTTTTCCAGTACTTGTTTCACCTGTTATAATTAAATTAGGCAGTTGTTTACTTTTAATAATACTTTTAAATTTTAATTTTAATATATCATCTAATAAAATATCATTAAAAGTTTTTGGTCTATATGACTCTATTAATGGTAAATTTATATTTTTATAAAGTTGATTACTTGTTGTAGTTTCTTTAAGGAATAATTCCATTATAATTTATATTATTACTTGTCTAAATATTTTAGTTTCAATTATTTTAAAAATATATCTATATATATTATAATGCGAATATATATAGATGGAATATTTGATTTGTTTCATTTTGGACACCTTGAATCATTTAGAAAATGTAAAGAACTTTCTAATGATGTTCATTTAATTGTTGGTATAATTGGTGATAAAGTTGCTCAAAATTATAAACGTTTACCTATTATAAATGAAGAACATAGATATAGTATTGTTGAACATATAGATTATGTAGATGAAATTATTAAAGATTCACCTTTAATAATAACCAAAGAATTTATGGAAAAATATGATATAGATTATGTTGTTCATGCTTTTTCAAATAAAAATGATGCTAATAATCAAATTGAATTTTTTAAATATCCAAAAGGTGTAAATAAATTTATTGAAATTGAATATTCAAAGAATTATACTACTTCTAAAATTATAAATAAAATTAAACAAGACAATGTTTAAGAACATCTTCAATTGTTTCAATTGTATAAACCTTAAAATTTTTATCTTCTGGAGAATTACCTTCTTTTCTTAAAATTTCAAGGTCTTCTAAATTTTCTTTTGGTATTAACGCTTTTTTAATTCCTGCTTTCTTAGCACCACTTAATTTAGCATAAACTCCTCCAATAGCAGTAACATTTTTACATAAATCAATTTCCCCTGTTAATGCTACTTCATTGTTTACTTTTTTTCCTGTTAACACGGAATAAATAGCAAGAGTCATTGCAGCACCAGCTGAAGGTCCATCTTTTTTAGTTGCAGCCTCAGGTGTGTGTATATGTATACCAAAATGTTTTTTATCAGTTGTATCTTTTAATATTTGGTCTTGTTCTTCTTTAGAAAGTAAGTTATAAGCAATTCGCTTGGCATACTCGCACGATTCTTTCATAACATCACCTTGTTGTCCAGTTAAAGATAATTCTAACATTTTATCAGAAGGATATTTCATAACTTGAATTATAGTTAATCCGCCTACACCTGTTGTTGTAGCATACAAACCATTAACTAAACCAATTTCTGGTTTACTGCCAATCTTCTTAATTCTCATTTTAGGTTTATTTTCAAATAATTTTTCAATGTATTCTTTAGTAATTTTATATGGTATTAAAAATTCATTTGTATGAATTAATTTTAAATTAATATCTCTAACTATTTCAACTATTTTTTCTTTAATTTTTCTTACGCCTGCTTCATTTGTATAAACATTAATTAAAAATTCTATAATTTCAGGTGTAAATATAAGTTCATCTTTTGAAAATCCTATATCTTTAACTATTTCGGGTAACATATAGTCTTGAATTATTTTTACTTTTTCTTCAATAGTATATGCTTTAACTTCAATTGTTGTAATTCTATCTCTAAGAATTGGATCTATTAAAGATATGTCATTAAATGAAAAAACAATAAGTGCTTTAGATAAATCTAATGGTACTCCTGCAAAATATTTATCTTCAAAATTATCATTTTGTGTAGAATCGGTCAAGTGAGTTAAAATAGAAACTATTTCTTTTCCTTGTTCTGTATTACTAATTTTATCAACTTCGTCAATAAAAATAATAGGATTCATACATTCACTCGTCATTAAACTATCTGCTATTCTGCCCCATGTAGATGCAACATATGTATAATTATGACCAACTAAGGTTGAACCATTAACTGAACCACCAATAGGTAAAAAGATAAATGGTCTAGGTGTTTTATTATTATCTAGTAGACATTTACTAAGACCATTTTTAACTAATGATGTTTTACCAGTACCTGGAGGACCAAGTAAACCTAAAATGGCGCCTTTTGATTCACCATTTATCCATTGAGCAAAAATTCTTTCTAACTGTGTTTTTGCTTCTGTGTGACCGTGTACAGCTTCATCTAACTTGGTTCTTACGTTTATTAGATATTCTTTTCTTTCATTATTATAATTAGTCCATTCTTGAATTAATTTATTATCTACCTCATTATTTGTAATATAATTATTTATTTGATTATAAGAATATACATTTATTCCTAATTTTTCTATAAAATCAGATTTAAAATTCATAATATTATTTTCTTTATTAATACCAAAAGGTATTTTTAATAGACCATCTAGCCACGATTGTGCTTTACTATCTCCTTGAAAATTATTTTTAAGAGATTTAAGTTTTTCAATCGCTTTACTTTTTATATCCTCATTAGCGTTTAATAAATTAATTCTTCGTTCATATGAAATATCAGATGATGATATTGTTAATATTTCTTTTTCTTCTTTTTCTAATAATTCTTTTGAGTTATTTAAATATAATTTATGTTTATAATGTAGCGAATTATATATATCTGTAGATACATCTTTTTTATCTTTCATTTTTAAAATATCATATAATAAATAGGCTAATTTATTATCAGTTTCTGTGCCCAACAATAATATAATTAATATATTCATTTTTCTATTTTTTGATGCTAATAAAAATTCATTTATTAATGCCATTAAAAATTTACCTTTTAATTGTTTGTATTCATTATATTTTTGTTTTAATAATGTTCCTATTTGACCTGGATTATTAACTAATATGTCTTTTATTGATAGTGTATCAATAAATTTATTTTTGAATCCTTTTGGTACTGTTATTATTTCGTAATTAATATATTTCTTAATTTCATTTAATTTTTGTATAATTAAATAATTTTTTTTATTAATATCTAATATATCATCATTTATAACTCCTTGTACTACAATTAATCTATCATTAATTCTAAAATATACAGTTATACCATAATTTTCTTCAAATAATGAATCTATATTATGGGTAGTTGTAATTTTAATTTTATCAATATTATTATCAAATATTGTCAAAACATCGATATAATTATAGTGATTTTTTTTTTCATTTTTATTTTTTTTTTCAGATATAACAATTTCATTTAAATTTTTCAAAAAGCCAGGTAAACTATCTTCTCCTATAATTATAGATGATACATTATTACTTTTATTTTCAAATAAAGATTCTAATATATTTTTTGATGTTTTTTTAATTTGTGTTGTTTTTATATATTCAATTTCTTCTTTATGAAAATATGAATCCCATAAACTAACAGGTCTAAATATTATATCTAATAAATCTAATTTTAGTAAATCATTATTAGATATATTATTAGCTACTCTTTCATTGCCAATTAATAAATCTAAACAAATAAATAAATTACTAGGACAAATATGATTCATATATTTTATAATTAACATATTTATTTCATATATTTGATAACTTAAATCAGATAAATTAATATCTTTTAAAATTCTAAATGAAATTTTATCTGGTAGTTCGTCTATTTTAATTTTAATAGTTTGTAATTCTTCAAATAAAATATTAAAATCAATATCTAAATTATTATAAAATTTTTTATTATTTAAATACGTTAAATTAGAACTCATTAATACTAAACATTCTTTTAAAAAAAAAGATCTTTTATTTAATCTTTTTAATTCTTCGATTATCGATCTATATCTACTTTGAATTAAAATCAAATCCTTTATATTTTTTTTATTTATCATTAAAATAGTTATTATTTTTATTTTAAATATTTTAACTATATATTTTTTAAAAATATTGAATAAAAATATTGAATAAAAGATATATTATTAATAAAATTATATCAAATAATGACTGAATTAAGTACAATAATGATGAATCAACCAATTACTAATATAGGAATGCTCGGTAGTGTATCTGATGGTAAATCTACGACGGTGTACCAACTAACAGGAACAAAAACCCAAAAACATAGTAAAGAACAAAAAAGAAATATTACTATTAAACCAGGATATGCTAATATGAAAATATATAAAAATGATAATCACTTATCATCTACTAATTCATCAAAAAAAATGGATGGTAAATTAGTAAATCATATATCTTTTATTGATTGTCCAGGACACTATGAATTGATTATGACAATGCTTGCCAATATTGATCTAATGAAAGGTGCGATTGTAATTGTTTCAGCGGCAGAACCAATTAATAAGAAACCACAATTACTTCAACATTTAATGGCTGTTAAAATAGCAAATTTTAAAAATGTTATCATATGTTTTAATAAATTAGATTTAGTTTCTAAAAAAATAGCATTAGAACGAAAAGATGAATTAGATAAACTTTTACTTGAATTAAGAATTAAACCAAAAGTTATTATTCCAGTTTGTATGAATAAAACAGTAGGTATTAATTATTTACTGGATAATATTATGGAATATTTTCCACCTGTAATTCATGAAACATCTCGTAATGTTCAGTTTAGAATTTCGAGGAGTTTTGATATTAATAAAAAAAATATTCATTATAAAGATATTAAAGGTGGAGTATTAGGTGGTAGTCTGGTATCAGGTAAATTAAACGTTGGTGATAGTATAGAAATTAAACCCGGTATTATTAAGAAAAAGGAGGATGGAACTTTTGAATGTATTACAATTAAAACTAAAGTTATATCACTTCAAACAGATACAGAACAACTTGATAGTATTATTCCTGGTGGATTGATTGGAATAAGAACTACTATAGATCCTTTTTACTGTAAAGATGATAATCTATCTGGGAATATTGTTGGACTGGTGGATACTTTACCGCCTGTTTATAATGAAGTTAATATAGAATTAAAATATAATAATATTAATTTTGGAGATGATAAGTGGATACCACAGGTTAATGATAAAATAAATTTACAAATCTCTACTTGTTCAGTTACTGGTATTGTAAAAATTTTTAATACAAATCTAATTATTAAATTAGATAAACCTGTATGTATTGACAAAAATATGATGATTATTATTTCACGAACTGTTAATAAAACATTAAATATTTTAGGATATGGATTCTTAAATGATTAATTTTAATTTAAAAAAAATGAAAACAATATATATAAAGATAAATAACTATTTATTTTAATGGAAACAAGTAACTTTTTAATTAATAATTATATTACTAATATTGATATTCAAAATTCTGATGATAAAATTGTACTATTAAAAACAAATCTATTTAAAATAGGAATTTTACTAAAAGATTGTCCCGAAGATAATTTGATTCTCTTGTATAATAGATATGATTCAAAAAATAAATGTCCTATTGAACTAGAATGTAGATCAGTTTTTCTAAATAGAGATACTTTTGAAATTGTATGTTATACTTGTCCCACACCTATATATAATATTGATGCGATGAATTATCTTGTTAAAAATAAAGTCCAAGAAAATGACAAACAGATTTTTAAATGTTACGAGGGTACATTGCTTTCTCTATTTTATTATAATGATAAATGGTATTTATCATCTAGAAAATGTTTAGATGCTAAAGATTCTATAGTATTGGATAAATCTAAATCAAGATACGATATGTTTATGGAAGTAATACAACAAGATAATTATAATACTTTTGATGACTTTACAAAAATACTAGATAAATCATTTACATATCATTTTGTTCTAATACATCATCAAAATGCAAACATTGTTGATTATTCTATTGAATTTGGTAAGGATTATAAAAAACTATGTTATATTTTTAGTAGATCAACAGCTAATCACCAAGAAATTAATTCAGAAGATATTGATTCTTTGTTTTTATCTAATAATATTTTCTTACCAAAAAAATTAATGGACGAAACTACTTTTGATAAAAATAATCAATTAAGCGAACTTACAGAAAAACCAGTAGAAGAAGGCATGATTATAAAAACGAATAATATGATATTAAAATTTCAAACTACCTCTTATCAATTTTATAAAGTATGTGGATCAACAAATAATTTATACAGAGGATTTATCAAGTTATATCAAACTAATAAATTAAAAGAATATTTTAACAATTACAAAGAGTCTTATAAATATAAAAAAATTGTTAATCCTCTAAATACAACAGAATCTTTTGATACTATTGGTATTATAGATGCTATGTTTAAAGTATGTACAACAGAATTATATCACTTATTTAATCTTTTGTGGAACAAAGATGAAAAACACATAAATGAAGAACTATATGATATCTTACCAAAAGAATATAAAAATATTTTATTTCAACTACGTGGTTTATATTTTAAGAATAAATTAAGATTTAAAAATAATTCTAATGAATATTTAAAGTTAAATAATGTATATATTTTTTTGAAATATTTAGAAACTAAACACATTGAAAACTTTCTTAGAGAAAGAAAGTTATTGCTCAATTGGACAAGAATAGATTCAGAAAATAAAATATTGAAAATATTTACACAATCATTATATAAAAATGTAAAAGTATTTTACAAATTAACAGCTATTTACTCTAATAAACTTTTTCCTGAGATTATGCCCGATGATCTACCAAATAAGATTGTTTAATTTAAAGTTTAATTTATTATTATTTATAACATTTTATGGAAAATTATGTTATATATAAAGGTGTTGAAGGATTAATTCATATGTTAGGTGGTATAGTTTATTGTGTTGACTGGTGTATTGAAAATAATCATAAATTATTAATTGATTGTAAATGTAATAATTTATTTAATTTAAATTTTAGTGAAATGTTTTATTTAAATAATTTTGAATTTACAGAAGATTATGATAATATAATAAAAACAAATATACAAAAAAAAGATTATATTGAAAAAATAAAATTAAATAAACCTAAATTATTAGTCTTATCTATTAACACCTATAAATTATGTGATGAACTAGTATCAAAAAGTTTATATAAATGGAAAACGAATATTAAAATTTATTGTGGGAATGGTGGCAACAATAGATTTAAAATAAATAAATATATAAGAATACAAGATAATATAAAATGTGAAATTCAAAATATACTATTAAATAGTGAATTAAATAAAAAAAAATATACAGGCTTACATTTTAGAAATACAGACAAGATAAATTCGATATATAATTATACAAGTAATCTACCAAAAAATAAATTATTATATGTTGCTACTGATAATTCAGATTCATTAGCATATTTTATAGATTATTTAAAGGGAACAAAAATAATTTCATTTAGTGAAAAAAATTTTGATAATATTGGATTACATTATCAAAATACTGATAAATATAAATCAATTAAAAATGTATTACTTGATATATATTTATTAACAACAAGTACTGAATTTATTGGTAGTCCAAATTCTTTACTATCAAGACTCGTTTTATATATTAGAAATAACGACGAGTCAAATATATTTACTTGAAAAAATTGAAATTTTATTTATAATTAGTATTAAATATAAATAATTTACATGTCCTCTTCAACACTTGAAGTATTTATTGACAATGAGACCACTCATCCTGAGACCACTCATCCTGAGACCACTCATCCTGAGACCACTCATCCTGAGACCACTCATCCTGAGACCACTCATCCTGAGACCACTCATCCTGTCACTGTATTGTCGGGTGAAAAAGACTATTCTCCACCTTCCGATGAGTGTACTAAATGTTGGAATGATGACGCAGTAGAAACGGAAAAAGACTATGAGGATAGACTATATGAAGAATATAAAGAGCAACACAGAGACGAAGAACGTCAAAAGTATCTTGAGGGTAATTATTATAAAGATCTTTGGTATGAACGGTAAAAATTGAAATTAAGTTATAAAAATTTATTTATTATTAATATTAATAATGAGTAATATTCAAGTTAAAAAAATATTATGGGATCAAGATAAACTTAATTCCAGATTAGAAATAAATTTGAAAGGACCAGATATAGATAACGTTATTGTAAATACATTAAGAAGAATTACATTAACATCAATACCTATTTATGCTTTTACAGAAATTAATATAACTTATAATACAAGTATTTTTAATAATAATTATCTTAAATTAAGAATTAAAAATTTACCAGTACTGGGTATTAAATCAAAAGAAGCTATATTTGTACCCAATGACGAAGAAACAGAAAATAATAAAATGGATATAGACACTAATGATGAATTAGATCTTAATATAGATAATGATAATAAAATTAATATTTCATCTATAAATCAATTAACAATGTATTTAGAATATGAAAATACCACAGATGAAATTGTTAATGTTGGAACAGATAATTGTAAATTTTATTTGAAAGAAAAACAAATAGATACCCCTTATTTAGTTAATATTCCAATTGTTAAGTTACAACCTAAACAAAAAATTAAATTATCTACAGTTACTGAACTAGGCACTGAAGAAAGTTCTGCTATATTTTCACCTGTTTCTATTTTTACATTTAAACAAAATAGTACAAATGATTATGATTTAATTTTAGAATCAAAAGGTCAACTCGATGAATTAAATATTTTAGATTTTGCTACAAAAAACATACAAAATAGTTTTGATAATATATGTAGTAAAATACCAGAATCAAATAATTTAAAAGGAAAAATTGTTTTAGAAAATATAGATCAGATATTAGGTTGTATATTAGCTCAGGGACTACAAAAAGAAAATGATATTGTATTTGCAGGTTATAATAAACCCCATCCTTTAGATGATAAAATAGTTTTACACTATGAATTAAGTAAAAATGATATAAAAACTTTAATACACAAAGTTTTAAATGATTATAAAATGGTTTTTAATAATTTAAATGATAAAATACAATTGATTTAAATCTTATAGACATCTTTGAGCTCCTATTTGTTGATAGTAGATTCAGCTATTACAACAAAAAATTAATTAATGATTCATGTTATAATTAGTAAAAGTATTTTATAATATAATATAAATGAGTAATATTATTTTTGTAACATTTGCCACTCATAAAGAAAGATTATTTAATAATTTAATAAAAAGTTGTAAAAAAAATAAAGTTAAATTAAATATTATAGGTTTTAAAAAAAAATGGAAAGGATGGAAAAATAGAGCAAAATATATTTTAAAATATCTTGACAAATTTCGAGATAATCAAATTATATGTTGTTTAGACGCATTTGATAGTTTAGTATTGAGCAATGATAAAGAATTATATAACAAGTTTATTAAATATTACAAAAATTATAATATTGTATTTTCAAATGATAATAGTAATAATATTTTAATAAAATCTTTTAAAAATAAAAAATTTAGTATGTGTAAAAATAATTTTTTGAGTGCTGGATTATTTATGGGTTATAATAATTCAATTAAAAATATTTTAATTGATTTTATTAATTCGAGATATGAAGATGATCAAAAATATTTTACTAAATTATGTAATAATGATGATAAGATAGTAATAGATTTAGATAATAGGTTATTTTACAATATACAGTTTTTTGAATCAGAATATACTATCACTAATAAAAACAGGGTGTTAATTAATAATAATATCCCTGTTATAATATCCGCACCTGGTAATGTTAATATAGAAAAATTAGTTAACAAATTAGGATATACTTATAATGAACATAATAATCTAAAATATATTTTAGATTATCTTCCAGGTGTACTATATTTATATAAATATGAAATTTCAATAATAATAATTTGTATTTATATTAAATTTTATTCTGGTATAGATTGATATCTTTTTAAAATAGGTATAAATTTTATAAAAGATTTTAACATTTTTTCTTTATCTCTATATATTAATTTTATAAATAACTCTTTATCATTATCTAATTTAAGTAATAAACTTGGAAAGTCACCAATTTTATTAGTTAAACTTCCAGTATAATGATATTTTGATTCTCCCCAAATTTCAATATCAACTATTAAATTTGAAATATTTTTAAATTGATTATTTGGTAAATTAATTGCTAAAAAATTTATTGTAACTGATTTTTTTTTCTTTTTTCTTTCTAATGTTTTTTCATCTAGTTTTTCATCATATTCTATTATTTTTCTTTGTGTGAAAAAATAATCAATACGGCTATCGTGACTAATATTATTTAGCCACACCGAATTTGGGTCATAAGCTTTAATAGGCAAGTTTTCCATTTACTTTAATTACAATTTTTATTTATAAATTTAAACTTATTAAAAATTGATTTTAAATATATAAATTTATTTATAACTTTCTTTAATGGAAGTTATAAATATATTCACAGACGGTTCAACATTAAATAATCAGAAAAAAGGAAATCGAATAGGTGGTTCTGGTGTTTTTTTTGGTGATAATGATGATAGAAATTTAATGTTACCATTAAAAGAAACTAAATTATTAAAGGTGACAAATCAAGTATCTGAATTAACAGCTTGTGTTAAAGCAATTGAAATTGTATCTAGTACTGAAAAATTAGATAATAAAAAGGTTATTATATATACTGATAGTATGTATATAGTAAATTCAATTACAAAATGGGCAAAAAATTGGGAGAAAAAAAATTGGACTAAATCTAATGGTAAAGTGATTGAAAATCTTGAATTAATGAAAACACTTTATCAATTATCATTAAAATTTAAAATAAATTTTAAACACGTTAAAGCTCATAAAGTAGAACCCGATAAAAATTCAAAAAATTATTATTTATGGTATGGTAATTTTATGGCTGATAAATTAGCAGTTGATGCTGCAAAAACATTACTACCTTAAATTTCTAATAAGAGTAATAATATATGATAAAATTAATGTTCCTATAAAATATTTTCCTTTAGTTTTTACATTGATAAATACATAAAAAATAACTATTAGAAATACACTTGTTAAATAAATAGGACTTAATTTAACAGGTAATTTTTGATAATTATAATTTTTTATATTATCAATATAATTATCCTTTTTCTGCCAGATTTGTAAAAACCAACTTTTAAAGTAATCATAATCTTCTAAAGAATTGTCTTTTGGTATATTATATGTATTTATAACTGAATATGTATTACCCATCTCTTCTTTTAACATATCTTTCATATATGTTTTATTATTTTCAACATAATGAGTCAAATCAATTAAATTACCTAATCTATTATTTTCTCTTAAAATGTTTATTATTAAATGTATTCCTTTCATTTTTGGATATAATGTATTTTTAAAAACAGGTAACTTATTTTTAGTTGAATATTCTTTTGCCAATTTATGTTTTTCAGGTGTAAATCTAGTTCCTTCTGGAAATAATATAATTATTCCATTTCTTATCTTTTTTATACTATTTACAATATTATCTTTATCTTCTAATAATTTCCTATTTAACTTTATATCGGTACTCGATGAAAGTAAAAAACCAAGTCCTGGTAAATAAGTTACTTTTTTTGAAATTATAAAATTGAAATTCTTTTTATCAAAATAATTAACAATTACATTATTTAAAACAAAATCAATAGTATTAATATGATTTGCTATTATAATATCTACATTATCAGTTTTAATATAATTACCAGTATAATAAATGGGTGAGTTAAATCCAATCTGATAAGTTATATTGAATAAATCACTTAAATTTCTTTTAACAATATTCATTATTTCTTTATTTTGACCAAATAAATAAGATAATAATACTATTGTTGAGGATGTAGAATATAACATTAAATATAAGAGAACTAAAAAAACAAGTTTAACAATCATAAAAATTTATTATAAATTATAAATTTATAATAAAAGTTAAACTTGTTTTTTAAAAGTTTTTGTATATCATTTAATAAAACAATTGGTATTGAATACATATATTATATAAATTTATCTAATATAGTATAATGATACTATTAGGTGTAGAAATTCTTATAATTTGTGCTTTAGGATATGGAATTAAAAAAATATTTTTCAATTCTTATACGCGTACTAATTATTTATTAACATATGAACCAACTGAGAATAATGATGATACAGAAATACCACCAAAATACGAAGATATTAGTAGTAATATTTCAAGTTCATCATTAATATCACTTCAATTATATGAATAATTTAATATCTTTAGTTTTATCTAATTCATATATGTATTGTTAGATATTATTAAGATATAAATATATATTACAATAAAATAAATTTAATTTACTACCTTCTATATCAATCGGTTTACCTCTATAATTTTCTATAGTATATTCATTATAAATATCTTTTATTAATTCACATTCACTTATTTTCTTAATATATTCTTTTCCAACTTTATGTAATTTAGAAGGATATGACATATATTGTGTCCAAAAACGAGTGGTATCTGTTATTTTAATAAATGACTCCATATTAGAACCAGCTTTATGTTTTACTTGTGGTGTGTTGTAACTTTCTTCTACTCTTATTTTAATATATGACTTTATATAATCAAACAAACCGGGTATTTCTTTCATTTCTGTAATCTGATGGAGGTTATTCTTTCCAGGATTTATCTAATTTATTAATTATTGTTTTAATAGTACCTTTTGATACTTCCCAATCCATCCATTTGTCTAATATAATCTCCTTTTTTTGCGCCACCATACATTTTTTTATGTTTTAATAAATTTATTTTCATATGTCATTATATATATTAATATTTATTATTCCATATTTTTGATATTGTATTTGTTGAAATGTCTATTTTATTCTTTTTTAGTAACATTTTTGCTTCTTTTAAAGTTTTTCCTTTGAATTGATTAATTGCTTCTATATCATCAAGTTTATATTTTTTATTGTTAGATTTTTTATCATTAAAGCGATAATCTAATTTTCTACCATTAGTTGTATCTAACCAACCTTTAATAACAATTAAATCTACATCTACTTTGTCATGACAACTAGTACATAAGGTAACTAAATTATAATTATTATTCTTTTTAATATGTGGTTTATCAACTACTATATTTGATTTACAATCTTTTTGAAAATTAATATGATGTGTTTCTAAATTATTTTTAGATTCACAAATAGCACAACAATCTTTCCAATTTTTTTTATTATATGTACTTTGTTTAACATTAATTTTTTCAAATTCTAATTCTAACTCTTTTGTTCTTTTATTAAAATGATCATTTTTCATTACATATTTGGCAACTTGAACTCCATAATATTTTTCACCTTGACCTTCAACTAATTCTCTACTATAAATTAAAGTTTCATTTTGATCATCGTAATTTACTTTTAAGTGCATCGCCTTTACTCTTTCCAATTTTTGTACGGTTGGTAATTCTGAAATCATATGTAAATGTGTTGCTGTTATAAATGTTGATTTTGATTCTTGTAATGTTTCTAACATATACGCTACTATAATATTTGCTGATTTCTCTTCTGTTCCACGACAAATCTCATCTCCTAGTACTAGAGTATTTTTATCATTTCTTTTAAGAATTGACATTAATTCTACCATTTCAACCATAAATGAACTCATTCCCCTAAAAATATTATCATTACCTACAATTCTTGTAAATAAATTATTATATGGATAATAATGAAATTTAGTTGAAGCTGTATAATATCCTATTTGTGCTAAAATTATATTTAAACCAAGTGCTTTCATTAAAGTTGATTTACCTGAACTATTAATACCATATAATAAAATACCATTCATCTCTTTTCCAAGTAATAAATTATGAGGTTGATAACATATATCTTCATTTATAACTTCAACAATAGGATGTCTAATATTTTCAACATCGATAAATGAATTAGAATAATTTACAATTTGTGGTCTTGAATATCCTAGTTTTTCCGCACATAAAGCACCTGAATTAATAAAATCTACGAATGAAATCTTATCAGTAAAATATTCTAAACTCTCTGAATAATTATTAATAATAATTTTAATTTCTTCATAAAATTTTTTTTTAATTTCAGTTGCTAATTGTGATTTTAAATCAACTACATTTGAAGATATTGTTTTCATTTCTTTACAAAATATTTTAGTTGTACTAGATCTAGGCATATCAATAAATTCTAAATCTTTAATATCTATTTTTTGATTACCAAGTTTTATTCCATGACTTTTTAAAAGTCCATCTTTTAATTTTTTCCCTCTAATTTTCGTAACTGTAAAATAATGACCATTTTGATCATTATATTTTAATATTACAAGAGAACTATTATCCTTTTTCATAAATCGTTTTTCTCCACCACTTTCGATAATCTTAGTAAATTCATTCATTAGCAACTCCATAAAATTATCCCCTACTTTTATTCCTTCTTCTAGTTCAGCAATTTTAGTATATTTTGTTTTCTTTATAAAATTGTATGATTCTTCTTTATAATTAATAAAATTTAAACTTGATATATAATCCAAATCAAATGTATTTTCAATATATTCAATAAATAATCTTAACAAATTAATATTTTCTTTTTTAAAATCTAATATTTCATTTAATTCTTTATAATTTTCAATATAATCTACTAATTCTAATATGTTTTGAATTGACAAGTATATATTATAAAGTTCAAATGGATGAATTTTCTCTAGTTTCAATCGTCTATTTAATTTATTTAGATCACAAATATCAGATAATAATTTACCTATTTCTTTACTTATAGTTAATTCTAATAATTTGGAAATTAAATTATAATTAAAATTAATTTTATCTTCATTTGCGTAAGGATTAGATAATATTGATTTTAAGTATCTTTTACCTAAAATTGTTTTTGTAAAATCTATTACTTCAAATAAAGAACTTGGTTTATTTTTTTCTGGTAATACATCCAACTGTTCTAATGAATTATTTCCAAGAAATAATTTATCTTTGTTTGAATAATAAATAGGTTTATTTAATTTGTAAACTAAAATAGGTTGATGATTAATAGTATAATCTAGTAAACTAGATAATGCAAGTAAAGCTTGATTATAATATTGTAAACCTAATTCTTCTATACAATCAATTTGTGAAGATTTAAATACTTTATCAATTATTGTTTTTTGATATGAAATATTTATTAGTTTTTCTAAATTATGAATTTTATATAATTTATGGTTATTTTCATTTAAATTTAAATAAGCAATCATTTCATTTAGTGATAAATTATTTATTTTATTATTATTTTCAATATATTTATTTAAATTTTTAGAAAAATCTAATATAACTTCACAAGGTGGATAATTTTCTAACCATCTGATAGCATCATCTAAGGCATACATATAATCATTATCATTAGATACTGTTTGATAAACACATCCATTTCCTGTTGTAAGATCATAACAAGCTAAACCAATACACAATAATGGTGTTTTTTGTACTTTAAAACTTTTTATTCTTAAAGCGTCAATATAAATACATATCAAATTAGTTGATTTTGATTCAGAATAATTACTATTTTTTTCTAAATATGTCGTTGGGGAAAATATTCCAGTTATTTCTCTTTTTGGTTTAGGCGGAGCTGTAGTTTGATCAATTACTATTACAGTATAATCAATTTTAATTAATTTTTCAACCCAATCATCTATTGTATAAATAGGAAAACCAATCATTCTACTGTTATTTTTTTTTGTTACAAGTACATTCAAGTATTCTCCTACTTTAAATAAATCTTTTCCTAAACCATCTACATTCGTACCATAACATTCATGAAAAGAACCAACTTGCATTAAAATAATTACTTTATTTCCATATTGCTTTTTATAAAATGTGTGAATCTCAAAATAATCTTTAACAAATATCTCTTTTGAATAATTCATTTATAATTATTATAATTTTGTCTTTAATGATTTTTTCTTAGTAAATGTAATTTTGGATCAAAAGGCAAAGAAGCAAATATAAATTTATTATCATGTGTTATAAACATTACTATTCCAACATTACGTCCCCATTTAAATTTATTTTTTATTAACTTGAATACTTTATTAAAATATATTTGTTGAAATTTTAACATATCATAAACTGTTGTTCCGTTAAAATAAGCAAAAATTGTTTTATCTTTTTTAGATGGTTTTAAAAACGGTGTTAATTTATATTTAATATTTTTTTTATCATATAATCTACATTCCCCCATATCTGTTTTTCTTGATAATTTAAAAGGGACACCAAATATTTTTTTATTTAATGTACACTTAACTCCTTTCGGGCATTTTGAACAAGAATCTAATAACTCATCTGGAATATATGTCATATATATCCAACTATGAAAATGTTCATATTTTCCAGTTTTATTGTCTATGTCAAGAGCAACAGTTTGTTTACATTTAATACCAAATTTACTTATATATTTATTAAATTTTAACGCACCTAATGTAATATAAGCTAAATGTGTTGGTTGTAAAATATGATCTTTTACTAATATATAAATTGATTCGTATCTTACACCTTGTTGGACAACTAAATTAAATCCCAAATCATTCATTACTTTAGTTGCTTCTATATGTGGATATTTTGTATATTTACACTGATGACATTTATTATTATATAAACCACCATATTGATTTTTTAATTCTAAATATTTGTTTTTAAATATATAATATTTCTTTTTATATAAGATTTCATTCATATTATTAATATGGTAGAATTAAAAATTGATAATAAATATATTTATTATCAATAATAATAAATATAATGGACAATACTTTATATACTATTTTAATTGATAACTTTTGGTGTCTCCATCATAATTGTTTAACATCCGTTGAATTATTCAAGACACAACAAGAATTAGATAATCATCATACTGATTGTCATATAGATGATAATGTTGATTCTAATAATGATGACTCTGATAATGATGATTCTGATAATGATGATTCTGATAATGATGATTCTGATAATGATGATTCTGATAATGATGATTCTGATAATACTTGTATCTTGACAAAAAAACAAATTGTAACACAATCTGTAAGTGTTGCTTTACATAAAGTTTATAATATTAATTGTAATGATAATATTCAATTAGCTAAAATAGCACTAAATGAATATTATAAAAATGTAAAAGTATTAAGTGAAGAAGATAAATTATTTGTTACATAACTTATTTTATTTATAAATTAGTAGAACTTGTATGATTATATATAGGATTTTCTAAAGTTCTTGAATCAGAGAATGAATGTAAAGGATTTATAACTATGTTTGTTCTCCTTATTTTTCTAAATGTACAAAAAAAAACCATTCCAATTATTACAATAACAAAAAATACTATCCAAATAATTGAACTAGTATTTAATAATTTATTATTATCTTTATTTGGTATAGAAGATTGATTAGAACTATTTGTTATATTAGAATTATATGGAAGTGCATCTGGTCTAGTTGTATTTGTACTAGTATTCGTAGTAGCTTTATTCAGTGTACTTGATAATGTTGATGTTGTTGTTCCTGTTGATGTTAATGTTGTTGTTAATGTTGTTGTTAATGTTGATGTTAAGGTTGTTGTTAATGTTGTTGTTAATGTTGTTGTTAATGTTGTTGTTCCTGTTGATGTTAATGTTGTTGTTCCTGTTGATGTTAATGTTGTTGTTCCTGTTGTTGTTAATGTTGATGTTAATGTTGTTGTTGATGTTGTTGATGATGTTGATGTTAATGTTGTTGATGTTGTTGATGTTAATGTTGTTGTTGATGTTGTTGATGATGTTGATGTTAATGTTGTTGATGTTGTTGATGTTGTTGATGTTGTTGATGTTGTTGATGATGTTGATGTTAATGTTGTTGATGTTGTTGATGTTGTTGATGTTGTTGATGTTGTTGATAATGTTGTTGATGTTGTTGATGTTGTTGATGTTGTTGATGTTGTTGATGTTGTTGATAATGTTGTTGATAATGTTGTTGATAATGTTGTTGATGTTGTTGATAATGTTGTTGATAATGTTGTTGATAATGTTGTTGATGTTGTTGATGTTTTACATCTTCTACTTTTTGAATATTGTGATTTAGTAAGAAAAATAC
>JGI20153J14295_10000589_pt1 | contig 30583 bp, 16 predicted proteins | sample COG_03_FD_14295 | JGI IMG/M metagenome (IMG submission 14295) | reverse complement strand
GCTAAACTGTCAGCTTGTAAGCTTGCTATGTCAGCTTCAAACTGAGTGCTGTCGGCTTGTAATTCTGAAACATGAGTCTCAAGACCAGCCACTTCAGCCTCTAGGGCCAAACTATCAGCAACCAAATTCGCAACCGCAAGATCCCATTCTGCATGAACGTAGTTTAATGAGTCCGTTAGACTCGTATTTAAATCAAATAATTGTCCTTGGTAATCAAGTACTACACTATCGTAATCCGCCTGCATGTTGATTACGGTCGTGTTGTATTTGTTGTTAAGATTTAACAAACTGGTCGTTAAGGTGTCAATCTGATAATTTGCATCAACCAACAGACTGTCCGTATTTATATGTAAATCACTCCAAAGCGTAGAACAAGAGCCATCATCAACCAAGACCGCTGAATGGTACTCCTGATAGGCAAGGTCCGTACATCCGAATGTAGGATCAACCAGCCAATCTGAAATTACATAAGTAGCATTTACCATGTAAGCGTTATCACCTCTTGAGTAAGTAGGGAATAAATTAATATTTTCTCCCGAGGAAGCATCATAAGCCATCCATAGAATCTGGTCACCAGCAGCAAAACCGTCTTTGGTATCCGTACTTACATCGTCTCCCCAAACCACAATCAATTGGTTGGTTGCATCGGTATCCCAAATCAACAATCCTCCACAAACGAGAGCACCATTAGATTCATAAAAAGCACCTACATAGTCTCCATTATCAAGGCTCAAATCGCCAGTAACTGCTATGGTCGCATTGTTACCGGTAATATTTAATCCTCCCGGATCACTTGGCCAAGCGCCGTTGAAAGAAACATATTCACAAGACTCATCATCTACATTGGCAGAACCATTGTAGTTAAGAGCTGAAGCATCCGTACAACCGAGTACGACAAGCTCACAAGAATCATCATCTACATTGGCTGCCGCATTATAATTTGCAGCGGTATTGTCGGTACATCCAACAACAATAGCCTGACAAGAACCGTCATTGATGTTGGCATCAGAATTAAAATTAAAAGCAGTATTATCCGTACAACCTTCAATCAAACAAGATCCGTTGTCTGTATTGGCAGAAGCGTTGTGATTTGTAGCTGATAGGTTTGTACATCCCAAAACAACATCCACACAAGAACCGTCATCATCGGTTGCATTTCCATTGTAATTGAAAGCGGTTGGATCGATACATCCTGAAACCTCAAATTCGTCACAAATACCATCGTTATCTGCGTCGTTTATACATTTCTCTTCACAATTCAACCAAGTTTGAGATGGATAGGAACAGAAGCCTGCATCGGTAGCATTTTCATCGTAATTACATGCTTGAGGCTCCATACAACCTAAAACTTCAAAACCATCACAAACACCATCGCTGTCTGTATCAATTAAACAAACATCATTACAATCGTAACCCGTCTGGTTAAAATAACAAGAACCGTCGTCGTTATTTGCTTGTACATCGTAATTACAAGCATTTGAATTGGTACAACCTAAATATTCACAAGCACCTGCAACATTTGCTTGTGCATTGTAGTTATTGGCTGCTGAATCCATACATCCGGTTAGCGTACATGAACCATCATCTTCGTTTGCACTTGAATCGTAATTATCTGCCCATTCACTTGTACATCCTTCTACTACGGTAACACCACAAGTGCGTACCACACTAGTTAACGATGTTACAACATGGGTACCATCAGGAGCATAAGGTATTTGTTCTGTACTGATCGAATAGATCGTATTTCCATCGACAAGTTCTAAGGTGATGTTAGAACCTGTTACGGCACCATCAACATCACTGGTAGAAGTATCATCTCCCCAAATGGCCAAAGCAGTCTGTGAAATACCAAAAACAGCTACAGAACCAACAAGCACACCTCCTGAACTCGCTGCAATGTATGCCGATTCATCAACCACTGTTAAATCATCAAAAAAAGCAATGGTTAACATAAGTGTCATATTATTACCCGTGTTCCCAACAAAAATTCCTGGATAATCACAATTGCCATCTTGAACATCGGTTGAACACAAATCTGGGCTTCCGTCGCTACTCTGAACAGACATTCCACCTGCTGAATACATGATAGGACTCGGTGCTGTTAATGCGTATAGTTTTGCACCATCAACAAGCTGAAGGGTAATGGAAGCTCCTGAAGCGGCTCCATCAACATCTGTGGTTGAAGAATCGTCGCCCCACACAGCAAGTGTGGTTTGGGTAAGGCCGAAAACAGGTTCTGAACCAACAATCAATCCTTCAGGTGTTGAAGCTACAATGTATGCATCTTCATTTTCAAGAGTCAATGTTGAAAGAAAACTACCCGTCAACATAACCGTCATGTTGTTTCCTGTATTCCCATTAAAAGGTTGTGGAATAACGCACTGGGCGTAAGAAAGTGTGCTTGAAAAAAGCGCACATAAAATTACTAGTAACTTTTTCATTTGGGGGGGGATCTGTTACTGATTTAAAAATTTCAAATTAATCCTCATAAACATACAAAAAAAACAACTGAATCCCAAATTAATAAGATGAACAGTGAATCATCGGAAATAAAAACTTGGTTGAGCTTCGTTCATTTTAAGCAAATATCCCTGTCCGGACTCAAAATCGCCAATTTGATTAAAACTACCCATTTCAGGCCAGTAAAACTCTCCAGCATTATTTTTAATGATCTTCATTTTATCTTTTATGGAAGCTAAAGCTCCAACAACATCTTGATTGGTACTCATGGTATAACCAATCATATTCCACCCCAATGATAAATCTATTGGAATGGAATCCGTTATCATAAGGTTCTCAAATTCACAATTGCCGTTGTCGTCATTAGCTAAAGGATTGTAATTATCTGCAATCTGAGAAGTACAGCCCTCTACCCTAGCAACATTACAAGATTCGTCATCCTCGTTTGCGAAAGGGTCAAACTCAAGGAAAATAGAATTCGTACATCCATGAACAATTAGAGTCTCACAAGATCCATCCGAATAAAGCGCATTTGGGTTGTACTCAAGGTATAAATCGCTGGTACATCCTGTGGTGTAATACTCACAACTTCCATCGTTTACATTGGCCGAAACATTAAAATTTATTGCGGTAAAATCCATACAACCCTCTACAGGATAAATACACTCAACGTTGTTATTTGCAAGCAAGTTGTAGTTCGTGGCAAGGGTATCTGTACACCCATCTAAATCTGGAATGCAAGAACCGTCATCCGAATTTGCAGACGCATCAAAATTGGAAGCAAATACCGAAATACAGCCATAAACAACACCCGTACATGATCCATCATTAGTATTCGCGGAGGAATCATAATTAAATGCATTGATCTCTGTACAACCGGATAGGCTGTAATTTACACAGGATCCGTCATCAAAACTGGCATTCGAATTGTACTCTAAATACAAAGAATCCGTACATCCATAAACCAAAGGTGTTAAACAGGTCCCATCATCCCATGTAGATATGGTCTGATATTCCACATAAGCCATATCTGTACATCCGGCAATTTTAAGGGTAATACACAAATCCAATTGATGAATGTTGGCCAATGAATCATGGTCTAAGTAATTGGCATCCATACATCCATACACGGCTGTGATACAACTCCCATCATCTACGTTGGCTAAGATTGAATAATTTAGAGCATCAATGTCTATACAACCCATCACTACCGGTGTGATACAGATAGAAATATAGCTCGTATTAGCCAATGAATCGTATTCCAGAAAATCTGGATCCATACATCCAAAAACAAAGGGCGTACAAATATCATCACTCAAATTCGCATCTTCATTAAAGTTGAAAGCATTGACATCCATACAACCGGCAACTTTAACTGTTAAACACAATTCGTTATTTTCGGTGTTTGCTGTGGAATTATATTCGAAGTAATCTGAATCCATACAGCCCTCAACAACAGACTCACAGGTGCCATCATCAGTAAGTGCTGAGACGTCATAATTGAAAGCCGTGGGATCGGTACAACCAAAACCAAAATCACATACTGAATTGTTTACCGCTACGTTTGAAGCAACAAGCGCATCGTACATCTCTGAATTTTCATCCGCAGCAGCGAAATAGTTGGTGGCTGATGGATCTGTACAAACTTTGGTCAATGATCTTTTTCGAGATCCGAAATTGTATTGACAAGGATCAGCGGCATTGGAACTACTTAGTTGATTTACATGGGCCATCGCATTGTAATTAAGCACAAAAGGGAAATCAAACGTACAACCGTACACCGGTTGAATACATGTACCGTCATCTGTTGTAGCTGATGGGTTGAAATTTAAGGCGGAAGGGTTCATACATCCGTGTACACGGAATCCGTCTGAATCTTCACCTGTATTCGCTCTTCTGTTGTAGTTGACTGATTTACGATTCAAACAATCGTCAACGGTTGTGTAACAGGAAGCATCATCTGAATTTGCTAAAGGATTGTAATTATCGGCGAGGGGGTTTGTACACCCTTTGATCGCTCGCTGACAAGAACCGTCATTTTTATTCGCATCAAAATTGTAGTTTAAAGCAACTGGATTCACACAATCGTTAACTTTGAGTACACACCTTCCATTGTCAATCGTAGCATTGGAGATGTAATTTAAAGCAAGGGGGTTAGTACACCCTACGATGGCTCGTTCACAGGAATTGTCATTTCTATTCGCTAATGGGTTGTAGTTTAATGCATTAGGACTCATGCAGCCGAAAACCCAAGCCTTACATTTGCCGTTGTCTACATTTGCATTTGCTTTGAAATTTAGAGCATCAGGGTCCGTACAGCCAAAAACTCTGGCTACACAAGTGCCGTTATCGACATTTGCATTCAGCATGAAATTTAAAGCATCAGGATCTACACAACCCAACACTTTTACATTACAATTTCCATTGTCCACATTTGCATCTGGATTGTAATTTACAGCATTTTCATCGGTACAACCACGAACACGTTTGATGCATGAACCGTCATTTTTAGTAGCTTCCGGGTTGTAGTTGAGGGCATTGGAATTGTTACAACCACTGATTAAAACCACACAATTTCCTTTGTCTACAACCGCTTCAGGATCGTAGTTGATGGCATTTTCATCTGTACACCCTGATATTCCGTAAATACACCCGTTGTTTCCTCCTGCATTAGAACCGCTGGAACCATTGCTATTGACATTATTTTGATTGTTGCCATTGTTGTTTTCTTGAAAAGGACTTGGGTTGTAGTTCAAAGCATTTGGATTGTTACAATAAACAGCTTGAACCTCACAGTTCCCATCATCTGTATTTGCATAAGGATGGTAATTTGCTGCCTGTTGATCCAAACAACCCAAAACTACGGGAATACAAGAACCATCATCTGTATTGGCCGCAGCATCAAAATTATATGCAGATGAATCGGAACAACCATTCAAAACAGGTGTACATGGATTTGATTCATCCACCTTGGAAACCTGATTGACAACAGCTAAAGAATTGAAATTGTATGCGAAAGGATCCGTACACCCATATACGGGTAGGATACAAGAATTATCATCGATCTCTGCCAAGGGGTTGTAATTGACAGCAATGGGATCTGTACAACCCAAATCTCCACCACAATCAACAATCTGAAAATTTACCACATCAACAGTAACAATCTCATTGGGCAGGTAACGAATTTCCTTAAGAATGAGGTCGTACAAAACATTGGAGTTAACCAACTGAATTTTTAACAATGTAAAGTGTTCGGCCCCGTCAATTTCAGTCGTGCCATAATCGTCACCCCAAACAGCTAACATCCCATGAAAATCATTCATTTGAACCGAGCCCACTACCTCATTATGTGACGATAAGGCAACCAAATAAGCATCATCATTTGTTATAGGTAAAGAAGCAATTGCTTCCGGGAAAAAACCTATGATCATATTGCTACCGGTATTCCCAGAATATTGATGAGGTAAATCACAGGCGGCTATTGACAAACAAGACCCATCGTCTACAGTTGCATAAGATTCAAAATTAAGTGCCGTTGTGTCCATACATCCATTGTAATAACAAGAACCGTCTTCAATAGAAGCTTCATCAAGGTAATTTGAGGCTTTGGGATTCATACATCCGTATACGAGAAGTACCTGACACAAGCCCGGATCCGTGTTGGCTTCAGAATCGAACTCCACATACAAGGGATCCATACAACCGAGAATTTTTTCAACACATGAATTGTCATCGATGTTAGACAGACTGTCATAATTATAGGCATCAACATTTGTACAGCCAAAAGACTTTGCCACGCAAGTACCGTCATTTAAATTGGCCTGAGCATTAAAATTAAAAGCTGAAGCCTCTGTACAACCAAAAACTATGGATACACAAGAACCATCATCAACTTCAGCCATGGGATTGTAATTCGAGGAAAAAACATCCATACAACCAACCAGTAAAGCTGTTAAACATGAACCGTCATTGGTATTTGCTGCAGGGTTGTACTCTGAGAAATTAGAATTCGTACAACCGTAAACAGCTTCAATACAGGAATTATCGGGCACCGTTGCCTCAGAGTCATAATTATATGCATCATCATCCAGACAACCATAAATGATGAATGTACCACAAGATCCATTGTCTTTATTCGCCGCTGCATTATACTCTAAATACAAAGAATTCATACAACCCAATACGGCAAGAGTGGAACACGAACCGTCATCGCTATTGGCCGTGACTGAAAACTCCAAATAACTTGGTACGGTACACCCTTCAATCTTGTAGGTTAAACAAGAACTGTCGTCACGGTTTGCCTGATCATTAAATTCTAAATAATTGCTGTAGGTACAACCGTATACGATCAATGTAGAACAGGAGCCATCATCTGTATTGGCATTGGATTTGTATTCGATAAAATTGGCATCAGTACATCCGGATACAACAAAGGTTGAACAAGAATTGTCGAAAACCGTAGCTAAAGGGTTGTATTCCACATAGCTCGAAATCGTACAACCGTATACCATACCAGGCGTTTGGCACGAACCGTCATCTTTGGTGGCCGATGGATTGAATTCTTCATAACCATTGTTGGTGCATCCATAAACATTCCCCTGATCATCACAAACGGGAACAAAAGACAGATTGGTTCCCAAAACCGCGATGCCATTAACCTCAAAAGCAATCTCAGGTGCATAAGAAACATCGTATATAACTCCGTTAGATTTTGCCTTAAGAACGACTGGTTCGGTAGCCATCATCCCATCCTGAACGCCAGATCCGGTATCATTACCCCAAACCGCAAGAGTTTGCTGTTCGCTGGTCCAATCGATAAACCCAACACATTGCCAAGCATCGTTTAGGTACATGAAAGCACCCAGAAGATCTCCATTCTGCAAAACATCATTCTGCAGAGCATCATCATTAACCATGATGATCATGTTAGACCCTGTGTTTGAATAAGAGAAATCCAAATCACAATCATCAGCGTGTAAAAACAACGTGCTGAAAAGAAAGCTCAGTTGAAACAAAGCTTTAAGCGAGGGGGTAAAATACTTCATTGAAATTGGGGGTTTCTACAAATTTATATTTTTTCCACTATCCATAAAATCTTAAGCTACTGAAAACAGTATGGATATAGCCTAAAATAGGTATTTATCCTAATATAGTAAAAATACCGTAAAGATGAAACAACAAACTAAACAATTTAAAACAAAAAAAGAGCTGCAAATGCAGCTCTTTTTTGTGATGTGAGAGTAAGATTATTTAGTCATCTTCTTCTCTACAGTTCCGTCATTGTACAAGTACAATAAAACTTCACCGTTGAATTGTTCAGCAGGATTAACCTCTTGACCTAACATGTTTACAACACGTACTAAAGAACGAATGTCGTTAGGATGGTTTTCAACTTCCATTTCAAGAGCCCATACTGGCACTGTTGGTGTAAGAACTCTGTAGTCATCACGATCAATCGAATGACTGAAAATGAACTCTGAGTTACCCGTTGATTCGTCTTTCACACGAACTTGGTAACCTTGACCAGGCTCTAAAGAAACTAAACCATCAAAGGCGAAGTCTGGCCAGTAGAATAGACCTTCGTTATTCTTAACAATATTGATGTTTTGAGCAACATCATATTCAGAACCAAATTGAGCCTCAAACTGAGCAATAACAGAAGAACTGTGATGTAAGTAGTAACCTACTGTATTCCAACCTGTGTGTAAGTCAATTTCTATAGGAGCTCTGTGGTAGTTCAATGTATCAGTAATTAGAGCTTCTAAAGCAAGGTGAGCAGCATGATTCGCATCGTAACGGGCTTGCATGTCTCTAATCGTATCTGCAAGCTCTTCAGCATCTGCAGCCTCATCAGCAGCAAACCAATCAGCTACATCAGCTAAAGTATCGTTGTATGTTTTTTCCCAAGTGGAATCCATAACAAAGAAACGACGGTAGTTGTCTGTAAGAGAATCTGCAAGCTCAAGCGAGTCAGCCAATTCATCAGCAGCAAACCATTCAGCTACATCAGCTAAAGTGTCGTTGTATGTTTTTTCCCAAGTGGAATCCATCACAAAGAAACGACGGTAGTTGTCTGTAAGAGAATCTGCAAGCTCTTGAGCATCTGCAGCCTCATCAGCAGCAAACCATTCAGCTACATCAGCTAAAGTATCCGCTAAGAATGCAGAATCCGTTTTGAATTGGTTAATGTAAACTTCGTAAGAAGCAATTAAATCAGTCACTACGTGACCTGTTCCCATTGCACCTTCCTGGTAGAATTTGTTCGCGTATTCGAAATCAGAACCAATCCACTCGTTGTTCGAGTCGTCGTTGTCGGCACCGAAGCTGTAATCAACGCTCTGTACATCACCAGTTATTGGGTCAACGGTTTTAAGTGCGTACGAAGACCAGTCACAAGAACCGTCGTCTTCTGTTGCATAACTGTCGTAATTACTAGCATAAGGGTACGTACAACCTGGTAGATGCGTCTGACATACATCAACATCATGAATCGTAGCAGGAGACCCTGAAGGTGTAGTTAAACCGTTATTCAAATCAACCGTGTAATTTTGTCCATAAGCATCACCGAAGTTTTCCGCATTGTCGTGAATCGCGTCAACATCAACATCTGCACCTGCATAGTTAACAAATTGACTGTCGTTACATCCAACAGATATGTAAGTAGAACAAGAAGCATCATCTTCAGTTGCCAATGGGTCATACTCCATGTATGTAGCGTCTGTACAACCTTGGTTTGCCGGAGCACCAATCGTTATCGATTTAACGGCAACATACAAACCATCCTCATAGGTCCCGTCATAAGATGGATTTAAATAAGTAACCGAAGCGTTGTGTATAACACCCTCTCTTTGTATGATCCATTTCAGGTCTTCATAAGTATCAAAACCGTTGTTGTGTAATTGATTGTCAGCCCCAAAAACCGCCAAACCAACTTGGCTACCTGTCCAGATAACTGAACCTGCATTGGCAAGGCCAGAAATAGCAGAGTAACCCAAAAGCTCGTTTTCTAAACGGTCTGTTTCGTATACTGCAGCAAGAATATCACCAGCTTGTATGGTAGAACTGGCATCGAACTTAGACTCATCTTCTGGTTGGAACAACAAAGACATGTTGTTTCCTGTAAGAACGATGGAAGTATTTTCAGAATCGGATAGTGGAGTAACGTTTACACCTTCAATAACACAAACATCTGGATGCGTATCGTCTGTAATGTTAACATTGGCATCAGAATCGAAATTAGTGGCAGCAGGATTTGTACATCCAGCAACAATTAAAGTTACACAAGAGTTGTCATCAACTTCGTAACCCGCTGAATTATCAGCCAATATATCATCATAAGTTGGGAAAACAGCGTAGTATTCAGCATACAAAGAATCAGCACAACCTAAAAGTCCGGTACAAGTACCGGCATCAGTAGCAGTAACATCATAGTTATCATAAGCTTCGTCTTGACATCCTACGATTTCTTCCTCATCACAAACAAAGTCACCGTCAGTATCATTCAAACAGTTACCAGCACAGTCGTAATTTTTAGCAGCGTAAGTACAAGAACCATCAGAATCAGTAGCTAAAGCATTGTAATTACAGGCAGAATCATCCTGACAACCAGCAATCTCAAACTCATCACAAACATCATCATCATCACTATCGTTCAAACAAACACCATCACAGTTATAGCCTGTAGAAGCGTAGGTACATGAACCATCGTCTGTATAATCAACATCAGCATACATATCCATTGGATTACACGCGTTCTCATCAGTACAACCAGAACCGCCTGTTAGCGCACCGTCGTTAATAACAACGTTACCGTTGGTTACGTAACCTGTAAATTGAGGAATTTCGTCAATTAAAATCACGTTACCATCATGTAAAATGGCAAATGTTGGTTTAGCTCCAGAAGCAAGACCGTCAGCCTCAGGGGTAGACGAATCATCACCCCAAATGGCAAGACCGAAAAAACCTGTAGAGATTGTTTCAGAACCTACACAAGTCAGAACACCGTCTAACTCAATAAAGGCTCCAATCTTTCCACCTTCAAATTGATCGAATTTTGATGCGTTGATACCTACAGTCATGTTTGCACCTGTATTCGCAGGTGTCGTAAATGTAGCAGGTGTTATTTCGCTTGCCATCGCTGTGAAAGCAGTTGCAAGGAAACCAAAAAGAAATAAAGATAACTTCTTCATACTGGGGGGGGGTTTAGTTATAAATTTTGTTTTTTACGTGTATTAATCTTCCAAACTTACAAAAAATCTTACCAAACAAAAAAATCTTTTTTAATAAAATTAGGTGTTAACACTAAAAAAAGAAGAAAACTACAGCTTAAACATTATGCTGATGCAACCAATCAAAAGCTCTTTCCATTTTTTTTAACCAAAAAAAACGGGCTAAGGTGCTCTAATCTCTAAAATTTTGTTTTTTTTGTATGGAAGGGTTCGAAACTTCAATCAAACCGTCTGTAAAACCAAAAATTAAGATCCGATGAAATTTTTTATTGACACCGCAAACACATCACAAATAAAGGAATTGGTTGCCTACAACATCATCTCCGGCGTAACCACCAATCCGAGCCTTATGGCTAAAGAAGGTATCAGCGGAACTAAAAATTGCCACCAACGTTATATAGATATATGCAAGCTGGTTGATGGTCCTGTTTCTGCCGAAGTTATTTCCACGGATTGTGAAGGGATGTTGGCAGAGGCTTATGAACTCGCTGAACTTCACCCTAACATTGTAATTAAGATCCCAATGATCAAAGAAGGCATCAAAGCCATCTATGAACTTAACCAAAAAGGAATAAAAACCAACTGCACACTCATCTTCTCCACCAACCAAGCCTTATTGGCTGCCAAAGCAGGTGCTACTTACGTATCTCCTTTTATCGGACGCTTGGATGACATCAATGTAGACGGCATGGAGTTGATTAAGAGCATTCGAACCGTATACGACAATTACAATTTTGACACGAATATATTAGCGGCTTCCATCCGGCATGAAGAACACGTGATTAAATGTGCTGAATATGGAGCAGACTATGCAACGGTTCCCTACGCGCTTTTGGATAAGTTGTTTGACCACCCACTAACAACCAAAGGCTTGGACATATTTTTAGCCGATCACGCCAAGCTGAATCCTTAATGCTAAAACGCATCTACAACGACCACCCAAATGAAAAGCACATTCAGGAGGTGGTGGAATGTCTTCGCAACGGTGGGGTAATCATTTATCCCACCGATACGGTTTATGGTTTGGGTTGTGACCTGAACCATAAAAAGGCTTTGGAACGTGTGGCACGTATTAAAGGTGTGAAATTGAAAGATACTCATTTCTCCTTTGTATGTTACGACTTAAGTCATCTTTCCGAATACGCCAAACAAATAAGCACGCGGACCTACAAGCTTTTGAAAAGAATTTTTCCGGGACCTTTTACGGTTATCCTAAAAGCTACGGGCAAGATTCCGAAAATTTTCAGCAATAAAAAGAAAACTGTGGGGATACGCATTCCCGACAACAACATCATCCGTGAAATTGTAAAACAATTGGGAAGCCCGATTGTATCCACATCCATTCACGATGAAGACGATGTGATTGAATATTCTACCGATCCGGAATTGATTTATGAAAAATACAAACATCAAGTCGACCTGGTGATTGACGGTGGCTATGGAATGAATGTTGCCTCAACCGTTATCGATTGTACCGATGAGAACGAATACAAAATCCTCAGAGAAGGAAAAGGAAACCTTGATTTAATTTATTGATTCATGCTAAAGTCAAGCGCCACTAAATCATTGAGACTTGAAAAAGTCATGAAGTTTTAGGACTTGCTCCAAGACAGAAGATTTGCCGTCGTTGGAAATGATGTGCTGGGCATGGGCTTCTTTTTGCGTATCCGACCATTGCTCTTTCATTCGCGCCAACACGTGGCTTTGTTCTCCTCCATCGCGTTTAAGAACTCTACTTATCCTGATTTCCTCAGGAGCCTGAACCAAAATAATCTGATCCAATCGTTTGTGACCACCACTTTCAATCAAAATCGCAGCTTCTTTAATGATGTAAGGGCTGATCTGTATGTCATACCATGCCAGAAAATCTGCTTCCACCGCTGGGTGAACCAGGGCATTCAATTGCTCTAAAGCCTTTTTATTATAAAAAACTTTTGATGCGATGTAAGCTCTATTAAGAATGCCATCAACAAATGCTTTATCTCCAAACTGAGAACAAAGTGCTGATCGTAAAGCGACATCCTCCGTCATCAGCGCTTTCGCTCGATCATCAGAGGCATATACGGGAATGCCCAGTTGCTTAAAAACTTTAGCAACGGTCGTTTTCCCACTTCCAATTCCGCCGGTCAGTCCAATTTTCAACATCAGTTCTTTTTTACAAATTCAACGGTCGAAGGGTGAAATTTCACCCGTTGCACTATGGAAGGCTTTTGATCTTCATCCAGAAATACATTCAAAATCTTTCGCTGCGTCATGGAAATCTCATCGTAATCACAATAAATGACAAAATCAGTTGCTTTCACTTTCGAAACATCTTTCATGGCTATCCAATAAGACAGTTCAACTTCGGGCGGAATGATAACCAACTCTTTTCCCTTAGGGACATTTCTGAGTCTGATGGGTACTTTCTTGTAGATTTCCGTAAAACGTGCTACGTCTTGCCGAACATGTACTTCAGTATTTCGAGCCGTTAGAAGCGGATTGGGCAAAACAGCTTGCAAACGAACATCAATATTTGTTGATACATCATCCCGTTTTAAAACATTTGTAGATAGGGTCGTCAGTGAATCCAGAAGATGCGCAGGGCCAAAGACTTCAATTTTATCCGGGGAAACTTTAAAATCTCCGTACTCAACGTAATTCTCACGGAAAGATAAATCCAAAGGAACACGCACTTCCAAAACGGCTCGAGTCTTGTTGCTGAAATTTAAAAACAAGGTGTCGGGCTCAATGTCTAACACAGAAAATCCATTCAGCTCGCGAGCTATCTCTGGCCTTAATGTTTGTGAAGGGGAAAAATAAGTTACCCCACTCCCCTGGCGTTGAAGTTTCTGCACATCAATTTCTACGGTACGACTCGAAAAGGTTTCCTTCAAAAATGTAAATCCAAAACCGCTAACCTTTACCTTAACTTCCGTCAAGGGGTCCCCTTTCAAATATTTATCGATGGGCTGATTGATGTATGCAACGGGATAATCGATGTAATAGGTGTACTCTTTTGAGAATTTTATTAAAAACCAAAATAAGGTAGACATCAAAAAGCAAATAACAATCACACTGCGATGGCTACCCGACCTCAAAAAGTCAATGATCTTATAAAATGTACGTTCTATCATGTTTAAATCTGTTCGTAAATATACGCAAGCGCTTTGATGATCTGACCGTTTCAATTCATAACGTCCGGACCAAAAGTAAAAAATTATTCTCTTGATCTTTTTCGAAACATTCTTTTGAACTTGTTCCAAAGATCTCTAAAATCGTCAAATTCATCTCTGTAAAAAAGGCCCAAACCTGTGGTGTAATACTTATTGGCTTCTGCTGAAAGTTGTAAATTTTCGTCAAGATTATTACTGAATGCCAACAAACGCAATTTGCCATCATCACTCAACTGATACTCTACCTCAAAGTCTCCAATAAATCGATTGGTGTTTTCAGCTTGAGAGGCAATGTTTCCATTGAAGGTAATTCGATCGTTTACCTTCATGTTGTTCAATAACAATTCCCATTGACGCTGACTCAAATATTCTCCTTGATTTGGATGGTATTTTAAGCCCAAATCAAATCGATCTGAAAACTGAGAGGTCCAATTGTAGAGCTGGTTGTTCAAAACCTCTGCTCCTGAGGAAACGGTTGAACTCAAATAATCAACGTCGGTATCATTGTATTCATCCGTACTCATGAAGGTATTGAGGACCAATAACGACAAAAATTGTTGGGTTTTTTTCTCGGAGGTATTCGTATGTTCATCCAGAATTCGATTGATACGATCATCTCCACTCGGGATTTGAATGTCGAAGTCGATGGTTGGCTGAAGCAAATCTCCACGCATCAGCATGCGACATTCCACATCGCGACTCTTGTTGTAAAGTGTGTCTGAGGTAAGTAAACTTAAGTTGGTGTTCAGTTTGTAAAGGGCATTCATGTTCATTTGAGCATCGTAAGGACTCCCGTCCCACATAAGCTGAGCTCCTTTTTCTATTTCAAACTTTTTATTTACAAAATTCTGAAGGGTAAACAAGTAATCTCCTTCTTCAACAACATAATCTCCAAACATGTAAACCTCATTGGCAGTGTTAACTCCCAGATTGATGAACCCATTACCTGTCGCTCTTAATTTATCACCTAACGTTTCGTCAAACATAATGTTTACTTGAGCATTCTCATTCAGCTCTACATTCATATCTATCGTGAATTTGGGCTTTGAATCAACGAGTTCAACAGATCTCAAAAGGGTGTCTCCAACTTGTTGATTGTCCTGGACGAAATGGACAAAACTTAAGGCATCAATACTTTCATCATCATCCAGTGGAATGTAGAGTGCCGTACCCTTATTTGATGCAGCATTTATCTGTATTTCAATGGCATCTTTAAGCCCTTTAAAAGTAGCACCACCCGAAGCAAAGGCTCTTCCATAATAGGACTTATCTTGATAGGCATCGGTGTTTAAGCAAAGTAGACTGTCAGCTTCCAAACTGAGGTCTAAACTAAAGTCTTTGAAATAACGATGATGGAACTGTCCATCAAATTGTCCAGCCCCCATAATTAAACCATTCTCTACCCCTTCAAAATCAAGTTCGTTGAGAATGATTTTTTCATCGGTTAAGGTAACCGTCGAGGAGTTGGACGATTTAAATTGCGTATTTAAATGAGGTATGGAAAAACGCAGGTCAGAAACCAAAAGGTCGCCCTCAAATTTTGGTTGATGGAGCATGCCGTGGACGGTCAAAACACCTGTAGCCTCCCCCTCGAGTGTGTCGAGAATCGCTACGTAATCTTCGACATGCTTTAAGTTGAAATCTTTCACATCCAGCGTGATACTAAACGAATTGGTATCTACCATTGGCATATAAGCTCCCGTAAAATCTAGCGTTTTTGTACGTCCCTTCACAAAAGACCCTTCCAAGGTTTGCAAGTCATGATCGTCGTCGTAATCTAATCGTAAATTCAAGGAACCAAATGGGTGCCCATTTACCCGAAGTTCATTCGAATTCATGTCAGAAAAAACTTTCGATAAGTTGTCGCTCTTTATATACGCTACAACGCCATTCAATTGCCCTTCAAAAGAAGATCTCAAAGCATCGGACCAAGGAGAAGCATTGTCCAGTTCAAAATCATTCAGAGCGAGGCGCATACTTTGCTGTTCAGGCTTGCTTTCAAAATCTACATCAAATCCTTGCGAGCTCGTTGTAAGGTATATCTGAGTCTTTAGATTACGCCCCGAATGCTCAAAAAGAGACCGGTTGTTTAAAGTCCAAAGCGAATCTGCAAAATAAAACTGACTTTCCTCAACCGCAAGTTTAAATGACTGAGCATCGACATCAGCAGTAGCAGTAATTTCCCCACCAAATTTTAGGGTATCTGTACTTTCCCAACCCAATGACAGGTCCCAATTTCCATACACTCCCTGTTGCACAAAATCAAGCTGTTCCATATTCCAATGTTCACCGTAATGAACATTTGCCGCCGTTGCTTCAATTGAAGAACGGTTTGAACGCACTTCTGAATGCATTTTCAAATCTTGTCCCATCCAATGTTTCCACTTGAGTAAAGGGCTCTCTATGTCTAAGACCAAGCCCTCTTCTAGAGGATTGAATCGACCAAAAACACGGGTCGTATCGCCAATGATTAAATCGGGAATAAACAATTTGGTGAGGGTAGACGACTCCAGAAAATCAACCTGAAAATCAAAGTTTTGAGACGTCGAAAACCTGGGTTGCAATTGGGGGTAATGAGGTTTTAGGTGGGTTAAAATGGATTGATAAATACCCGGCACATCAACAAATCCTTGAAGACTTGCGTTCATGAAATCCGATCTAAAGCTGAATGCATCATACGCATCTAACTTTTCGGAGTTGAAGTACACATCATCAAAATAATAATAATCCTTTTGTGTTTCAATGGTGGTGAAAGTCGCTCCGATACTTCCTTCAATATTGGACCATCTATTCCCGATCAAATTCATTTCAATCAATGTCGATAATTTGGCAACAGGCTCATTGTCATACCAGTTTAATTGAACCAAATCTGCCTCTGTAACATCCGCTACAAAATCCATCACAGGCAGCTCCTTGGAAAAATCAATTTCTCCGGAAAAATCCAACTCCAAGTTGCGGTCTAAAACAGTCGCTTTACCTTTAAAATAATTGGGTTGAAGGCGACCGTCTAATTCTATGTTTTTGTAGGTATAATCGTTGAAAGTTATCGCGCTTATATCTCCATGAATGTCGGTGTCAAAATTTGTGAAATCAAAACCTTTCCCTCGAACAAATATTTCTGCATTTACTTGTTGCAAATCATGCCGAACCAATTGAGATAAATTAAACTTTTGTAAGATCAACTTCCCATTGTAAATCGGAGCATCCAACGTGTCGGATATGTTCACTTTAAGGTCTGTTTCGAAACGACCTTGATCGGAATCTAAAGAAATATCCACAGCTAAGTCAGACATCGAACCGTCGAAACTAAATTCAGATGAAACAGCACCCAATGGATTCTCTTGATAATGGTTAGGAAACGTATTGCGAATCCAAGCCCACTCGTTATGAGCCAATTCGAAAGTATCTGCCTTACAGGAATATACCCATGCATTCATATCGGACCAATTACCTATTTCAAAAGAACCCGAAATGTAACTTCCTTTGTTTGAAGAAACCCTCAATGTATCCGACCACAAACTGTCATTTTTCAAGTGAATTGTACTTTGGGTACTCAATTGGAGCTCCTCAGGCCAATGACTGACTAAGCCTTTTGCGGCCGCATAGTCCGCATTAAACTGATGTAATTTGAGCGTCGCAGCAAGGTTTTTTTTGTCGAATTCTAAATCAACATGTGCACCTGACTGATCGCTGCTCCAATGAAAATTAGACACCTGATTTAAGCTGTCGGAAAAATGAATTTCTGAGGCATTTACATGATGCTTTGCACCGCCAACAACATCCCAGTTTAAATGGCTTAAAATAAAATCAACTTCAGATCCTATGCGACTGTCTATTAAGTACAAATTTAGGTTTTCGAATGAGGTGGTGAAATCCTTACCTGACCCCAAAATTCTTGCACCACTAATCCAAAAATGATCTATCAGAATGGGGTTGGGTTCATCAGAATCACCCATCAAAGCAACCACCCTTTTGTACAACTCAGCATCTTGGAGAACACTTTCATAACGATAAGGTATGTACAACCCTTCTGTATAAACAGAACGCAAATGATCTGGTCGAAAAAAAGAGGTCTTAATCTTAAGCTTTTCAATATAGATTAGGGTGTCTTGCTCTTCTCCAGGAACAAAAACCCCCTCAAGAGTTACGTCACCCAGAATACCTGGCTTTAAATTCCTCACCTGAAGGTTAACCTCATAGGAACGAGCAACCCAGTCTGAAAATTTTGTTGCCAAGAAACTTTGAACTTCCGTAAATTGAAGCAGCAACAACATGCCCAAAAAAATGGAGGACAAGAGAATTATTAGACGCTTAATTATGTTTTTATCTGTATTGATAAGACAATTCTTTATTTTTGCCGTATGAGTCAAAAAAGTATCACCATACTGGGTATTGAATCTTCTTGCGATGACACTTCAGCAGCAGTCATTAAAAACGCAAAAATTCAATCAAATATTGTTGCTAATCAAGAAGTTCACCAGTCTTTTGGTGGTGTTGTTCCTGAACTTGCTTCACGAGCGCATCAGCAAAACATCGTTCCCGTTGTAAATGAAGCTCTAAAGATAGCAAATATTAGCAAAGACCAACTGGATGCTATTGCCTTTACCAGAGGACCCGGTCTTATGGGCTCACTTCTTGTCGGCACCTCTTTTGCCAAATCATTTGCATTGGCACTGGATGTTCCTTTGATTGAGGTCAATCATATGCAGGGTCACATCATGGCACACTTTATTGACGAGGGTCAAAACTTGCCTATATTTCCTTTTTTGTGTCTAACCGTTTCCGGAGGCCACACTCAAATCGTAAAAGTAAACAGCCCTTTTGACTTAGAGGTTTTGGGAGAAACGATTGATGATGCGGCCGGAGAAGCATTTGATAAAAGTGCTAAAATCCTCGGCTTGCCCTACCCGGGAGGGCCCTTAATCGATCGATATGCGAAGCAAGGAAACCCAAAAGCATTCAAATTCACAAAACCTAAGGTGGCTGAACTCAGCTTTAGTTTCAGTGGACTCAAATCTAACATCATTCAACGGATTCAAAGGGAAGAAAAAAAAGAGCCCAACTTCATTGAAAATAATTTGGTCGATCTTTGTGCCTCCATTCAATTCACAATCGTAAGTATTCTGCTCGAAAAAATTGAAAATGCTGTTAAAAAAACCGGTATTACTCAGATTGCAATCGCTGGGGGCGTTTCTGCGAACTCGGAACTAAGGGATACGTTACTGAAAAGAAAAAAATCACACCGTTGGGAGGTATACATTCCCAAGTTTGAATATTGTACCGACAACGCTGCAATGATAGCTATTGTTGGCCACTACAAGTATCTAAACCGTGATTTTAGTGACTCCAGCATCACTCCGAAAGCAAGATTTAAAATCTAAGCCCTTGTTACCTCTCCGAAGTAACAAAGCCAATTTTGCCTGTACCATCGTGCTATTTATTTTTTTTATGAACTCATAGGATTTGTGGCGTGAGAAAAAATCACTAAATTCGTAACATAACTCAACTCCTAAATACCCTGAAATTATGAATCACCTTCATATCATTAAAGTCGCATTGGTATCAATGACTCTGCTTTTTAGCACGACCAGTGCTGATGCTCAAGACTACCGTAAGGCTTTAGATACTCAAAGATTTTCTCAATCCGTAAATACCGGACAAAATCAAACTTTATTGATCCTGGACTCTTCTTGGGGTGAAAATAAACCAGAAATTGGTGATGAAATTGCTGCCTATGACTCCCAAGGAAACATGGTTTCTAGCGTGGTTTACCTTGGAGAACATACGGGACTCGCTTTGTGGGGAGACGACCAATACACTCAGGCAAAAGAAGGTCTTTCGAAAGAAGAAACATTTCACTTAAAATGGTGGAAAAAGTCGAAGAATGAACTCGTTTCTCTAGAAGTATCAGAATTTGAACGAGGAGATGACACCTACAATAAAGATGAAATAACGGTTGTATCCGAACTTAAGTCAGACCAAATATTAGTTCAGGAGTTGGAGTTGTTCCAGAATATTCCTAACCCTGTTGCTGGACAAACAGAAATAAACTTTTATTTACCACAAAAAAACAACGTTTATCTGGGTGTTTTCAACAACCTTGGACAAGAAATTATGGTTCTCGCTAATAAATCTTTCGATGCGGGATCTCACAAGGTTGAAATGGTTTCTCCAAATTTAGAAGCCGGAGTTTACTTCTACAAACTCATTTCTGGTAACGAAAAGCACAGCAAACAAATGACGGTTGTTAAGTAATTCAGACACCGAATCATACAATACCGTCCGATCGAGACGGTATTTTTTTTGCCTATTTTCAACGTTGCAAGGCCTTTATCCTGATGAATAATTTCCTATTTTTGTCTGTATATATTTTGATATGGCTTGTCTTAAATTAATCTTACTTACGTTTACAATGATGCTGAGCAGTTTTTTATTTGCTCAGGTGGACCACGATGTGAAAGTTAGAGAGACGCTGTACAGCATCTCAAAAAAATACAACATAAGCATTCAAGATCTTGTCCGTGCAAACCCAAAAGCCAAAAGAGGCCTGCACGAAGGAATGCAGATTTCAATTCCTTCCGTAAATGGAGCATCAGACACTACAGAATACAAACTACACAAGGTAAGACCTTTAGAGTCTTTTTACTCCATACAATCAAAATACGGCATAAAAGCAAAGGAACTTCTACAGCTAAATCCATCACTATCCGAAGGTTTTAGAGCAGGAAAGCAGATTAAAATACCGGTACACAAAACGGAAGAAATTGCTGAAGTAAAAAAAATAGAACGTGTTGAAGGACAGTTCGATTTTTTTGAGAAATTGAAAAATAAAAGATCTAAGTTCAAGAAAAAAGATTCCTACAACATCGCCTTTCTCCTGCCCCTATATCTTGATAAAAACGACACCATCGAAGTCTATCAAAATCCCGAAGGGAATTCAGAAATTTACAAGAAAACTCATTATGCCCTTGACTTTTACTCGGGAGCTAAAATTGCAATAGATAGCCTCCACAAGGCAGGGATGAGTATTAACATTCACGTTTATGACACTAAAAATGAGCCTGAAGAGACCTTTGATATTGTTACAAAGACCGCTTTTAACGATATGGACCTTGTTATAGGGCCTTTCTACTCGAAAAATTTTAAAATAGCTGCGGATGTACTCCGACGAAAAAGAACGCCAATTGTAGCTCCCCTATCCTCTAAAAATTCCCTTTTAGAAAACACACCTCATGCATTTCAAGTGATTCCCTCTCAAAAACGACAAATAACGTATCTGTCTGAATACATTTCTGAGCATTATGGATCTGAATGCATCTCGATTGTCAGGCGAAACAATGAAGAAGAACAAAACTACGCGAATCTGATGCTCTCTTCACTCAAGTTGGATACAATGTTCAATTACAAAGAAATCCTCGTAGAAGAGGCTGTAATCGACTCTATCCACCATGAAATAGATTCTATGGCAGCAACCAATGTGTTTTTAATCCCATCTACAGACAAAGCCTTTGTTACGGATTTACTCACCAAACTTAATGCTACAAGAGACCGTTCTTTGGTTCTCTTTGGCATGCCTGAATGGCATGACTTTGAGGGCTTGGACTACACCTACATGACCCATTTAAAAGTACACCTTCCGAACAGTGGTCTTTTATCTTACCAGGACTCGCTGACGATGTACTTCGTAGAAAATTTCGAAGAATCTACGCGAAATACTCCAAACGAAAGGTTTGCCTTTGCTGGGTTTGACATCACGTATTACTTTCTCTCGCAGCTAAAAAATCAGGGGGGGATTTCAACAGACATGTACCTGGAGCCCGAGCAGTTATTGAATATGAATTTCGACTTCAATGACAAAAGAAATAAACGCGATGGTTCAAGAAACCAATCCGTACAAATCATCCAATACAAAGAGTTCGAAATTGCCCCGATTCGGGAATAACTCTAGTGGATGTTTTTTATAAAACTTAAAACCTGATTGTTAAAAACAACGGGGTGTTCTACATTGACCACATGTCCACAATTTGGAATGACATACAAGGCGGAGGAAGAATGGTTTTCAACCAATTTGGTGATGGACGGCAGGAACATATGATCTTCTTCCCCCATCACGTAGAGTGTGGGTATCCCTGAATCTTTTATTCGAAACAAGGCCAACAAAGGGTTTACTTCAGAAACGAGTGTAAACCACCTCTTAAACTCTTTCTGATAGAGCTTTTTAGCCTCATTGATAAATAAATTCCTTGAGGCTCTGTGTTTTTTTCTTGGCATGATGATCACAGCAAAAAACCTGTAAAGCAACAAATAGGGTATTACCGATTTCAAAAGAACACCCAATCGCATCAAAATTTGACCCCTAAAATTCAACTTCATGACAGCTCCAGCCATAATCATGCTGATACTTCGCTCAGGGTATCGTTCTGCGATCTCCCTGATGATTATGGTTCCGAGGGAAATTCCAATAAAGTGAGATTTCTGAATTTTTAAATGATCCAAAACCTCAATAATTTCATCACTTATTACGTCAAATGTATACGATTTTAACTTTTCGTAGATGGGGCTTTTAGACTTACCGTGACCTCTCAGATCTACAAGCAGTACGTTGTAATGCTTTTTAAAATCCCTCAGTTGCTGATACCAAATGGAACTGCTACCACCAGCACCATGAATGAAGGTTACCCATTCCTTTTTTTCATCAAGAATATGTGTACTGAAATGAAGCATTAATTTTGTCTTATCTAATTTTTGTTTCAACACCAAAAGGCGAAAAACAATGATAAGACAAAATTAACTTTTTTTCAAGACAAAATTAAAAGACTTGAGATTCTAAAATCCACACAGGTTTACAGGAACAATAAGGGCTGTCGTTAATGTTCTGACGACAAGTTCAAAAAGTACTAAAAAAGCTAACTAGTACTTTACCCAGGGTAAACTTATTGTTTTCGTTTCTGAAGAAGTCTTTATCATATATAGACCCGGTGATAAATTCTCCAAGTCCAATTCGTAAGGCTCATTATCTTGAATATTTACCAGGTTCAATCTGCGTTCAATTTTACCTGTAACATTGACAACCTGAACCTGCAGTTTTTCTAGAAACTCATTGGAACGTATGAAGAGTTTATTGTCAGACGGATTAGGATATAAGTCCAACTCAAATTCGCGAAGTTCATCTACTCCAACCGATTCATCAGCATCACAAACACCATCGTCATCCGAATCGTTGTCTACAACCGTTCCGGTACCGTCAGTATCTCCCGAACAAGATGCACAGGCGTCTAAATCTGTTGGGTAAACACAGGAACTCTTATCGTCATTTGGAGTTGTATCCGAATAATAATTGCATGCCGTAGGATCAGTACAGGCGACAACTTTTAATCGAAGTTGAGGCAACATAGTGTCCGGGATGGTAATATACATCTTCGGAAGTTTATAGTAGTTCCCGATACTATCGGATGCCATGGCATAGGTCACCAATACAAATTGATACTTTAGGTCTTGTTCTGTTACTTGACTTGGTCTACCTGACAAATACATTTCCGCCCAATCATTCGTGGAGAACATCGCGCTATCGCCAATACTAGAGTTGATGTACGAAGGTAATTCTAGGAACTTCACAAACAATGAATCTGTGTAAAACCTGACCTCACGATCCTGATAAGGAAGGTCGAAATGGGGTTCTGGTAATATCCTTAATTTTTCAGAAAAAGCTCGGTTGACATCCGTTTCTATGGTGATTATCGAACTGTCTTCGTTTAGGGAATAATCACACGATAACGTGAGCTCAAAATTGATGTTACTCGATCTAAATTGAAAGGTTTGGGCCAAAGACAATTGAACAATTGAAATGGCCAGACATGTAAATAATTTTCGCATAATTAATTGATTAAAATTTATATTTATCAGCATCCAATGGATGCCATCATCTAATTCTAATATACGTTGGGGCGGGTATTATTTTGAGCTTTAATAAAGCTTATCACTAATAAAATGGGATTGTCTCCTCCCTAAGATACAAAATGATGCTTGATTAACATCAAAATGAACTTTTTTAGATTAACAATAAGGATCTTAGAGCTGATTTAAACGCTAAATTATTGTTTGACCCATGGTAAAACAATCGTATTTTTATCATTACTTGCTTTTATCAAATACATGCCATCTGATAAATGGCCTACGTGTACCTCTACAGATTGAAGGTTCCTCAATTCAAGCTCCATGAGAACTTCTCCCATAATATTGATGATCTCTACCGCTATGTAATCTTGCAAACGATCAACAACCAAATATACTTTTTCTTCCACCGGGTTTGGATACAAGGTGAGATTTAGATGATTGTACTCTTGAATACCAATTTCCTCATCGCAGATTTCATCGCCGTCATGGTCATTTAAACATGTTCCAAAACAATCCAAATAATCTTCTGTAGGGTAAGTACAAAGGGTGTTATTCGCATCTGTTGTTAATCCGGCATCGTAATTACAAGCTGCTAAATCTTTACAAGCTTCTACTTCATCTGCATTACAAACACCATCGTCATCGTCATCCTGATCTACAATAGATCCTTCCAAACAAATATCACAAGCTCCAGTCAAGGAACCACCTGCTATTATCACACCCGCTTCACATGAGTCACACGCAGAAGGAATACCAACACAAGAAGCATCCGAAAGTTCTGCAGCTGGATTGAAATTACAATCATCAACTACCGTGCAGCCCTCAACAAGATCTCGAATTAAAATGCCGTAATCATCTGCTCTTTGCGCATATGCTTCGCCACAGATCTGAGGCTCAATACCCGAATTGGAAATCACTCTCATGCGCAACAATTGATTTGAAAGATAATTGCCGGGTAAGGTAAGTGTTGTTGAAACTGTCTTTAATAAACCAATACCAATAGAATCTATCCACACCCGTTCGTTGACGCCTTGATCATTTGTAAGATCAAAAACACCGTTGTTATTCCAATCTATCCAGACTTCCAAAAACTGCTTGTTGTAGGAATCGGCCTTGTAAGTAGCGCTCAGGTTATAATCTACTCCGGGAGTTAAAATCGTGTTTTTTGAACACGTAAAGTCTTGCATAGAACTCTCGGGAATGTATGTACTTGTTGAATGATTAATGGTGTGTAACTTCAGATTTGCAACACCAAGACCATAACTTGCACTGTGATGTCTACTCGATGAATTACAGGTACTTAGAACAGGTTCAGATACTGTTATGAAATTTGATTTGGTTAGGCTGTCTGTCCCGTAAGCATTCTTAACGGCTAGAGTAACCGTGTAATTCCCTGTATAATCAAAGGTGATTTTAGGATTTTGATCGATTGAGTAATACGGAGGGTTTACACCATTATCAAAGGTCCAATCAAATGTAATCCCATCCAATGATTCGTTTGTGTATGCGTTGGGAGTAGAGGTTGACTCGTTGGTAAACGTGATTGAACTTCCAAGGCAAGCTAAAGGTGATTCAACTGAAAAATCAACGGATGCGATCGTCGTTGGCGTCAAAGCTGTGTTCGCATTTATCGTAAGAAATGATGCCCTTTCATTCAATAAGGCAGACTTTACCACAGCTCTTTGCCCGAAAGTAAATTCATTCGCACATCCGGTATAATCCATGTAGTTGTGTATGTGGTCTTGATGAGTTCCATTGGCTTTATGGGTGGGGGACATTAGAGCATAAAAATTAGGATCACATGGATTTACATCTGTATTGTCACAATCATTATACAAATCATCTATAAACATGCTGCGTATGTGCATAGGTGTATCCTCTATCCCATCATCACCACATTGGTAAACACCGTTATTCGAATCGTCGTCACCATCAAAAGTATGTGGTAAATTGAACGCATGACCCATTTCATGAGCCCAGGTCTCATCTGATTCATCTATGTATGCACAAGATAAAACAACAGCTCCGTCATTAGGTTTCCCGTGCTCTGAGGCATAATATGCATAACCTGCTATAAATTCTTCACTAAGACAATTGCTGTTATCAATTTTGTGAACCAACCAGACATTGTAATATTTACTGGGATTCCAAATGCTGAACTCTTTCAAGGAATTCACGCTAGCATCACGCTCATACTCGGGCATGCCCAAATCTCCAACACCATGATTCACATAGTTGCTGTGAGCACTCATATCTTTGCGAACAATACCGTTGGTGGAATTTCCTTTTTCGTCTTGAACCGCGAGTACAAATTCAATTTTCATATCCACCCCGTTGCCATCACCTTTAGATCCCGATACTTTTCTCCAGAAATTATTTAAATAACGAACTCCCGTTCGCACCTCTGTATCCGAGATATTGGTCCCAACTCCTAAAGCTTCGCCATTGTGCATCACATGAACAACAATTGGTACTTGATAAACCCCAGAAGCTAATCTGTAAAAATTTTCTTCTTGCGCATTTCTTCTACTTTCGCTGCTTTGTTCGTAACGCATTCTGTAAGCTACATCATTTTGCATCTTTTCATCATGAATAAGATCCGTAGCACAAAATCTGTTGTTTAATGATTTTATATTCACCGCATGCTTCTGAGCCATAACGGTAAAGTTATGAACCAATAAAAATATGACAATATAAAGAAGATGCTTCATGAACCCTTACCTTAAAAAATTGCATTAGGAAACTAAGAAAAACCATTTCTGCACTCAGAAACAGCTCTTAAAGAACAAAAACAATACCAAATTCAACTACGATAAGTTGAACCCCAAGATCCTTTTAGTCTAAACGGTAAATGGAACTATAAATTGTGGACGTTTTGATGCGACGATAACTTGTTAAAAGTTCGCTTCAAATTTATTTTTAATTTCCACCAAACAGAGGTTACCTATACTGCCTTCATGAGAATGATTTACCTTTTTATCGGGATTAAAATCACCAGCGAAGATTTCAGTTCCTAGTTTCTTGTAAGCATCTCGGAAGGTCATGCCACTCATCACCAATTTATTAACCTCTTCAACGCTGTACATGTAATCATAAATAGCATGGTCAATGCAGTCTTGATTCACGATAACGTGCTGAAGCATAAAACTTGCAACCTCCAAATTGTCTTTTAAAGTGTCAATGGCTTCCATGTAGTTTTCTTTCAACAATTGAAAATCCCTATGGTAGCCACTGGTAAGATTATTGGTCATCGTGATGATCTCTGTGGGTAAATTTTGAACTTTGTTGCTCTTCGCACGCAACAATTCAAAGACATCCGGATTTTGTTTGTGTGGCATGATACTCGAACCTGTGGTAAGTTCTTTTGGAAAACCCAAAAAATTAAAGTTCTGACTCATGTACAAACAAACATCCGAGGCCAATTTGGATAGCGTTGAGGAGACAGACGCCATAGCAAAAGCGGTTGTTTTTTCTAGTCGACCTCTACTCATCTGGGCTGCAACAACATTGTACTTTAGGGTTTCAAAGCCCATAAGTTCCGTGGTCATCGTTCTATTGATTGGAAAAGATGAACCGTAGCCTGCGGCTGAGCCTAGTGGGTTTTGATCGCTGATTTTATACGCTGCGTTCAGTAAAATAAGATCATCAATTAGGCATTCTGCATAGGACGCAAACCAAAGCCCAAAAGAAGAAGGCATTGCTACTTGAAGATGGGTATAACCTGGAATCAAAACATCCTTATGTTTGTCACTGAGGGCCATCAAGGTGTCAAAAAGCTTTTTGACGCCTTCTTTTATTTCTTGGATTTCTGATTTGGTATACAAGTGTAAGTCTACAAGAACTTGATCGTTTCGAGATCTTGCGGTGTGAATTTTCTTACCTGCTTCTCCAATTTTTTTCACCAGTTCAAACTCTATTTTACTGTGTACATCCTCAAAGGTATCTTCGATGATGAATGTTCCATCATCTATGGTTGCCTGAATTTCCGACAAACCTAATAAAAGAGAATCTAACTCTTCTTTTGTCAGTATATCAATGCTATGAAGCATTTTGGCATGTGCCACGCTACCCGTAACATCGTGTTTGGCTAGTTTTAAATCCAGTATACGATCTTTTCCGGTCGTATATTTGTCTACGATATTATTTGTAGTGTATCCTTTATCCCAAAGTTTCATAGCTTCTTATTTACAAAATTTTACTCAATAGTTCTTTGTACAATCGAATACCTTCTTCAATTTCACTGACAAGTACATATTCGTTAGCACTATGAGATCGCAAGGATACTCCTGGTCCAAGTTTCAATGAGTGGCAAGTCAACACGGATTGATCTGAGAGTGTAGGCGACCCGTATGTCTTTCTACCCATTTCAACTCCAGCGAGTACCAATGGATGATTTTCATCAATAGATGATGAATTCAATTTAAACGATCGAGGTTTCAATTCACTCTTGGTGTTTTCGGAAATGATATCAAAAACTTCTCTATTGCTGTAAGCTTCATTGACACGTATATCAATCACAAAATGACATTCCGCAGGTACCAAGTTATGTAACTCCCCTGCTTTAATTTGCGTGACACTCATTTTCACCTTCCCCAACTGATCTGAAACCTTTGAGAATTTGTAGTTATTGATCCACTCAATATCTTGTATGGCGTTGTTGATCGCATTTACGGTATTTTCATGAGCCGCATGTCCAGGAATCCCTTTCGCATAAGCATCAATCACCAACAATCCTTTTTCTGCAATGGCTAAATGCATTTCTGTAGGTTCACCAACAATAGCAAAATCTATTTCAGGTAGAATTCCAAGAATACTATTTAATCCATTTGGTCCAGAGCTTTCCTCTTCTGCTGTTGCAGCAACGGCTAAATTGTAGTTCATGTTTTTTTGCTCGTAAAAATGAACGAAGGTAGAAAGTAAACTTACTAAACATCCTCCAGCATCATTACTACCCAAACCATACAGCTTATCCCCTTCTATAAAAGCATCATAAGGATCATTGGTGTATCCCTTGTTTGGTCGAACGGTATCGTGGTGAGAGTTCAATAAGATGGTTGGCTTGTTTTCATCAAAATATTTGTTGACAGCCCAAATGTTATTCTGACTTCTATTAAAAGTAACACCGTGATCTTTCAACCAACTTTCAATAATGATGGCGGTGTTGTGCTCCTCGCTCGAAAATGATTGCGTTTGAATCAATTCCTGAAGCAACTCAACAGCTATTTGATATTGTTCTTTCATAATTAAAGTGTTAAAAGTGTGTGTGCTTCAGTTCTGTTCTTGATAAAATTGGTGTTTCCAATCATTACTTTAGATACGTTATTATTCAGAGCATGAAATGCATTTTCCATTTTAGGCAGCATTCCATCGTGAATCACGTTTTGTTCTCTCAAATTTCGATAGTCTGCTGCATTGATGTTTTCTACAACGGAATCATCGTCGTTAACGTCCATCAATACGCCTTTCTTATCAAAACAGTAAATCAATTCTGTATCGTATTTAACACTCATTGCTATTGCAACTTCAGTCGCTATCGTATCGGCATTTGTATTCAACAACTGTCCTGAACCGTCGTGACAAATAGCTGAAAAAACAGGCGTCATTTGGTTTTCAATAAAAGCGTCTATAACATTAGGATTGACAGATTTTATATCGCCCACAAAGCCAAAATCGGTAGGGCTTGCTGGGCGCTTCGAAGCTCTTATTGTATTGGCGTCAGCACCTGAAAGACCTATAGCGTTACATGCTTTAGACTGTAGCGAGGCGGTTATGTTTTTATTGATTAAGCCGGCATAAACCATAGTAACAACATTCAAATTTTCTTTGGAAGTGATTCTACGCCCTTCATGCATACGTGTTTCAATTCCTAATTTGCCGCTCAAAGCCGTGGCAATTTTACCACCTCCATGAATTAAAATCTTAGGTGCTTCTACGCTGCTAAAATCTTCTAAAAATGACTCTAATTTCTCTGCATTATTGATGATTTCACCACCTATTTTGATGACCGTTAGTTTAGTCTTCATTACGTAACATTTTTAATAACACGGCCTGTGCTGCAAAGGTTCGATTATTGGCTTGTTCCAGAATGAGTGAAGAGGGAGCATCCAATACTTGGTCTGTTGCAATCACATTTCGTCTGATTGGTAAACAATGCATGAACTTTGCGTTGTTGGTCAATTTCATCTTATCTTCATTAACCACCCAGTGATCTAAATTTTTAAGAGTCTTTCCGTAATCATCGTAGCAAGACCAATTTTTAGCATAAATAAAATCGGCATTTTCAAATGCTTTTTCCTGATCGAAAGAAATTTCAACGCCTTGGGTAAACTCTTCTTTTAGTTCATACCCCTTGGGATGCGTAATCGTAAGATCAACATTGGTTTGTTTAACCCACTCAATAAAAGAATTAGAAACAGACTGTGGGAGTGCGCGTGGATGCGGTGCCCAGGTCAGTACTACTTTTGGTTTTTCAACGAGTTTGTTTTCTGCAATGGTAATTAGGTCTGCAAAAGACTGCAGCGGATGCAACGTAGCACTTTCCAAAGAAATGACCGGAACCGTACTGTGTTTTATGAAATTCGTAAGTACTGAATCTTGATAATCATCAAGCTTGTTGGTCAGCGATGCAAAGGTTCGAATACCAATGATGTCACAATATTGTGAAACAACTCCAGCGGCTTCTTTGATATGTTCTTGAGTACCTTGATTCATTACGGTACCATCTCCAAATTCTATGGACCAACCATCGTTATTCAAATTCATAACAATGACGTTCATACCCAAATTCATTGCAGCCTTTTGGGTGCTTAGTCGCGTTCTTAAACTCGGATTGAAAAACAACAAACC
>JGI20153J14295_10000588_pt1 | contig 30601 bp, 27 predicted proteins | sample COG_03_FD_14295 | JGI IMG/M metagenome (IMG submission 14295) | reverse complement strand
ATATTGCCAGAAGGAAAATTAGAGGGTGGAGCAGATAAACGCGGAGATGACACGGCTGTTGGTTTTTAGGTTTTATAAATAGAAACTATGATTAAAAACATTTTAAACTTACTCTTAATTCTAATATTTTTCAGTTGTAGTTCTGATGAAAATTTTAGTGTAAAAAAAATTGAGGAAACAAAACCAAATTCTCCAGAATTAAAATATGATTTTCCTTTATTAGTAGGTAAACCTTTACATATAAATAAAAAAGTAAATTCTGAAATTTTTAAAGATTTTCTTGATATAGACATCAATAAAGAGCACAAAAGTATTTTTGAAAACGTTTGGGGAACAAAAGAAAATTCTATTCCTATACTTTCTGATTTAACGTACAGTATAAACACACTTAATAAAAAAATGTATTCCGTTACTCTAAATGCAGATGGCTGTGGTGCATATTGCGAATTTTTCTCAACTACTTATAATTATGATTTATCAAATGGTCATCGGATTTATTTAGATTCCATTTTTAGTAAAAAAGGTAAAAAAGAATTACTCCTTTTAATTTCAAGCGAAAAAAGAAAAGAAATAGAAAGCTATATATTAAAAATCAACAACGAAGTTGTTTCAAAGCAGGATAAAAATAGATTAAACCAAACAATAGAACTTTATAAAAATTGTTTGAACAGTTTGCCTTTTAATTCCTTAGAATTTATCGACTTTAAAATTATAGACAAAACAATAGTTTTAACTTCAGAAAGATGTTCCAATCACGCAGAAAGAGCACTTGATGAGTTAGGAGATTATCAATTTATAATTAAACAAAGTCAAATAAACTCACTTTTAAATAAATATGGTAAAAACATTTTAAATTAAACTAATGATACAACCATTCCATTTAGCAATTCCAGTGCAAGATTTAGAAAAGTGTAGAACGTTTTACAGAGATATTTTAAACTGTGAAGAAGGTAGAAGTTCTGAACATTGGGTAGATTTTAATTTCTTTGGACATCAATTAGTTATTCATCAGAAAGATGGATTTAACCCAGAGAGAATTTCCAATCCAGTTGATGGACACGATGTTCCTGTACCGCATTTTGGAGTCGTTTTAACTTGGGAAGACTGGCATTCTTTAGCGGATCAATTAAAAGCTAAAAATACAAAATTTGAAATAGCACCTTGCATTCGTTTTGAGGGAAAGGTAGGAGAACAAGCAACAATGTTTTTTACTGATCCCGAAAAAAATGCATTAGAGTTTAAAGCTTTTAGAGATATGAGCCAGTTATTTGCAAAATAATGCAATTAGCGGAAACTCATATTGTAGAAAAGTTAGAAAAATCAATTCGTTTTCAAGAATACGGAGTTGGAATTTTTAATACAATTCCGACTAAATCTGGCATAAAAAAAGCAATCAAAAAAGAACTTATTTTTATTGATGGACTTTTAGCAACAACCTCTAAATTTATTTCTGGTGGAGAAAAAATTGAGCTTTTTGAATCAGAAAACTCATCCACTTTTGAAAGATTAAAATTAGATTTAGAAGTTTTATTTGAAGATAGTTATTTAGCCATTATTTACAAACCTGCTGGTATTTTGGTTAGTGGAAATAGATTTGTAACCATAGCAAATGGATTAACTCAAAACTTAAAAAAAAGTAATCAACTCGATGCTGTAAGACCGCAACCAATTCACAGATTAGATTATCCAACAAGTGGGCTTTTATTAATTGGAAAAACAAGTTCATCCATAAATGCACTAAGTGCATTATTTAAAAATAACGAAATTCAAAAAACATATTTTGCAATTACGATTGGGAAAATGGAAGAAAATGGTGAAATGAATTTTCATATTGATGAAAAAATAGCATTAACGCAATTTGATGTTTTGCGAACGGTAGTTTCTAAACGCTTCACTTTTTTAAATTTGGTGAAACTTAGCCCAAAGACTGGCAGAAAACATCAGCTTAGAAAACATTTATCTTCCATTGGAAATCCGATTTTAGGAGACAAAGAATATTTTAAGGAAGGACTTGTTTTAAACGGAAGAGGTTTGTATTTACATGCATCTGCACTAGATTTTATACATCCTTTTACAAAAGATACAATTTCTATCACCAAAGAAAATCCTAAAAAATTTACAACTATTTTTCCAGATTTTTAAAAACTTAAATTCGAGAATAATTTAAAAAACGGAGGTCATAAAAACACATATTAGATTATTATGAGTAGAACAAATAGTTTCTTCATTTAAAAAATGATATTTTAGCTTTAGATTTTTTAATGTAAAAAAATGAAGAAGCTTTTTAAATTTATTGGAATTCTTTTACTGCTATTAGTTATAGCACTCGGAATTTATTATTTCGTAAACCACGAACCTTTACCTAAAGGAGAAAAAGGAAAAGAAGCAGATGCTTTAGCCATTAGAATGTTGAATGCATTAAACAATGATGCCTTTTTACAATCGGAAACTTTAGAATGGAGTTTTAGAGGAAAACACTTTTATAAATGGCACAAACAAGAAAACATTGTTGAAGTTTCTTGGGATAAAAATAAGGTCATTTTACACACCAGTAAGCCTTCCGAATCTAAAATTTTTATTGATAATGAAAAAGTAGAAAATCAAGAATTATTAAAAAAAGCAAGTGATTTTTTTAATAATGATTCTTTTTGGTTGGTTGCACCCTATAAAATTTTTGATGCTGGTACGGAAAGACGTATTGTAAAGTATAATGATAAAGATGCTCTTTTAATCACCTATACCTCAGGGGGATCAACTCCAGGAGATTCTTACCTCTGGATTTTAAACGAAAACTATTTTCCAACATCATTTAAAATGTGGACTTCCATAATTCCTATGGGTGGTGTTTCTGCAACATGGTCTGAATGGAAAAATACTTCAGCAGGCATAAAACTACCCACAAAACACGAACTTTCTTTATTTGGAATGAAGTTAAATCTGGGAGATGTAAAAGCTTATAATACGAAAGCAGATCAACTTGCTTCTAAAATTCTAAAAGCTATCCATCACGAAGCATATAGAAAAACACGATATCTAGAATGGAGTTTTGGAGGTAGAAGACATTTTAAATGGGATAAAGAAAAAAATATAGCAGAAGTTACTTGGGATACTATTCGCGTAAATTTACATACAAGAAATAGAGAAAATAGTGCTGTTTATTTCCATAATAAAAAACAAGAAATTGCGGACTCCTCGCTTGTAAAAAAAGCTTGGGATATTTTTAATAACGATTCTTTTTGGCTAGTTGCACCGCATAAACTATTCGAAAACGGAATTATTAGGAGTATTCAAAAAGTAGATACCCAAGAGGCTCTTTTAGTAAAATATACAACTGGAGGAACAACCCCTGGAGATTCTTATCTTTGGGTTTTAGATACTAATTATGTTCCTAACAGTTTTAAAATGTTTGTGCCAAGTATGAAATTGAATGGAATCTCAGCGACTTGGGAAGATTGGAAGCTTACAGAAAGTGGCACTTTATTGCCTACAAATCATGCATTTTCTAGTGGAAACAAATTAAGTATGGGAGACGTAAAAGCCTATAAATAATGAATTCAAGAACCATCGCAAACGGAATTTTAAGAGCCATAGGAATTGTTTTAGGAATTTTACTATTTGTTTACTTTCTGTACATAATTCAATCTGTAATCGTTTACATAATTATTGCAGGAATTTTATCTTTAATTGCAAGACCCATTATTCTTTTTTTAAGAAGAAAACTAAAATTCCCAAATACCATCGCTGTCATATTTACAATGGCTTTAATGTTAGGCCTTTTAACAGGTTTAATTGTTATGTTTATACCTTTAGTTGCAGAACAAGGAAAAAGTTTATCCTTGCTAGAAGTCGATAAACTACAGCAAAATGTTCAACAAATATTTAGTCAAACTACAGCTTATTTTTCGTCAAAAGGAATTGATGTTCTAAGTGAATTAAAGGAAGTCGATTTTATGTCTCAATTTAAAGAAATTCCTAATTTATTAAATTCTGTATTAGGTGCTGTTGGATCTTTAAGTGTTGGTTTATTCTCCGTTTTATTTATCTCTTTCTTTTTTATGAAAGATAGCCAATTACTAAAAAAAGGTATAATGACAATTATCCCCAATCAAACAGAAGGAAGGTTTTCAAAGTCTCTAGAAACCATTAATGATTTACTTTCAAGATATTTTATTGGATTACTATTTCAAATTACAATTTTATTTGTGTTGTACACAATTATATTATTGTCTTTTGATATTCAGAATGGCGTAGTTATTGCCTTTTTGTGTGCGTTATTAAACCTAATTCCCTACGTCGGTCCAATGATTGGTGCTGTTATTATGTTTGTTTTATCAATGACAAGTAATATTGGATTAGATTTTCAAACCCAAATATTATCGACCTCATTATGGATTATGTTTTGGTATTTAATTGCTCAATTCATTGATAATTTTGTGAGTCAACCACTTATTTTTTCAAAAACAACAAAATCCCATCCTTTAGAAATATTTTTAATTATTATTATCGGTGGATTACTTTTTGGAGTCGTTGGAATGATTACTGCTATTCCCTTATACACGGCCTTAAAAGTGATTTTAAAAGAGTTTTTGTCAGATAATAAAATTGTAAAATCTATCACAAAAGATATTTAGAAAATCTTTGAATACTGCCATATTACATCCGAAAGTTCAGCAATTTATTGCTAACAATTTAAAATCTAACATCACTAAACTGATTTTAAAAGGGAGCCCTTTTGATTTGATTTCTATACAAGAATTGGCAAATCAGATTATTGCAAAACAAAAATCTGAACAAAAGTTACCAACTTGGTTTTCTGCTAAAAATATTTACTATCCGCCAAAACTCAGCATTGAACAAACATCATCAGAAATTACTGCAGATTACAAATCAAAATTTATTTCTGGAAATGCCATCATTGATATTACTGGTGGTTTTGGAGTTGATTGTTGCTATTTTTCTAAGCAATTTAAAAAGGTAATTCACTGTGAAATTAACGAAGACCTATCAACAATTGTAAAACACAATTATCAACAATTAAACATAAAAAACATTCAGACAGTTTGTGATGATGGCATAACTTTTTTAAAAAATACAGACACCACTTTTGATTGCATTTATATAGACCCTTCAAGAAGAAATGAGGTGAAGGGAAAAGTTTTTTTACTAAAAGATTGTTTACCAAATGTGCCAGAAAATATTGATTTTTTATTCACAAAAACAGCACAAATTCTATTAAAAAATTCCCCAATATTAGATATTTCGAGTGTTATCTCAGAATTAAATTTTGTAAAAGAGGTGCATATAATTGCTCTACAAAACGAAGTGAAAGAAGTACTTTTTTTATTAGAAAAAAACTACAAAGAAGAGATTCAAATAAAGACAATCAACATTCGAAAAGAAGACTTTCAAAGATTTGATTTTAAATTAAAAGAAACCGTAACTTCAAATTATTCGGCACCACTCTCCTATTTATATGTACCGAATGCAGCCATTTTAAAATCTGGCGCATTTCATCAAGTATCAAAACAATTAAATGTATTTAAAGTACATCAACATTCACATCTATACACATCAAACGAAATAATTGATTTCCCTGGAAGAGTTTTTAAAGTTGAAAATGTTATTCCATATCATAAAAAGAAAATCAAAAATTTTCTATCCGAAGACAAAGCGAATATTACGATAAGAAACTTCCCGAAAACTGTTAATCAAATTAGGAAAGAAACAAAAATTAAAGATGGTGGTAATTCTTATTTATTTTTCACCACGCTTAAAAACAATCAATTAGTGGTTATTTGTTGTAAAAAAACTGGATAGCGTGCAGAACAAAAAAACATAATTCTTTTACGCTTAAGACCTCAAAAAAGAAGTCCCAAATAGACATTCAGCAATTTTGTTTTTTTAACAACTATTTTTTTCATTAAGTTTGTATAGAAAGCGTAACTTTTCATTCATGCAAACGATTACATATCAGGCAATAAAAATTAATCAAAACACACAGATGTCTACTCAAGATGTTTTGGTTTTAGAAGCTCCATTGCAAATAAATATTAATAATGAACCATACACGGTTGTCATGAGGACACCTGATAATGATAAAGAATTAATAAGAGGTTTGCTATTTGCGGAAGATATTTATAAGAGTGAAAAAACTTTAACTTTTCAAATTGACAAAGAAAATAGTGGCATTACTTCTATTATAAACGTTACGATTTCAAAAGATTTATTAGGAAAAGGTTACCTCAATAAAAGAACTTTATTATCAGTTTCTTCCTGCGGAATTTGTGGTAAAAAAGAACTCAAAGACATAAAAGTTGAAGGAGAAAAATTCGCTCAAATTAATTCATTTTCAAGTGAGATNTTACATGAAATGTTTATAACAATGAATCGTTTTCAAAATACTTTTAAAAATTCTGGAGGTAGTCATGCTGCTTCNATTTTTAATAAAAAACAAGAATTCTTAACGATTAAAGANGATATTGGAAGACATAATGCCGTTGATAAAGTCATTGGAGATTTATTGATTAAAGACTATTTAAAACANGCACATTACCTTTTTGTAAGTGGACGCGTTTCTTACGAAATTGTTTCAAAAGCATTCATCGCAAAAATACCAATAATTGTTGCGGTTTCTGCTTGTTCTTCCTTAGCCGTTGACTTTGCCAAAGAGTTTGGAATCTGTTTAATCGGGTTTACTAGGGAGCAAAAAATGACTATTTACTCAAACCCATCCTTTGTTAAAACATCAATCGGTCATCATGTCTAAAAACCCTAAAGAACAACCACCAGAAAAATTAACGGGAATTCAATTAACAAAAGTTCCTGAAACATCTGTGGGTATTAAAGCAATTTTATCTGCATTAACGCACGTAAAGATTGAGGTTGGCATCGTAAAAGGCATTAGTTTATTAAAAAATTTAAATCAAAAAAATGGATTTGACTGCCCCGGTTGTGCATGGCCAGATCCTGATGAGAAAAGAGCTTTTTTAGCTGAATATTGCGAAAATGGTGCAAAAGCAGTCGCTGAAGAAGCAACTAAAAATAAAGTTACTCCGTTATTCTTTGCTACAAATTCGATACAAGAATTATCTGAATTATCAGATTATGAAATCGGAAAAAGCGGACGAATTACACATCCAATGTATCTCCCAGAAGGAAAAAATAATTATGAAGAAATTTCTTGGAGTAAAGCCTTTCATTTAATTGCTGAAGAATTAAATACGTTAAACTCTCCTGATGAAGCTATTTTTTATACCTCTGGAAGAACAAGTAATGAAGCCGCATTTTTGTATCAACTTTTTGTACGGCAATTCGGAACTAATAATTTACCAGATTGCTCTAATATGTGTCATGAATCGAGTGGAGCTGCGCTTTCTGAAACTTTAGGAATTGGAAAAGGATCTGTTACGCTAGATGACTTTAATCATGCAGATTTGGTAATTGTAATTGGGCAAAACCCTGGAACAAACCATCCAAGAATGTTAACTGCTTTAAGCGAAACGAAAAAAAGAGGCGGAAAAATCATGACTATTAATCCACTTCCAGAAGTGGGTTTAATGAATTATAAAGATCCACAAAACCCTCTAAAATGGTTTGGAAAGGGGCAAGATTTAACAGATTTATTTCTACAAGTAAAAATAAATGGTGATGTTGCTTTATTAAAAATCATCTTAAAATTGATGAAAGAAAAAGAAGATGCTGAACCAAATTCTGTATTTAATCATCAATTTATCCAAGAAAAAACAGTTGGCATTGATGATTTACTAAAAGATTTAGACACCTATTCGATTGATTATTTAATACCACAAACTGGGCTATCCATAGAAAAAATAAAAGAAGCTGCATCGCTCATTATCAATAATGATAAAGTGATTATTTGTTGGGCTATGGGTTTAACACAGCATAAAAATGCCGTTGATAATATTCGTGAAGTTGTAAATATTCTACTTTTAAAAGGAAGTATCGGAAAGAAAGGTGCAGGAACTTGTCCTGTTCGTGGACATTCAAATGTTCAAGGAGACAGAACTATGGGGATTTGGGAAAGACCGAAAGCTTCTTTTTTAGACAGTTTAGAAAAAGAATTTAAGTTTAAAGCTCCCAGAAAATATGGTTTTGATGTTGTTGAAGCAATTGAAGCGATGTCTCAAAAAAAGGCAAAAGTATTTTTTGGAATGGGAGGAAATTTTATTTCTGCAACTCCAGATACCACATTTACCGCAGATGCTTTGCGCAACTGTAACTTAACAGTTCAAGTATCTACAAAATTAAATCGAAGTCATTTAATCACGGGTAAAAAAGCACTGATTTTACCTTGTTTAGGACGTTCAGAAAAAGATTATCAAACTTCTGGAGCACAATTTGTTTCTGTAGAAAATTCAATGGGTGTTGTGCATCAATCTAAAGGACACCTAAAACCCTGTTCTAAAGAATTAATGAGTGAAACTGCCATTGTAGCAAATTTGGCTAATGTTACTTTAAAGAATTCAACCACAAATTGGATAGATTTAACTAATAACTACGATTTAATTCGTGATAAGATTGAAGCTACAATTCCTGGTTTTAAAAACTTTAATAAACGCGTAAGAATTAAAGGTGGATTCTATTTACCAAACAATGCAAGAGATAATAACTTTAAAACTACAACTACAGGAAAAGCAAACTTTAGCATTAACAAACCCTCTGAAATCAAATTAGAAAACAATCAATTTATGATGATGACAATACGAACTCATGATCAATACAACACCACAATTTATGGATTAAATGACAGATACAGAGGGGTTTTAAATGAAAGAAGAGTTGTTTTTATGAATGTTGATGATATGAAAATTTTGGGTTTACAAAAACTAGATTTGGTTGATTTAACTAGTCATTTTAACAATGAAGTAAGAGAAGCAAAAGGTTTTCTGGCAATTCCATATAGTATACCAAAACACTGTACAGCAACCTATTTTCCTGAGGCAAATGTGTTAGTTCCTTTAAAAAGTAAAGCAGATATTAGTAATACTCCTGCTTCAAAAACAGTAATCATTACTATCAAAAAAAGATAATTTTAAACTATGAAAAAGATTTTATTTGTATTTGCACTTGTGTTATCTGGTCAATTACTTGATGCACAAAATGAAATAGTGCCTAAAAAAAAGAGTCAAAAAGCATTTGCAAAACTAGATTTTCTCTCTCTTGATTTGCCTAAAGATGACCCAAATATGGGTTTTACAGGAATTCATTACAATCTAATGTTAAATGATTGGTCTTACGCAGGCTTAGGTATTTACGGAGCCGTTTCTGGTAACAAAGGAGGCTTTTTTACGTTGGGTGTTAATGCCGGAATTAAAAAATATGTATCAGATGTTTTTTATATGGACGCAGGATTTCATTTTGGTGGTGGAGGTGGCGCTGGCGCCCCTGATGGTGGAGGAGCATTTATACTACCTCACTTTAATTTAGGTTACAATTTCAAGCATTTTTCTATCAATTCTGGGTGGAGTTATGTTGACTTTTTTGATGGTGGAAATATAAAAGGACATCAATTAAATTTAGGACTTGAAATTCCTCTAGGATATTCATTTTCTAATTATGAGGCTTCAGAAAATGAATTCAATTTTGAAATGTTAGAACGATCTAGTTGGAACGTAAACTCAAAAAGAACTTCTTTAATGCTTCATTTAAATAATTTAAAAATTGAGGGTGATGATACAAATATTAATGTTCAAAAATTTAATAGAGCAACCATTCGACTTGCTGGTTTTGAATTGGCTACATACTTTTCTAAAAACTGGTTTAGTTTCTTAAAAGTGGATGGTGCCTTTGATGGAATAAAAGCAGGCTATATGGACGTATTTTTAGGTGGTGGATATCACTTTTCATTTAATAAAAACCGAACAAATATACTAGCAAAATTCGGCGTAGGTGCCGGCGGGGGCGGCGGTGTAGATACGAAAGGTGGTTTTTTAATGTATCCTGACATTTCTTTAGAACAAAAACTTTTCAAGAATACTTTTCTATCTATAAATAAAGGTTTCGTAATGTCTCCAGATTCACATTTTTACACGTCATCTTTTGGAGTTGGGTTAAAATATTATATTGATAGAAATGGAATTATATCTGAAGAAAAATCTTTCTCTAAAGGAAAATTTAAAGGTATAGAAGTGATTACCAAACAAGACCTTTATTTTAATGCGAAAAGAGATGGGAACCCAACAGAAAACTTACACCAAATTTCTTTACAAATAAATTTAAACTTGAATAAGAACATCTATGTTACGGGTCAAACTTCTTTTGCAAACTTTGGAAATGCAGGAGCTTATGCAGAAGGAATTGTTGGTTTAGGCACTAGAACAAATCCTCTATTAAAAGATAAAGTTATCTTTTTTGGGCAAATTTTAGGAGGAGCAGCCGGAGGCGGAGACATTAGTACTGGTGAAGGTTTCATTGTAAAACCAAGTGCTGGTCTCAGCTACAAACTTAATAATACACTCAGTTTTAGAACTGCTGCAGGTTTTGTAAAAGCAAAAGGCGGAAATTTAAGCAACCCCTTTGTCAATTTTGGGATAAAATATCATTTATCATTTTTAAAAATGAATTGATAAAAAACCCCTATTTTTAAAAAATAAAATTTTGATAAACATGAAAGGTAAAATTCTCTTTACATTTATTTCTTTTCTTTTTATTCATATTTTGACGACAAATTCGCAAGACATCAATATTATTCCGAAACCTCAAGAGTTTTCTTTTGGCAAAAATACTTTTGTTATTGATGAAAACACGCTCATTATCAGCCTAAAAGAAAGTGAAAAATCAGCGAAAATATTACAAAAATACTTTAAAGAAAATTTTAATTTACAACTAAAAGCTGCTGAATTTCACAGTTTTAAAAAAAAATCGATTTATTTTAAAACGAATAATAACTTAGCCGATGAAGCTTATGAATTGTCGGTTTCTGAAGATGGAATTACGATTTGTGCTTTAGATGATAAAGGTTGGTTTTATGCGGTTCAAAGTTTAATGCAATATTGTTCTTCCAGTTCTTATTTTTCTAAATATGAAAAATTAATAAATCTAAAAGAAGTTACAATTAAAGATGCCCCGAGATTTAAATGGAGAGCTTTTATGTTGGATGAAGCACGGTATTTTAAAGGAATGCAACAAGTAAAAATACTGCTAGATGAAATGGCTTTTTTAAAGATGAATGTTTTTCATTGGCATTTAGTCGATGATCAAGGTTGGAGAATAGAAATAAAAAAATATCCAAAACTTACTGAAGTTGGTTCTAAAAGAAAAAGTACACAGGTTGGCGCTTTAATGTGGGAAAGTCCCATACAATCGGCAGAACCACATGAAGGTTTTTATACCCAAGAACAGATTAAAGAGCTCATACAATATGCAAAAGAAAGACATATTACGATAGTTCCAGAAATAGAAATGCCAGGCCATTCCTCAGCTGCCATTGCTTCTTATTCTTGGTTAGGAACTTCCCAGAAAGAGATAGAAGTTCCTATTAAATTTGGAGTGGGTAAAGATGTGTATGATGTAACAAATCCAAGAGTATCAAAATTTTTAACGGATGTTTTAGATGAAGTGATGGGTCTTTTTCCATCCAAAGTGATTCATATAGGCGGAGATGAAGTAAAATACAATCATTGGAAATCTTCACTTTCTGTAAGAAAATACATGAAAGAAAAAGAATTGAAAACGCCTGCTGATTTGCAAGTTTATTTTACGAATAACATTTCTAAATACTTACAAAAGAAAGGTCGAAGGATGATGGGATGGAATGAAATTATGGGACACAATTTGCATTATTACCAAAATAAAGAAGATACCAAAACGACTCAAACGTTAGCAAAAGAGAGTATTGTTCATTTTTGGAAAGGCGATATTGATCTAATTACAACTGCTGCAAGTAATGGATATGAAATTGTAAACTCGCTCCACTCCTACACCTACTTAGATTATAAATATATAGACTTACCGCTGTCTAAAGCCTACTCTTTTAATCCGATTCCCAAAAAACTAGACACAAAATACCATGACAAAATTATTGGTTTAGGTGCCCAAATGTGGGGAGAATGGATTCCGACAAATGGTGAGATGCATTTTAGAGTTTTTCCAAGAATAGCTGCATATGCAGAAATTGGCTGGACAAAAAACGAAAATAAAAATTTTAAAACTTTTAAAACAGCTCTAAAGAATCTTCAAAACAGATGGGAGAAAAAAGGAATTTATTTTGCTGATGATAAATTTGTAGAAAAAAACAAATAACTTTTGAGAGAAATTATATCTATAGCGCCAGGAAGAACTTGTTTGTTTGGAGACCATCAAGACTATTTAGGTTTACCAATTATTGCTTGTGCAATTAATAGACATATTACGTTAAAAGCTCGAGAAAACAATTCAAATAATTTCATTATTAATTTGCCCGATATCAACCAAACAAGAATCATTCCTATAAGTGAGAAGGCACTAAATTTAGAGAAAGAAGACTTTTTTATGTCGGCCCTTAAAGTTCTGCAGCGCTATCATTGCATTCCTAATACTGGTTATGAAATTGAGATTACAGGCAGTATTCCGATCAATGCAGGTGTTTCTAGTTCTTCTGCTTTAGTAGTTACTTGGGTTCAATTTTTACTAAAAGCCTTCGGCCCCAATGAATTATTGACTCCAGAATCGGTAGGCCAATTAACTTTTGAATCAGAAGTTTTAGAATTTCATAATCCTGGAGGAAAAATGGATCAATTTAGTATTGGCATTGGAAATATCATTTATTTAGAAACTGGCAATGATTTTTCTTATGAAGTTTTACAAGCTCCTTTATCAGGATTAATTTTGGCAGAATCTGGCGTTCCAAAGGAAACTATAGGGTTGCTAAAAAGAGTGAAAGAAAACGCTTGGAAAGCGATCACTGAGGTACAAAAAAGGATTCCAGAATTTAAAATTGAAGAATCCAAAGTTGAAGATTTAGAAATGTATCTTTCATTTTTAACAGATGATTTAAAACCTTATTTAGAGGCTGCTATTGGTAATTTTAACATTACAAAAAAAGCACTTTTAGAGTTCAAAAAAGAAGTTTTAGACCTGCAAGAAATTGGTGATTTAATGAATCAACATCATCATTATTTAAAAAATCTTTTAAAAATTACAGTTCCTAAAATTGATACGATGATTGATGCTGCTTTAAATGCAGGTGCCTTGGGAGCTAAAATTGTAGGTTCTGGAGGTGGAGGTAGTATTGCAGTGATATCTCCCAAAAATAAAGAAGCACAAATTATAAAAGCAATTTTAAATGCCGGCGCTAAAGATGCCTATTGCGTTGCGGTTGCTAAAGGTGCTAATGTCTCAGAAATAAATTTATTGAAATAAAATATGCATGATAACTTAATTATTCTGGCTGGCGGAATGTCTTCTAGAATGAAAAAACCTGCAACTTCAGACAAATTGAGTAAAGAAGAGGAAGAGGAAGCAAATATTAAAAGTAAAAGTTTAATTCGTGTCGGTCATGAAGGCAGGCCTTTAATGGATTACCTGTTATACAATGCAAAAAAAGCAGGTTATAAAAACATCTACCTTGTTATCAATGAAAAAAATAGTTTATTCAAAGAATTTTATGGAGTACGTAGTACCCAAAATAATTTTAAGAATTTAACCATTTCTTATGCCATACAATACATTCCAGAAAACAGGACGAAACCTTTGGGTACTGCAGACGCTGTTTTTCAGGCAGTTGAACAGTTTCCTGAATTACAAACTCAACAATTTACAGTGTGTAATAGTGATAATTTATATTCAGAAAAAGCATTCAAAAAGTTAAGTGAAACGAGCAATTTAAATGCATTTATAAGCTACGACAGAGATGCATTAGAATTCTCATTAGAAAAAATTTTAAGTTTTGCCATTGTTAATCTGGATACTGAAAATTATCTTAAAAATATTATTGAAAAACCATCCGTAGAAACTGCCAANACGAGCAAAGATGACTTTGGTAAAATAAGAGTGAGTATGAATATTTTTAAATTGGATGGAAACATGATATATCCTTATTTAAAGAACTGCCCAACGCACTCAACAAGAAAAGAAAAAGAATTACCAACAGCTATTTTAAATATGGCAAAAGAAAATGCTAAAGCGGTGCAAGGGATTCCTATTTCTGAACATGTGCCAGATTTAACTTCAAAAGAGGATATTGTCATTTTAAAAGAATATCTAAAAAAGCATTTTCCAAATAAGTTAAACTGGTAAATTTTAAATATATATATTGCAATACTACTAAACAAGAACGAAATAGCTTTTCATGATAACATTAAGTACTTTAGATTATGTGTTAATTTTTACTTTTTTTGCAATTACATTATCAATAGGAGTCTATGTATCCAAAAAATCAGGAAAAAACTCAACTGAGTTTTTCCTTTCAGGAAGAACTATGCCTTGGTGGTTGTTAGGTATTTCTATGGTTGCCACAACTTTCTCCACAGACACGCCAAATTTTGTAACAGATATTGTAAGAAAAGATGGTGTTTCTGCAAACTGGATGTGGTGGGCTTTTTTAATTACAGGTTTACTAACTGTTTTTGTCTATGCAAAATTATGGAGAAAATCAAATGTGAATACAGATATTGAATTTTATGAATTGCGTTATGGCGGAAAACCAGCAAAATTTTTAAGAGTCTTTAGAGCCCTATACTTGGGCTTATTATTCAATGTTTTTGCCATGGCGGGTGTTACGTTAGCAGCTATAAAAATCGGTAGTATCATGCTAGGTTTACAACCTTGGGAAACCATTTTATACGCAGGTTCTGTTACTGTTATTTTTAGCGCTTTAGGTGGTTTTAAAGGTGTTATTTATACAGATTTTATATTATTTTTTGTTGCGATGGCAGGTGCTATTGGTGCTGCGATTTACTTAGTAAACCTGCCAGAAATTGGAGGAATACAAGCTTTAATTACGCATGAAAATGTTGTGAACAAATTATCAATTTTACCAGATTTTAATAATACCGAAGCCATTATCACCCTTTTGATTATTCCTTTAGCGGTGCAATGGTGGAGCTCTTGGTATCCAGGTGCAGAGCCTGGTGGCGGAGGATATATCGCCCAAAGAATGTTAGCGGCAAAGGATGAAAACCATGCAATTGGGGCTACTTTTTTCTTCAATATTATGCATTATGCTTTGCGTCCTTGGCCATGGATTTTAGTGGCTTTGGCTTCCTTAATTATTTTTCCGGATGTAGCCAGCATCCAAGAAGCTTTCCCGAATATCCCTCAAGATAAATTAGGTCATGATTTAGCGTACTCTGCAATGTTAACAAAGTTACCTAGTGGCCTTTTAGGATTGGTATTAGCCTCCTTAATTGCAGCATATATGTCTACAATTTCTACACATTTAAACTGGGGTTCATCCTATATGGTAAATGATTTTTATAAGCAACAAATTAAAAAAAATGCTTCAGAAAAAGAATTGGTTTTAGTGGGTAGAATTTCAACCATAGCTTTAATGATTTTTAGCGCACTATTTGCTTTGTATCTTCAAAATGCAAAACAACTTTTTGACATCATTATCATGTTCGGAGCAGGAACAGGACTTATCTTTATTTTAAGATGGTTTTGGTGGCGTATTAATGCTTGGAGTGAAATTTCTGCAATGATTGTTTCTGGAATTGTTTCATTATTATTTTCTTCAGAAGCCATTAGTACTGCTCTTTTTGGCAATGAAGGTATGATGCCAAATTGGGCAAAATTTCCAATGGTTGTATTCATAACAACCGTAGTTTGGCTGCTTGTTACTTTTATAACGAAACCCGAAAAAGTAAAAGTTTTACAATCTTTTTATGAGAAAACCCAACCTGGTGGACCGGGATGGTCAAAAATTATTCAGGAAGCATTAAAAGAAAATATTATACTGAAAGAAAAAGAAAATCCATGGAGTGTTCCTTCTGGCATATTAGCAATGCTTTTAGGATGTGTATTAATTTATAGTTGTCTTTTTACAACCGGATACTGGATTTACGGAGCATATAAAATTGCTATGGTCACATCTATTTTAGCTGCTGTTTCAGGTCTATTATTGGTGAAGGTTTGGAAAAAAATAAGAGTAGATATTTTATAATAACAACTGGTATTTAATTTCTACAAAATTAATAATTGAAATTACCATTAATACCACCGGCCATGCAAAAAAAATAAAAGGCTTTTCATTATTACCTCTTTCATTTATTTCATGCCCTCTAAAGGTAGGAAAATGTTTTTTAGCTTAACATAATTGTTTTTGACCTGAAATAAAGATATTTTTAAAAATAACTTGTGATATTTATAAAGAATAGTTCATTTAAGTGAATAACTATATTGAATCATTTCTTTTATGAACTTTTAAATCTTATGGTTATGTTCAAAAGCACAATACAACAAATTATTCTTTTTATTATAACCTCAATTGTAACATATCAATCGGGAAAGTACTTAATTGCAATAGATGAACTTGAATCTTTCAAAGATTTATTGATTTTAACGATTTTCTTTATTTCGATGATATTTTTCATCAATCATCTCACAAGATTAATGAGAAAACTAATAGGATTTTTTAGTCTCTAGCTGCGTGTTTATCATTTATACACCACCACAAAAAACAGCTATTTGCTCTCTGAAAAAAGGACTATGCACATATACAATTTCGGCAACAGTGTGTTCCAAAAAAAATAAAGTCTTTAAATTACTGTTCGTTTCTTTTTAGATTTATTTTTTTTTCCGGACTTCTAAAATTCTAAATCTTTTGATTTTGCACTTATCTCAATATTGCCTTTGTTTCTCAGTGAAGTTTTAACATGGTCTTGTAAATAATTGATAGAGGATTTAAAAAAAATATTGAGGTAAAAAGCCTAATCTTAATCCTGAATAACATCAGGAGAAAAGAACATCCAAAAAATTAATACCTTTTCTTTTTCGAAGAAAAACTGCCAGTGTTTCTTTTACTTTTTGCTGACGACTTTCTAAATGAGGCACTTTTTTTGTTGAAATCGGTTTTTGCAGGTGCTTTATTTCTTTTCGGTTTTGCTTGTTTTGGTTTCTCCTTAACCAAAGATGCTTCTTCCGTTTTTGAAGAGCTAGAAATCATTTTATTGATTTCTTTCATCTCCTCCTCCGTTAATTCTCGCCAATCTCCAGCTTGCAAATAGCCGAGATCAACATTCATAATTCTGGTTCGCTTTAGCTTGGTCACTTCATAGTCTAAATATTCGCACATTCTACGAATTTGTCGATTTAAACCTTGTGTTAAAATAATTTTAAAGATTTTATCACTTACTTTTTCTACAAAACATTTTTTAGTAACTGTTCCTAAAATCGGAATTCCATTTCCCATGCTTGCCAAAAAATCATCTGTAATCGATTTATTTACAGTAACAAAATATTCTTTCTCATGATTGTTTCCAGCCCTCAAAATTTTGTTGACAATATCCCCGTCGTTTGTTAAAAAAATTAAACCTTCCGAAGGTTTGTCTAAACGACCAATTGGAAATAATCTTTCTGGGTAATTTACATGCTTTACAATGTTATTGGGTTCTCTTTCGTCTGTCGTGGAGACAATACCAATAGGTTTATTTAAAGCAATATATAGGGTCCTGTTTTTGGGCACTACCAATCGCCCATCTAATTTTACAACATCGTTTTTAGCAACTCTATTTCCTAATTGAGTTGGTTTTCCATTGATCGTAACCCTACCCTCATTTATAAATTTTTCAGCTTCTCTGCGAGAGCAAACACCTGAAGAACTTATATATTTATTTAGGTTTATGGATTGTTGGTTTGTGTTTTCCAATGAAAAATATTTTCGTAAAAGTAAGTATAAGATTATAATTCTATAGTTCTAAAAGTTAAATTAATTCTGGGTGAGTTTACTTTTTTTGTTGGCGGTAATCTATGAAGCCAATTTGTTTGAGTTCCTTTTTTCATCACCAATAAACTTCCATTTTCTAAAATTACATCTATACGCTGCTTATTCGCTTTATGTTTAAAAGAAAATTTACGCTCAGCGCCCAAAGACAAAGAAGCTATTGCGCCATTTTTCTTTAACATTTTTTCTCCATCAGCGTGATAGGCCATACCCTCTTCCCCAGAATGGTATAAATTTAACAAACAAGAATTATAGGTTTCGCCACTTTCTTTTTCCACTATTGCTTTCAACTCGAGCAGTTCTTTTGTAAAAATAGTAGCCATTTTTGTCACTTTAGAATACGTATAAGAGAATTCTGATGTGCCATACCAAGCGACTTTTCGTTTGGTAATGATTTTTTTGCCAAATAGCATTGCTTCATCATTCTTAAATTGAATGGTTTTCAGTAATTGATTATAGTAAAAAGTACATTTTTCCTTATCTAAAATTATTCCATGATAATTTGTAATACCGTCGAACGGTAAAATATTTGTAATGATTTCTGAGTTAAATAAATCCATCTGTAAAAATAAAAAAACAATATTAGTAATAACAACATCTACCTAGGTATTCTAGATTTTATCATCTTCTTAAAGAAAGACCCATTTATTTGTTGACACATGCGTTAGGCTTGGTTGCCCAAAATTGATATTGTGAAGTAGAGGTTTATAACTAAGGAATAATAGTATTACCCAAAGTATTTTAATAAACCAAAACTTCTACAAATTTAAATGATTAAAAATTTCGAAATCGAACTGCAATAGCCAAAATTATTTTAAAATCACTAAATTCCTAAAAAATGAATAACTAAGAACGTAGAAATAAACCTGAAATCAACATAAAAAATCTTTACTTTTACTCTTTAAAAAATAAATCATGAAAAAACTACTTTTATGTTTTCTTTTATCATTTTTTTTCTTAAAAAATAGTAAGGCCCAAGAATTATCTAATGGAAAAACAGTGCATTCTTTCTTTGAGTGGAATTTTGGAGTTGCCTTTATTTCTGATGTGAGTTTCCCTATGCCAGGTACCTCGGTGCTTTGGGGTAAAACATTTATAAATGAAAATAATACTATTTTTGAATATGAAGCAGGTTTTGCACTTCCAACATTAGTAACGGGTAAAATAGGAATTGGTAAAAAGTTTAATAATACGAAAGTGATTGTTGGGATAAGACCTTTCCCATTCAATCTTTACCTGCAATCGAGTTTTCCTGCCGGAAAAAAAGGATATTGGATTGCAGCACTTGAATTGAATCCACTTAAGTACGAAACCATTTTGTCATTTGAGTCAAAAGGGATCTTGAGTTTTGGTTATAGATGGAATCTACTTTCTAAAAATTAGAAAGCGTTTTGGCTGCAACGTACTTAAAAAATCACTAAATTAGTTTCGAAAAAAGGTAGTCGTATTTTAATGTGTTTGTTTTTATTCGAAAATCCTTCACAAAAAAAACCACAAAGTTCCTTCAGCAAAGACTGTGTGTAACAGATTAAAAACTAAAATAGTATTCCTATGGAGAAAGCACTCAAAACAATGATTGAAAATATGCCCGAAAAAACGGGAAAATCATTACAGGAATGGAAAATAATCTTAAAAGAAAAAGCTTTTAAAAAACATTCAGAAGGCGTCAATTACTTAAAAACAACGCATGAAGTTACACACGGATTCGCAAATACGATTGTAACACTCTCCAAAGAAGAAGATAATGCTACCCAAGACCTTCTTAAAAATCAGTACTTGGGGAAAGAAAATTTATTACCGATATACATGGCACTGATCACCTATATCGAATCACTAGGGAATGATGTAACGATAACACCCAAAAAAGGAAGTGTAAGTGTCCTTAGGAAGCGACAATTTATTTTGATCAAACCAGCAACTAAAACAAGAATTGATTTAGGTCTAAAGTTAAAAGAGAAACCTACTACAGAAAGGCTCGAAAACTCTGGTCCTTTTGGAACAATGTGCACACATCGCGTAAGAATATCAGAATTGATGGACATCAACGAAGAATTAAAAAAATGGATAAAAGAAGCCTACGAAAAATCCATATAAACGAGCTAACATAAAATTTAAAATAAATAAATAGCACTGTATATCCTCGAAAAACCTTTCGATTTTTCCTCGGACTCATTTTCTTTTAGTAATTTAGATTTAGCGCACTCTAAAAACGAATCATGTTAGGCGTCATTTGAAAAAAAATAATATGCAGGTAATTCTAGGAGCGAACGGAATCATAGGAGAAGAATTGGCAAAAGAATTAAGAGCGAATTATACGAATGACATAAAGTTAGTTGGTCGAAATCCTAAAAAAGTGCATGCCGAAGACATCTTATCCACAGGCGATTTACTCAAATACGAAGATGTCCATAAGGCATTAGAAAACGCTGAAATTGCATACATAACCGCTGGACTTCCTTATAGATCGGAAGTTTGGCTGCAAGATTGGCCTAAAATTATGCAAAATGTCATAGCAGGTTGTATTGCCCATAATTGTAAACTAGTGTACTTTGATAATACCTATGCATACCCTCAAGATAGCATACTTCAAACAGAAAGCACCCATTTAAAATCGAAAGGAAAGAAAGGGAAAGCTAAAAGAATGACTGCTGAAATCTTATTGAAAGCCATTAAAGAAAAAAAACTACATGCTGTCATTTGCAGAGCTCCTGAGTTTTACGGCCCAGGAAAAACGAAAGGGATTACAAATACGCTTATTTTCGAAAAGCTAAAAGCACATAAAAAACCAAAAATATTCCTAAAAGATACGGTCGTAAGAACTTTAATTTATACACCTGATGCTAGTAGGGCAATGGCATTGATTGGAAATACTCCAGATACGTATGGTCAAACTTGGCATCTTCCTTGCGATGATAATCGACTCACATACAAAGGAATATTAGCGGAAATCTCCATCCAATTAGACCGCACCATACCATATAAAGTATTAAATTCATTAGTATTAAAACTAGCTTCATTTTTTAATAAAGACATCAAAGAAACAGAAGAATTACTACCTCGTTATGCTATTGACAATATATTTGATTCCTCTAAGTTTAAGAATCGATTTCCAGATTTTAAAGTAACTTCCTATCAACAAGGAATTCGAAATATTATTGATGATTACGCTCTAAAATAAAAATGAACCCCAAAAATGAGTACAAGAAATTAGCCATGAAAAAGCAAAAAAAAATACTGAAAGAAACCGCAAATCTAGCCCATAATCTGAATGTAAGTACCAAAGAGAAAATAAGACAAATTATAGAAGGAAATGATCGAAAACTCAGTCCTATCTTCGATATAACAATTCAGGTTTTAATTGTTTTTTCCATAATAATATTCTCTCTGGGAACTTTGCCGAACTTAACGCCCCTATGGCAGAATATTATAAATTATGTGGATATTTTATTCTATTCCATATTTGCAATCGAATATTTTTTGAGAATATATGTTTCAGACAAAAGACTAAAATATATTTTTAGTTTTTTTGGCATCGTAGACCTTTTAGCCATTCTTCCATTTTTATTTGCAAGACAATTCGATTTGAGAGCAATTAGGGCACTTCGAGTATTTCGTCTTACGCGTGTTTTAAAAATTTCAAGATATGATGAATCCCTAAAAACGTTTGCAATTGCAATTAAAATTATTAAACCTGAAATAACATTATTTTATATTATCACCAGTATCTTTCTTTTCTTGTCGGCTACAGGAATTTACTATTTTGAGCATGCAGTTCAGCCCATTGAATTTGCATCCGTTTTTCATAGCTTATGGTGGGCAATTATAACCATAACAACAGTTGGTTATGGCGATGTATATCCCATAACAATTGGTGGCAGAATATTTACTTTTGCAATATTACTTTTAAGTTTGGCAATTATTACAGTACCTACCGGATTAATTGCAAGCGCTTTATCAAAGGCAAGAAATATGGAAATTGAACAAAAAGAAAAGGAATCAAAAAATAAAGTAGACTAAGTTCACTTTTATGAAAATAAAAAAATAAATTTTATATCCTTATTTTTGAAGTCATAGACAAATCCAATAATCAAAAAAAATACTTAAACCTACAATTATGTACATCCATATAGCGTTATTGGCTTCATTCGTATTAATTTATAATTTATTTGCTGAAAAAATTGAAAAAACAGCTATTAATGGCCCTTTATTATATTTGATTTTTGGTATTGCAATTGGCCCCTTGTTTTTGAATGTTTTTGATATTCAGATAGAATATGAAAGTTATATGACACTTGCTGAATTAGCACTTGCTCTTGTCTTATTTACAGATGCCTCTAATGCAAACATCAGTGTTTTAAAAAAGAACATTAAAATTCCTTCGAAATTATTATTGATAGGGCTGCCCATAACCATCTTATTTGGCTATTTGGCAGGTGTTGCAATTTTTGATGGTTTTGGGTGGATTGAATTGGTAATTTTAGCCACTGCACTCGCCCCAACAGACGCAGCTTTAGGGAAATCTGTAGCAACCAATCCTAAAGTTCCTTCAAAAATTAGAGAATCTTTAAATGTAGAAAGTGGATTGAACGATGGAATTTGTGTACCTGTATTGCTATTGTTTATGGCACTATTTTCTTCATCAACTAGAGGAAGTATTGATTTTGAGTTTAGTTTAAGTTTATTTTTAAAGCAAATTGGTTATGGTGTTCTTATTGGTGGTCTAATTACTTTTGTAGGAGCAAAATTAATTACCTATAGCACCTCAAAAAACTGGATAAATGGACCTAGAAAAGCCGTTATAATTTTAGGGCTATCGTTTACTTGTTTCGCCTTAGCCCAATGGGCTGGTGGAAGCGGTTTTATCGCTTGTTTTTCGGGAGGCTTACTCTATGGCGCCATGCATATGAATAAAAATGAAGAATTGGTGGAAGCTGCAGAAGGTTTAGGCGATACTTTAGGTATGATAACTTGGATTATTTTTGGTTCAGCATTTGTTAGTGAATATATCTATGATTTTTCCATAGAAGTTGTTTTCTATGCTATTTTAAGTTTGACTTTTGTAAGAATGGTGCCCGTATTTTTGGTGTTATTTAAATCTGGTTTTAGTCCTTCTGAAAAATTATTTTCAGGATGGTTTGGACCAAGAGGATTGGCAAGTATTGTATTTGCAGTTATGATATTAGATTTAGAATTGCCGCATGAAGGAACCATCATTTTAACGATGATGTGCACCGTTTTTCTGAGTGTTGTTTTACATGGAATTACAGCAAAACCATTTATTTCATTATTGACAAAAAAAAGAAAATAAGATTATAATCTTTAAAAATTAAACAGAGTTGTAGCTCTTAAAATATTATATTTCTATTCTTACTAATTTTTAAAGTATTCATTTTTTATGATTCAATAAGTTCAAACAACTGATTCAATGGATAGATTTTGTTTTCTACAACAAAAAAATTCTATAAAATCATTATAAAAAAATCAAAATTCAGAACTCTATATTGGAAGATAAAAAATAGTGAAAATTTGCGTTTACTAATTAAAATAGGATGTCCTAATTAGACACCCTATCTATAATTCTAATAAGCTCTTACTTTTTAAAATTAACAAATTTACCTGATACAATCATGCGCATTGCATTCGTTACATCGCAAAGTAGATGTTATCTATGAGCACTGTTACTTCCACAAAAGCATCGTTAGCATCCTGAGGATTCCATATAGAAAATGGCACTGTTAATCCACTTATTTCCAAGCCAACAAAATCTGCTAATGGAATAGTATATTCTACAAAACCATTCGTAAGTTCAATCCCAGAATAATCTTTTAAAAATACAAGAGCATTTGTTGCACCTGCTTCCAATTTTATTTCAGCATTTACGAAAGTATCTGGTTTATTCAACGAAAATTTAATTTGATTGAAAGCACTGATATCAGTGGGAGTATCCAAGAGAAGATAAGCACCACCCCAATCACCAACGGAAAAATCGTATACTAAACTTTTATCGCCATTAATTGCGGTTGCAGAAGATGATATATCTGGTGCTCCAGGTCCATAAGCAATCACCGATAAACCTCCAAGACTGGTAAATGTATCTTGAATCGCATTATCGGCTATACCAACTTCAATTATTTGCCCTACAGTTTCCTCTGCAATATCTAATACAGGTGCCTCTGGTGATTCAAAGCCATCCTTAGAATACACTCTAATATAATCGGTATACATTGTTTGAGGAAATAGGGTTGTCTCATCAGTCTCACCTGGCCAGTTCCCTCCTACAGCAACATTTAAAATTAAATAAGCACTTCTAAGAAATTCTTTCATATCGTTTTCTATCAAAAACATATAACGTTTTTGACCATCTAAACTAAATGTTACTGACTCAGGTGTCCAGTCTAGTGTAAAAATATGGTATGCATCACTAAAATCGCCATCTGGCAAAACAGTAGAACCCTGCTTTTCTGCATGCTTATTTTCAGCACTTGTATAATGAAGCGTTGAATAAAATTTTGAAGGTTCATTACCTACTACTTCAGCAATATCTATTTCGCCACATCCTGGCCAGCTAATCTGGTCTTTATTATCTCCTAGCATCCAAATGGCAGGAAGTAAACCTTGACCTTTCGGCATTTTGGCTCTTACTTCGACACGCCCAAAACGTGCACTAAAAAGATTTTGTGTAGTAAGTTTTGCTGAAGTGTAGCCACCAGTAGTATCCTCCAATGCTGTAATAGCCAGAGCCGATACTTCCCCATCCTTAACGATACTTACATTTTCAGACCGCTGTGTATAAATTTGTTTTTCATTATTCCCCCAACCGACTGGCAAACCATAATCTGTTCCGTCACCAAGTTCATACGTCCAATTATTCGTATTTATTTCCGTAGCATTAAACTCATCACTCCATTCCAAGGTCCAACCTTCATATACTGTTGTAACCTCTTCTGATTCATTTGAAGCAGTATCATTGTCACATGATATCGTTATTGCGAAAAGCAGAAGCATTAATAAACCGATTGTTATTTTTTTCATAAGTTGAAATTTTAAAGTGAAATTCATAGAACTAGTATTGATATTTATGAGGTAACATCTCTATTGTGTCGAGAACGTTTTTTTTTACAAAACTAAAGGTTTGGATAGCACGAGTCGTCCAAAGATAGGATTCAGGACTATTTTTTCATTGAAAAAAAATATTTGTGATCTTTATTTTGGTTACCATGCAATCATTGTTTGTGCTGAAATGATTTTCGATAGGCTGTTGGAGTTCGTCCCGTTTGTTTTTTAAAAACATCATTAAATGCAGATTTCGAATTAAAACCGATGGTATAGCAAATTTCAAGTATTGTTTTCTGCTGTTGTTGTGGATCTTTTAGTTGTTCTATTGCAGCATTAATTCTACAAGAATTAATATAATCACAGAAATTTTGATCAAAATTCTCATTAATAACCTGTGAAAGATGTTTTGACTGAACATTGAGCTCTTGGGCTAGTTTTTTAATCGTTAGGTTGGGTGTTAAATAGTATTTATTTTCTATTACCTTATGTTGCAGCTTTTCGATAATCTTTTTTTTATCTGCTAAGGATAACTTAGAGTTCTTATATTTATTATTTTCAGTCGCATCATTGGTGTCTTTATTGTCCTCTAAAGAAATATCTATTATTTCCTGAGGAAGTTTAACGCCAATAAACAAAAAGGCGTTAATTAAAAATAACATTACCGTTTCAATCCCAAAGTTAATCGCCGTAGCCGCAGCATCAAAATTTAATTGTATTCTAATAACATTACTAATAAATCCCAGAATTAATATGATGATAAATGAGATAAGAACTAATCTCAATAATTTTAACCTCTGAAAATAGTCTTGAGTTAAATAGTCTTTCATGCTCACCTCATAACTTTTATAACTGTGTAAAGCCAATGAATAAAAAAGAATTGCCTGACAATAAAAATTAAAGGTTAGGAACGTATGAAATTCCAACCAATAGGCACCCCATAAAGATTCAGGTAAATACAGAAAAATGAGCCCTATGAAAAAAGGAATAGCTAAAAGAATCTTTTTTGGTTTGAATGCAATATCTTGTTGGGTGGCTTTAACAACAAAGAAATAAAATACTGGACTTAAAGAATATTCAAATAAAACCTTTAATAATCTAAAAAAATGGCTATCCGGAATGATCTGATAGTGCCAGCGAGAAACAGTCAAAATAAAAACAACAGACTGAATAAATAAAAATGCAGACATCCAATAATGAAATTGCTTTTTGCTTTTTGAAGTAATCACAACAAGTCCAAAAAATAAGAGCTGAAAAGCTGTAATCGTATAAAATATTTTTAGCATTTCTTCCCCTATAAAAATTCAGATTATTATGTATTGTAGCCTACTAATATAAAATAAAAGTTGTTAAAAAATTGGGCTTGAATTAATTTTGAGATTATTATTTTTTCTATTTAATCATATACAACTAGTACTCAGAACATTTGAGACAAAAAAATGTTCTACAGCAATTTCTATACGGTATGATGACCTATTTTCAGAAATAAAATTGGCACACGCAAATAAAAGTTAGTAAATAGTTTTTTTTTTAAAATCGTTTATCTTGGCTTGCGAGCGCTAAAACAATCATTTCGTTTAAAATTTATAGTAAGTTTGGGCATAATTAAACAACGCTCTTTCTGGATATTTAACCCAAGTAGACCGATAGAATTATTTATCAATTCACATTATAAAAATCACCATTAGAAATCGTTCTAACACTTAAAAAAAATATAAAATGAAACAAATATTTACATTATTGATAGTTACTATATGCATGCTCTCCTGCAGTGATGAGGAAATTGATGGAGATAAATACGCATATTCCTATACGAACAAAAGTGATTTAATAATTAGCACCTCTGAAGACAGTTATATGAAATTTGGAACGGTAGCATCCGGAGAAAATTTAGTCTTTGAATATCGCTTTAATGCTGAAGATGACGCACAAATTGCTGATGACGAGTATGGAGAAACCATACGATTTGAAATTGATGAAGATTTAAATGAATTTTCATATTCTAATACCGAACTCGCCACCATGAAACTCGTATTTTCAAGAGATTGCTTCTGTTATTTCCCTATGGATGTGTCAAAAAATGTAGATCCCACAGGAAGCATTAGTGGACAGAAAATTTCAGATAAGCAATGGAACATCAAAATCGATGTAACATTTTACGGAGAGGATACTCGAACAATCGAAGAGCGATTTACCTTAAAACAATAGTAGCTATAACTTCATAAAAAATTAAAGTCCAAGTTTATATTCTTAAAAGTAATTAGAATTACTTTTCCAAGAGCATCGCTGGTGTGGCAACAGTTCTAAACCCGACATGATCAGAGCCTGAATCGATACTTACGCCCATTTTAGCAGAAATCCTAAAACTTGCACAGTAGGATACATGACATAAAAAAGATCCGCCTTTTATAACATGCTCTACTTGATACGGATTGCTGGGACTGTAAGATGTTTTTGCTCCTGTTGGATTTCTTATTTCTTCAGATAAATCTAACTCTTGGTAATGGTTCACATTAAATAAATCACTCGTAATTTCCCAAACATTACCCAACATATCGTGTAAACCAATACTATTTGGCGGATATGATTTTACAGCAGCAATCAACTCAAAACCGTCTGTGCTTTCATTCTTCACCGGAAAAGTGCCTTGCCAAGTGTTAGCATTTGTAGTTAATATTGCTGGATCATTGCCCCATGTAAAAATGGTTGATGCATTATTTCCTTGTGCTGCAGATTCCCATTCTGCTTCCGTTGGCAGCCTCCTTTTTGCCCATTTGCAATATGCCAACGCATCTTCATAAGCAATGTGTATAACCGGAAAAGCATCCTTACCTTCAATGGTAGATGCTGGCCCTTCTGGATGTTGCCAGTTTGCACCAATTTTCCAGGTCCACCACTGTTGGTAATTATTCATGTTTACCACCGCATTTACATTTTTGTTAAAGATTAAACTACCAGGTTGTAAAATAGAATCATGTGGTTTAGGCGTGCCTTGCGGTAATTGTTTTTTTAATTCTTCCCAGTCTATAGCTCGTTCAGCAATGGTTACATATGCTGTAGCTGCAACAAAAGTTTTAAATTGTGCATTTGTTACTTCGGTACTATCTATAAAAAATCCATCCACAGTAACTTTATGCCCAGGCTTTTCTCTTGGCATCGCAAAGGCATCTAAGGCCTTTGCACCTTGTAAAAATGTTTTTCCGACTACCCAAACCATGCCTTTCGGAGTTTCGGTTTGCTGGGTACTTGTGGATTTTGATTCCTTTTTACAGGCTATAAAAAACACAAAAAGAAGTAGTATAGGTTGTAGAAACGCGCGCATCATGGGTGTACATATTTTAAAAGCTAAAGATACTTTATTTTTATGAGCACAACTCGTGACATGTATCGTTTATCCTCAAAAAAATAGCGCTATAAATGTAAAATAAGCGCAGCATCCCCTGTAAAAATGAAATCACGTAATTATAATGCGTACTAAACGATTGCACTTTGCGTGTGCACTAAAATTATAACTTATTGCCATAAAACCCAATACATGACCCAGATCATTTGTTATCATGTTCATACCATTTATCTTTAATTTAAAGCATCATATACCTAATACAAAAAGTTATAAATCGTGTCACCTCCTTTTATCCAAAAATAAATATCGATAAAATAGCACACTTTTCTTGATAAGACCAGTTCAATATAATTATAAACCAAAAAGAAGAAAGAAATGAAAGCATTAGTTTATTACGGCGATCATAATATCGCTCTAGAAGAAAGACCAAAACCAACAATCATCAAACCAACAGATGTTATTATAAAAGTTTTAAAAACAACTATTTGTGGTACTGATTTAGGAATCTACAAAGGCAAAAACCCCGAAATAGAAAGTGGCCGAATTTTAGGTCATGAAGGTGTAGGTATTATCGAAGAAATTGGAGGAAGTGTTTCTCAGTTTAAAAAGGGAGACAAGGTGCTAATTTCGTGCATTACCTCTTGTGGTTCTTGTGAATATTGTAAGAAACAAATGTATGCACATTGTAAAGACGGAGGCTGGATTTTAGGCTATATGATAGATGGCGTTCAAGCAGAGTATGTAAGAATTCCTCATGCCGATAACAGCTTGCATAGCATTCCTGAAAACATTGATGATGAAATAGCGGTTTTATTAAGTGATATACTGCCTACTGGTCATGAAATAGGTGTGCAATATGGAAATGTAAAACCCGGCGATGAAATTGCAATCGTTGGTGCAGGTCCGGTTGGAATGTCTGCACTTTTAACAGCGCAGTTCTACTCGCCTTCTAAAATAATTATGATTGATTTAGATGACAACAGACTGCAATTAGCCAAAGAATTAGGTGCTACTCATACCATTAATTCTGGAACTACAAACGTGGCAAAAGCCATTACAGAAATAGTGGGTACTGAAGGGGTTGATGTGGCTATAGAGGCTGTTGGACTTCCCGCAACTTGGAATATTTGTCAGAAAATTGTAAAACCAGGGGCACACATTGCCAATATAGGTGTACATGGCAAAAAGGTAGATTTTAATATTGAAAAATTATGGATTAAAAATCTGACCATCACTACCGGACTTGTAAACACCAATACAACGCCCATGCTATTAAAAGCTGCGGCTACGAATCATTTAGATTTAAAGAAAATGATTACACATCATTTCCCTCTTTCAGAATTGGAACATGCGTATCAAGTATTTTTAAATGGTGCTAAAGAAAAAGCTATGAAAATTATTATTGATACTGAATAAAGATTGCTTACCAAGGCTTTCCGTAATTGAAAGTTCACACCCTGCTAAAAATAACTATGGGATTTTTAGCAGGGTGTGAACTTCTATAACTAAACAAAAAAAGACACAATCACTATTGCTAATAACAAAAAGTTGCACATATTGAAACAAGCCGTGGTTGCTCCAAAATAAATCCAATTGATCCCGAATCATTTGATTAAACGCTTCCTTAATTTCAATACTTCTGCATTCGAATTCTATTTGAACCAGTGGCAATCCATTGACCAGTAAAATAGCATTATATCTGTTTTTAAAACTTCCTTCTAACGTGACTTAGTTGGTCACTTAAAATAAGTTATTGTTCTAATTTTCGGAATCGAAAAAACGCACATAAGTTATTTCCTAGTTTTCTTTGTTAAAACTAAAACGGTCTCTTAACGTTTTTGCTTTTTCAAAAACATTGCCTTTGGATAAATGGTTGAGAATCCCATCAAACTATTTATCAATATAGCTAGCTTTATAAAAGTTTTCTAGTTGTATTTTTAAATTAGAAACGAAAGCATTGCCATCCATTACTTTAACAGATTTGTAGCCCAAACCAACCAATTGTTGGATTAAGTGATACTCTTATCTAACCAAAAAACGTGCGCAATAGTTTTTCATAGTTTATAGAAACATTTGCTATAAAAGCCTTTTTTTTTGAAGTTTGGGTTATTTTAAATTTTCTATTTTGGTGGAGCTAATCGATAACTAGGTAGCGATTTTTTTTGTTTGTCTTTTACTGGAATATCAATTCTCATAACTTTAAAATGATTACATAATAAATGAAATATATGATTTTCGTCTTACCCATTCGATAGGCTTGTTGATTCTTTAGTCAGGTTTTGTAGAGTGCAATAAAAAAAGAAACCTCCCCTCCAAGTGCTTATTTA
>JGI20153J14295_10000560_pt1 | contig 31262 bp, 20 predicted proteins | sample COG_03_FD_14295 | JGI IMG/M metagenome (IMG submission 14295) | reverse complement strand
AATAAAAAAGCCAGTAAAAAGTAGCTTACGTATTTTCTATACTCATAAAACTTTCCACTAGGTTTTTTTGGAAATACCCAGGCACGTTTACCTTCTTCGGTAATGGTGCCAATAGAGTCTCTAAAATTTTCGTTATCTGGGGTTTTCAAAGTGCTAATGCTTTTTTTAGAAACCGGCCAGTTTTGTTAATCTGGCAGGTTTTCGATTGTATTTAGCTTAGTTTGATAAGTTTTTGTCTAATCGGTTACAGTTTCGGGAGCTTGTTCGGTATTTTCATCCACCCAAACATCACCTTCAGGCGCTTTTGGGTTGGCTGGAGTAGTTCCTTCAAAGGTTAAGACATAACTAGATACCTGTGCTATTTCTAATGGTTTTAACTGTTGTTTCCAAGCAATCATACCCTTTCCAGATCGACCTCCTTCAGATACTGTTTTAAATATACTTTTAATATCACCACCTAAAATCCAATTCGGGTCGGTTAAATTTGGTCCAATACCACCGCCTCCATCGGCCATATGGCAAGCCACACAATTGGTTTCAAAAATAGTTTTACCTGCACTTAAGTCTGCGGCTTCAGTCAGTTGTGTAACTGTATTAATATCAACTAAATTTTTAGCAGTTTTTTTATAGGTCTCAATAGCAATTCTAGCATCGGCTAATTCGGTTTCCAATTCATCAATTTGACTTGGACCACTAAATACATGGTATCTTAATAAGTATACAGCAGCAAAAACAATACTAGCGTAAAAACCGTAGATCCACCATGGTGGTAAGTTATTGTCAAGCTCTTTAATACCATCGTAATTATGGTCTAAAATAATTTCAGCTTCGTCTTCTATAGGTGTTTGTCCTAGAAGGTTTTGGTAGGTTTCTTTTAACCAAGTAAACTTAAATGATTTTTCTTTTTCAGCTAAGAATATTGCTTTGGCTTCATCGTCTAATTTATGAAGCATAATGTTTTCTAAAGCACTTACTATAATCTCGATAGCTATCAGAATTAAAAGTATTAACAGTAAAAAGAGTATTACTGCTGGGTGTTTTATAAATGCTGGTTGCTCTCCAGAATCAATAAAGAATTCTACGGCTCCAAAAATTATAAAAAATACTACTGAAACACGAATCCAAGAAGGAACTAAATCTTTCATTTGATAGTTGTTTTATTATTTTTAAATGGACAAATGTAACCTCCGATTCTATTCAGAAGAAAATTCAAAATTTTATTAGTCGGTTTCATAATATATACTCGTTTTGATTGTCTAGTGGAATATTACTAACAGTTTTTATATGGTCTTTTTTAGCGGTAATTACCCACCAAAAAAGTACTACAAAAAAGATAAAAAAGATGAGCAAAGAAATGATTGGGAATATTTCAATCCCAGCAATGCTATCCATATGATTTTTTACAAATTTTAACATAATGTTTTCTTTTGATGCTTAATTAATCTTCAACATGAATATCGGTGCCTAATCGCTGTAAGTACGCTATCATAGCTACAATCTCACGATTCTTCATCTCAATAAAGTCTTCACTGTTTTCAGCAGCATATTTCTTGTCTGCCTCATATGTTTTTGCGAAGTCTGGATCACTATACAAGTTTTGTTCAATTTGAGCACCTTGGTCTAACATATTCTGTTGCGCATTAGCTATATCTTCTTCAGAATAAGGAACACCTAATGTAACCATAGCTTCCATTTTTGTTTCAGTATTTGATTTATCAAGTTCACTAGATGAACCTGTAATTAACCAAGGATAACGTGGCATGATAGAACCCGAAGACGTACTCTGTGGGTCATACATATGGTTAAAGTGCCAGTTATCTGAATACTTACCACCAATTCTGTGTAAATCTGGACCTGTACGTTTACTTCCCCATAAGAATGGGTGATCATAGACAAATTCTCCAGCTTTTGAGTATTCACCATAACGCTCTACCTCACTTCTAAACGGACGTATCATTTGTGAATGGCAGCCCACACAACCTTCACGGATGTAAATGTCTCTACCTTCTAATTCTAATGGAGTATAGGGCTGTACGCTTGCAATTGTTGGAATATTAGATTTTACCATAATAGTTGGTACAATCTGTATAATACCACCAATTAAAATAGCTACGGTTGCTAGTAATGTTAATTGTACTGGTCTTCTTTCTAACCATGTATGCCAACCTTCACTAGAAGTACGTTTTTTAGTTACTCTTTCAAGTGCTGGAGCTTCAGCTAATTCATCTATAACTTTACTGCCTTGCCTTACCGTAACAATAACATTGTAAACTAAGATTAACATACCTACAATATATAATGTACCACCAATGGCACGCATCCAATACATTGGCATAATCTCAGTAACCGTTTCTAAGAAGTTACCGTAAGTTAAAGTGCCGTCAGGATTAAATTGTTTCCACATACTTGCTTGAGTAAATCCAGCAACGTACATAGGTAATGCATATATAATGATACCTAATGTTCCTAACCAAAAATGTAAATTGGCCAAACCTAATGAGTATAATTTAGTTTTAAAGAGTCTAGGGATTAAGTAATAAATAATACCAAATGCCATAAAACCATTCCAAGCTAGTGCACCAACGTGAACGTGAGCAATAATCCAATCGGTAAAGTGTGCAATAGCATTTACATTTTTAAGTGATAATGCTGGTCCTTCAAAAGTTGCCATACCATACCCCGTAATGGCTACTACCATAAATTTTAAAACCGGATCGGTTCGTACTTTATCCCAAGCCCCACGAAGCGTTAATAAACCGTTTATCATACCTCCCCAAGATGGCATTAATAACATTATGGAGAAGGCTACACCTAGGTTTTGTGCCCATTCTGGAAGCGCCGTATATAACAAGTGATGCGGTCCTGCCCAAATGTATAAAAAGATTAATGACCAAAAGTGTATAATAGATAATCTATAAGAATACACAGGTCTGTTAGCCGCCTTAGGTACGAAGTAATACATTAATCCTAAAAACGGAGTCGTTAAAAAGAATGCCACAGCATTATGTCCATACCACCATTGTACAAGCGCATCTTGCACACCAGCGTACACCGAGTAACTTTTCATTCCGCTTACAGGTAATTCTAAACTATTAAAAATATGAAGCACTGCAACAGTTACAAACGTGGCAATGTAAAACCAAATAGCTACGTATAAGTGACGTTGGCGACGTTTTAAAATCGTCCAAATCATATTCACACCAAAAACTACCCAAATAAGTGCAATAGCAATATCAATTGGCCATTCTAGTTCTGCATATTCTTTTGATGTTGAATACCCTAAAGGCAGTGATATAGCTGCAGCAACAATAATAAGTTGCCAACCCCAAAAGTTTATATTACTTAAAAGGTCGCTCGCCATACGGGCTTTTAGTAAACGCTGAAGTGAGTAGTAAATACCAGCAAACATGGCATTACCTACAAAGGCAAAAATTACGGCATTTGTGTGTAAAGGTCTTAAACGACCAAAACTAAGCCACGAAATTCCATCGGTAAGGTTTGGAAATAAAAACATAAAAGCAAGTAGCAAACCCACAGCCATTCCTACAACTCCAAAAATTATTGTAGCATAAAGGAATTTAGTTACGATTTTATTATCGTAATGAAATTGTTGCATTTCCATAGTGTTAATTATTATTCTTTTTGGTTAGTATCGTTTTCTTTGGTTTATCTTTTATCAATTCATCTTCAAAAAGCATGCGCACAGACGGCGTATAACTATCGTCATACTGTCCGCTTTTCACAGCAATAATAAAGGCAATAAAAAAGCCAATAGCAACAAATATGCTAATAGCTAGCAAAATATATATAACACTCATACCTAATAGAAGTTATGGTTCAAAAATACTTTCATGCTCGTTTGTAAAAGATGATATTTGTCATGTTTTCCTTTTTTATTTTCATTTTTTTCGGCGTTCCCGCAAGGGTCAGGCTTTCCGATATATCTTTTTCTTGTGTATTAAAAAATGTTAAGACAATCGAGGCATAGTTGAACAGATGTAATCCTTAACGCGCTCATTCTCAAAATTTAGTTTTCACTTTATTTCAATTTTCCACATACTATGTTAGTGCAAATTGTTGTAAATACCACAATACTTATAGAGCTTAAAGGCATTAATATTGCAGCAACTACAGGGGCTAGCTGTCCAGTAACTGCAAAATAGAGCCCGATAACATTGTATATTAAAGACAAAGCAAAACTCCATTTAATGATATTTATAGCTGATTTTGAAGCTTTTATAAAATAGTATAACTGATTAAATTTTGTGGCGTCTAAAATAACATCACAAGCAGGGGAGAACACGTTCACATTTTCAGAAATAGCAATACCAACATTGCTTTGCGCTAATGCTCCGGCGTCGTTTAATCCATCACCGATCATTAATACCTTTGCGCCAGAGTTTTGATGATGTTTGATATATTCCAACTTATCCTCAGGTTTCTGATTAAAAAACAATTTTGTGTTTGCAGGAAGCAATTTTGTTAAATTTTCTTTTTCACCTGCATTATCACCGGAAAGAATCACCAAATCATAATGGATTTTAAGTTTATTAAATAACTTAGAAAGTCCTTTTCTGTACCTATTATAAAACGTAAATTTCCCTTTGTATTTATTATTAGCACTCACATGAACAGCTGTATTTAAGGTAGCTGTTTTCGAAGTGTAACCCACAAAAGGCGCAGACCCAATTTTTATGGAATCTTCGTTATGTTTGGCTTCAATACCTTTACCAATATACTCTTGGTAGTTATCTAAAGTTATAATGTCATTTTCTTCTAAAAGCGAATATAAGGATCTGCTTAAGGGATGATTTGACTGTCGCAACGTGCTTTTTAAAAGAGATTCTTCCTCTTCTGAAAGTTCTAACCCATCATATGTAATTGTGGTTTCTTTATTGGCGGTAATGGTTCCTGTTTTATCAAAAATAATGGTGTCAATGGCCGCTAACTGTTCAATGACTGATGCGTTTTTAGCATAGAATTTGAGTTTACCGAATATGCGTAACATATTTCCGAACGTAAAAGGCGCAGCCAAAGCAATAGCACATGGACAGGCAATAATAAGTACCGATGTAAAAACATTTATTGCTTTTGATGAATCAATAAATAACCAATATAGTGTCGATATAATGGCAATACTTAGCACTGCAATTGTAAACCGCTTACTAATAGCATTGGTTAACGTGGTAAAACTATCTTCTTTGTTTTTACTAAACACATCATTACTCCACAGTTGTGTTAAGTAACTTTGTTCTACGGTTTTTAAAACGTCAACTTCAATACTGCCATTCAATTGTTTTCCGCCAGCAAATAATTTATCGCCAGATTGTTTAGAAACGGCCTCAGATTCTCCTGTAACAAAACTGTAATCAATACGCGCATTTCCTTTTATTAGGATACAATCAACAGGAATGAGTTCTTCGTTTCTTATTAGGAGTCTGTCTCCCTTTTCAATGTCATATACTTGAATGGAGGCTTCGGAAGAATCAGAAGAAATCTTAGTAATTCCAATAGGAAAATAGGATTTATAATCCCGTTCAAAGGATAAAAAAGTATATGTTTTCTGCTGAAAAAACTTCCCAAGTAATAAAAAGAAAATAAGCCCAGATAAACTATCAAAAAAGCCTGTTCCAATATCTAGAACAATTTCAGCAGTACTTCTTAGAAAAAGGACAGCAGCTCCCAACGCAATGGGAACATCTATATTTAAAATTTTGGAGCGTAATCCTTTATAGGCTGAAATAAAATAATCTTGTGCAGAATAAAAAATCACGGGCAATGAAAAAGTAAACATCACCCACCTAAAAACTGGCGCGTATTTATCAATCCAAAATCCATTAACTTGAAAATACTCAGGAAACGATAAAAACATAATGTTTCCAAAGGCAAAACCTGCAACACCTAATTTATAAATTAGCGATCTGTCTATATTTTTTTTGCCAATACTATAATCATCTAAGCTGATAAAGGGTTCGTATCCAATACTGCTCAAAAGTTTAACTAATGCTTTTATTGAAAAGTCATCAATATTATAGGTGACTCTTACAGTTTTCTTACCAAAGTTGACTAGTGATGCGCTTATGGAAGGATGTAATTTATTTAGATTTTCAAGAATCCAAATACAAGAACTACAATGAATATGCGGAATGTATAATGTTACAATTTGTGTTTTTTCATCATCAAATTCTAATAGATTTTCAACAATTTTAGCATTGTCTAAAAAATTGTATTTGCCTTCAATTTCTTTTGGAGTTGCACCCGGAGCTTTTTGTAAATCATAGTAGCACGTTAAATCGTTTGCAGAGAATATCTCGTAAACTGTTTTGCATCCGATACAACAAAATGATTTGTCATCATATATGATATCATTAGATGACGAATCTAACCCACAGTGGAAACAACTGCTATTGCTCATTATTATTTGCTCATTATATACCTGAAGCAAAGATTACTAGTTAATAAAAAATTTAATATGATTTTTGTCATATTTTTCTTTTCTTTACATTATCTCTAAATTTTAGGTATGTCAAAATGTGAGCAATGTATCGTAAAACAATTTAATTCACTTAAGTCTCTGACTAAAGAGGAGTTAATGCGAGTCTCTTCTTGTAAGACATCAAAAATAATCAAAAAAGGTGAAGTTATTTTTGAAGAAGGTGAAATATTAAATGGTGTGTATTGTGTTAAAGATGGCATTTGTAAACTATCCAAACTTAGTGAGAACGGAAAAGATCAGATTGTAAAAATGGTTGTTAAAGGACAATTATTAGGTCAGCGTTCTTTAATTATTGAAGAAGCGTCTAATTTACAGGCAGTCGCTTTAAATGATATGGAAGTTTGTTTCATTCCAAAATCTGAAATAATTACTGATCTTCAAAAAAACTCAAAATTCACGTTTGATGTGTTACAAGAGATGGCTCATGATTTAAAAGAAGCCGATGATGTTATTGTTAATATGGCTCAAAAATCAGTACGCCAGCGTTTAGCAGAAACATTAATTTATATCCATCAAAATTTTGGTGTAAACCCTGATGGAACTCTAAGTGTTCTTTTGTCTCGCGAAGATTATGCCAGCATAGTGGGTACTGCAACAGAATCTGCAATTCGTGTACTATCTCAATTTAAAAAGGAAGGCTTAATTGCTACTTTAGGTAAGTTTATAAAAATTGAAGACCTTAATGGTTTAAAACGAGTAGAATAACCTTTATTCAAAATTCATTTTAAACTATAGATAAATCTGATTATAAAGGCCGTCGTTTTCTTTAAAAATATAGTATTTTTATACTGCTATGAAAAACGACAAAACTTTTAAAAAAGGCTTCGTGTTCAAACAATACGAAGCGCCTTATCAATCGCCTTTTGATAAACTCTTCGAAGTTTTTAAGGAATTAATTACACACACGTCAGGAGATTTTGATGAAGCTATAGATTGGTTGCGAGAATTAGATAAAGAATACAAACTTACCACAGCCGAATATTCAATTGAAGATTTTATTGAAGACCTAAAAGAGAAAGGGTATTTGCGAGAAGAAATTGATCCTGATGGAAATGGTTCATTAGCTATAACTGCAAAAACGGAACGTGCCATTCGCCAACAAGCTTTAGATCACATTTTCGGGAAAATTAAACGCAGCGGACAAGGCAATCATAAAAGTAAAAGCCCCGGAATGGGAGATGAGCATACAGGTGATTTTAGAAACTATCAATTTGGTGATGCTTTAGATAAAGTGTCTATGACTGAAAGTTTAAAAAATGCGCAAATTAATCACGGTATTTCAGATTTCATGCTTTCAGAAGATGATTTGGTTGTTGAAGAAACACTTCATAAATCTCAAATGAGCACTGTGCTTATGATAGACATTAGCCATAGTATGATTTTGTATGGCGAAGATAGAATTACCCCTGCAAAACGAGTAGCTATGGCGTTAGCAGAATTAATTACAACCCGTTACCCAAAAGACACTTTGGATATTTTAGTATTTGGTAATGATGCTTGGCAAATTGAGATTAAAGATTTACCATACTTAAAAGTTGGTCCTTATCATACAAATACTGTCGCTGGTTTACAATTGGCAATGGACTTGTTAAGACGTAAGCGAAATACCAATAAACAAATTTTTATGATTACCGATGGAAAACCAAGTTGCTTGCGATTACCCGACGGACAGTATTATAAAAACAGTAACGGATTAGATACGCATATTGTAAATAAGTGTTATGCTATGGCACAACAAGCAAGGCGATTGCATATACCAATTACAACATTTATGATTGCTCAAGACTCCTATTTAATGCAGTTTGTAAGAGAGTTTACTTATGCAAATCAAGGCAAAGCGTTTTATACAGGGCTTAAAGGTTTAGGGGAAATGATTTTTGAGGATTATGAAACAAATAGAAAAAAAAGAATTAAAGGATAATATGAAAATAGAAAATATCAAGACTTTAGGAGATTTAATAAAGGTGGGTTATCAATCAAAATCTATAAAAGATGAACTACGCGATAATCTAATTAATAAAATAAAAAATAAAGAAACTACTTTTGAAGGTGTTCATGGTTATGAAAACACAGTAATTCCAGAATTAGAGCGAGCGATTTTATCAAGGCATAATATTAACTTATTAGGCTTACGAGGACAAGCAAAAACGCGTTTAGCACGTTTAATGTTGAATTTATTGGATGAGTATATTCCAGTGGTAGAAGGTTCTGAAATTAATGATGATCCTTTTAATCCTATTTCTAGACACGCTTTAGAATTGATAAAAGAAAAGGGAGATAATACACCTATTTATTGGTTGCATAGAAGTGAACGTTTTGCTGAAAAACTAGCAACACCAGATGTGACTGTAGCGGATATTATTGGTGATGTAGATCCCATAAAAGCAGCAAATTTGAAATTAAGTTATGCTGATGATCGTGTGATCCACTATGGAATGATACCTAGAGCAAATCGTTGCATTTTTGTAATCAATGAATTACCAGATTTACAAGCTAGAATTCAAGTAGCATTATTTAATATTTTACAAGAAGGCGATATTCAAATTAGAGGTTTTAAGTTGCGGTTACCTCTTGATATTCAATTTCTGTTTACTGCGAACCCAGAAGATTATACTAATAGAGGAAGTATTGTAACTCCCTTAAAAGATAGAATAGGCTCTCAAATATTGACACATTATCCTGCTGATATTGAAACAGCTAGACAAATTACTGAGCAGGAAGCTAAGTTGGTTGAAAGTCAAAAGGCATCCGTTATAGTTCCAGATTTAGCGAGAGATTTACTAGAGCAAATCGTTTTTGAAGCTCGTGAAAGTGATTTTGTTGATGCTAAAAGTGGTGTAAGTGCACGTTTAAGTATTACAGCTTTAGAAAATTTATTAAGCACTGCGGAACGAAGAACATTGATAAATGACGACGGTCAAACTACCCTCAGGTTATCAGATTTTGTTGGAATCATTCCTTCCATTACAGGAAAGGTTGAGTTGGTTTATGAAGGTGAGCAAGAGGGGGCTGATGTGGTTGCATATAATCTTATTGGTGAAGCGGTCAAAACTCTATTTTCTGAATTTTTCCCAAAGATTGGTAAACTACAAAAACAAGAGGAAGAAAGTCCATATGATGATACAATATCTTGGTTTTTCAATCAAAAAGACGGGTTTGAACTATTAGACGACTTGAGAGACAAGGAATATAAAAGCTTGTTAGATGCCATTACGCCTTTAGATGATTTATTAGGAGAATATCAACCTAACTTATCAAAAGGAGATAGTTATTTTGTGAAAGAGTTTGTGCTTTGGGCATTAGTAGAATATAAACAATTAAGTAAGCATAGATTTACAGAAGGTGTTCAATTTAAAGACCCATATGGCAGTTTTATAAGTGGTATTTAGGTTACCAATTGTCTCTACTTTTAATGTTATTAGCGCATAATTCAATAATTTGAGTTATGCGCTTTTTTCTTGTTTCTAAGCGTTTAGCGCTATGCAGCCAGGACTAGTATTTTTTTTTTTTATAACCTCGAGCAAAATTTTGGTAGTTTTCTGAGGCTATATTGTTTTTATAAAAAGCTTGTTTTAAATCGTTGGGGATAATACTATTTTCAACAGCGTCCATTTCAGCCCAAGTACCTGTATTTTTTACAAGCGATACCATTTTATGACCAGAGTCATGAATTAAAAGGGCCTGTGTTAACTCTTCAACATGTTTTTTATTAAGAGCACTCCACGTGCTTTTCGGGTTTCCAGGGCAGAAATATTATCGTCTTTTTCCATTTCCTAAACTTTTTACCGTAGAATCAATCCAGCCAAAACAAATAGCAACTTTAACAGCGTCACTCTATCGCATGCTGGGTATATTCATTTCTAGTTTATAAAAAATCAGATAAACACTTTTTACTTCGTTATGATTTTGCAATAACCAATCATACCAATCAGTATCATGTTCAAAATAAAGTTCAGGTGAATCTTCCAAAGCTTATTGCTTTTTTGATTCTACATAAAAATCAGTGTCAATTTCAAACGTATTGATTTTAGAATCTAAGGATATGGTGTTCCATTCGGCTTTAGGAAATAACCATTTTTCATCAGTATTGATTTTAATTTGAATTGGCATATCAAAGTTCTCGACGATATGAGTCCAACGGTATTTCAAAGTTTTATTTTTGATAAAATATTCTAAAGTTGGAATTTTTGTGGTTCTTAAATATTGGTTAAAAAATGCTGTTAAGTCAATACCAGTTTCTTTAGATAGAAAATTTTCTATTTGTTGCGTGGTCACCGTTTGATGATAAAATTCTACATTCATTTTACGCAATATTTTTCGCCATTTCTCATCATCTTCTAAAAGTTGTCTAAGCGTGTGAAGCATATTAGCACCTTTATAATACATGTCTGAAGAGCCTTCTTTATTTACGTTGTAAAACCCAATTAATGGTCTGTCGTTTTGAATGTTTTTTCGAGTTCCTATTACATATTCTGCTGAAGCTACTTTTCCAAAGTAATAATCTAAATATAAATTTTCAGAATATGCTGTAAACCCTTCGTGAATCCACATGTCTGCAGCATCTCTGTTCGTAATGTTATTAGCAAACCATTCATGTCCTGCTTCATGAATAATGATAAAATCAAATTTCAATCCCCAACCTGTTCCAGACAAATCATTTCCTAAATAGCCATTTTGATAACCATTCCCATAAGTTACAGAACTTTGATGTTCCATACCTAAATAAGGAACTTCAACAAGTTTAAAACTATCAACATAAAAAGGATATTGACCAAACCAATGCTCAAAAGCTTTCATCATCATTGGGGCCTGTTTAAATTGTTCTTTGGCTTTGTCTAAATTATAACTTAAAACATAATAATCCATATCTAAATTACCCGCCTGTCCATCATATACCTCGGAGAAATTCGCATAATCTCCAATATTAATATTAACACCATAGTTATTTATTGGGCTTTTAACTATCCAACTGTATGTTTTTGTGTCTCCAATTTGCTCAACACGTCGCAATCTTCCATTGGAAACATTTATTAATTTACTTGGTACGTTTACACTAATTTGCATACTATCAACCTCATCATACATGTGGTCTTTACAAGGCCACCAAACACTAGCGCCTAAACCTTGACAAGATGATGCGATAAAATGATTATCGTTTTTGTCTTTTTTCCAAGAAATACCGCCGTCCCATGGTGCTCTAACGGCTTCTTTTGGATGACCTTCATAGTATACATCTAGACTATTTAATTCGTTTGGGCTTTGATTATCAACCAATGCAATAAAATGCGCATTACCGTCATGTCTAATTTTTAATTCTTTACCATTTTGAACTGCTTTTAGTAGTTTCATAGGGGACTGTAAATCAATTTGCATGACTGAATCGTGTTCTAAAACTTTGTATTGAATCGTGTTTTTACCAGATATGAATTTGTTTTCAGGATCAACTTTTATATCCAAGTGATAATAAGTTAAATCCCACCATTCGCGTTCAGGGGTTATTGAGCCTCTTAGTGTGTCCTGTTTAGTAAAGTTCTTTTTTTCGGTCAATAAGCCTTGCGCTTGGATTGACAAAAAGGATAATAGGGAAACCAAAACCAATAAATTTTGACGATAATTCATAATTTATATTTTGTTTAAAAATAATAAAAAAAAATGCTTTGAAAATTAATCCGAAGCATTTTTAGTAATTGAGTTTATGACTAAATATAATTAAAAACAATATTTAATTTATGCTCCTGCAAACTCATTAAGTTTTGCCAGTTCACATATTTTTTTATGTAATCATTTTACTTTGGCTCTAAGGTTTTATTTGGAAATGCAATGTTTATTTCTTTTATTAAGTGTTTGATAACTTAATGGACCACTGCATGGTCGATAAGTTTTTTGTTTTTTTGAGTAAACTTATAATAAATATTTGTCGACTTCAGTTCTTACAAAAAACAATTTAGTATATAAAATGTTAAATTTTGTTGAAATACCTCTTTAGGTTTGTTTACTTAATTCCAATTAAACCAAATTTTTATCATCATCTAGTTATAGTTACGGAAACCATAACTAAATTTAAACTACACAATAATTATTAAAAACGAAAAGGCTTTTCAATGGAAAAGCCTTTTCGTACTATTAGATTAAACTTTAATACCTTAAAGTTTCTCATTTTTTAGACCACTCAGTATTTTAATATCAAAATCCATTGATCCAAAAAATAAAAAGGCAAGACCTCCATAAAGTGGCTTAGAAATTTAAGAACCTTTTTGACATACACGTATTCATTAATGAGATCTTTTTAATAGAAATTAAGTACTTAAGATTGCTGTACATGTAACAATAATCGTAAGTATAATGGTACTTATAACCTTAATTAAGTTAACACTTTTATCTTTCATCCTGTTTATTTTTTTTTTCTTAGTTTTTAATTTTATGTTACAACATCTCAAAATGACAGTAGTTCAACGTGTATACTAATTGCACTAAGGAAAATTTGATCGGTTTACATTTTTTAAATGAAGTTTTTTCATGCGAAATCTAAAATAGTTTAATAAGCTAAACAAATAAATCAAATTCGATGAGTGGCGTGTTTAGTGTAGTTGAAAGGAGTCTTTATGTAGTTCAAATGAATTTTTATGAAGTGGTTCCAGTTTAAATTCTAATTTCAGGATAGTTCAAAAAACAAAACGCTTCAAGATTTATTCTTGAAGCGTTTTAAAATTGAGTTAGTCACTGAATATACTTAAAAACAATATTGATTTTCTGCTTTTACTTTTTCTGCAATTTCGTTACGTAAATCAACGATATCTGGGTAGTTTGTATATTTCGTGAAACGTTTAAGGCCCATAAGCATCATACGCTGCTCGTCTCCTTCAGCAAAAGAAATTATACTTTCTTTTCCTTTGCCTTCAACAATACTTACTGCGTTATATAGATATAATTTAGACATGGCGATTTGAACAGCTTGTTCCTTTTCACTAGTTCGTTTAACATTTTTCTCAGTTCTTAAAATTGTAGATTCAGCCATATAAATTTCAATTAATATATCTGCAGCTGCAATTAATAACTGTTGGTGTTCTTCTAATTGCGGTCCGAATTTTTGAACCGCAGAACCAGCAACCATTAAGAATACCTTTTTTAGTCTTCCAATCATTGCTTTTTCTTCAGAAAACAATTCAGAGTAATCTGGAGTTTCAAAGGAAGGAATTCCCATGAGTTCATTGGCTACAGCAGTTGCTGGACCTAACAAATCTACATGACCTTTCATTGCTTTCTTTACTAACATTCCAACCGAAAGCATTCTGTTAATTTCGTTAGTTCCTTCGTAAATACGAGCAATACGCGCATCTCTCCAAGCAGATTCCATTGGTGTTTCTTCAGAGAAGCCCATACCACCAAAGATTTGAATTCCTTCGTCTGCACAGTTTTGTACATCTTCAGAAACTGCAACTTTTAATATAGAGCATTCAATAGCATATTCTTCAACGCCTTTAAGCTCTGCTTCTTGGTGTGTGTTTCCCGCCGCTTCTCGCATGGCAATGCGGTCTTCAATATTTTTCGCAGCTCTATATGTGGCAGATTCTCCGGCATAAGTATCGGTAGCCATTTGAGCAAGCTTTATTTTGATAGCTCCAAAATCTGAAATAGGCGTTTTAAATTGTTTTCTTTCGTTAGCATATTGCACACCATAACTTAAAATTCTGCGTTGAGAATCTAAACACGCAGCGGCTAATTTAATACGACCTACGTTTAAAGCATTCATTGCAATTTTAAAACCTTCGCCACGGCCAGCTAACATATTTTCTATTGGTACAACACAATCGTTAAAGAACACTTGGCGCGTAGAAGAGGCACGAATACCTAATTTATGTTCTTCTTCACCCATGGTAATACCATTAGCAGCATCATTTTCAACAATGAAACCTGTAATGTTTTTATCACCTTCAATACGAGCAAAAACAATCATTACGCTACAAAAACCAGCGTTTGAGATCCACATTTTTTGACCGTTAATTTTATATGTTTTTCCATCTGCTGATAATTCTGCAGTAGTTTTACCAGAATTAGCATCAGATCCGGCACCTGGTTCTGTTAAACAGTAGGCTCCAAACCACTCACCAGAAGCCAATTTAGGCACGTATTTTTGTTTTTGAGCTTCTGTACCGTATAAGGTAATTGGCATAGTGCCAATACCTGTATGCGCACCAAATGCAGTACTAAAAGAACCTGTTCCAGATGAGATATAATCACATGTTAAACATGTAGATACAAAACCCATTCCTAATCCACCATAGGCTTCAGGAACTGCAACACCTAAAAATCCAAGTTCTCCAGCTTTACGCATAACGTCTTCAGTTAAAGCATAATCTTTAGCTTCAAAGCGAGGTTTATGAGGAATGATTTCACGGTCGTTAAATTCCATAACCGCTTCTTTCATCATATTTTGTTCTTCTGAAAAATCTTCAGGAGTAAATACGTCTTCGCATTTTGTTTCTTTTACTAAGAATTGACCTCCACGTAGGATATCTTTTTCAGTTGCTTCCATTTTATGTAATTGTATTAAGTTCTTTTTAATTTAAAAATTCAAATACTCCACAAGCACCTTGTCCAGTTCCAACACACATGGTTACTGCACCATATTTCCCTTGCATATTTTGCTTACGCATTTCATCAAATAACTGTACAGATAGTTTTGCTCCTGTACAACCTAATGGATGACCTAAAGCAATTGCTCCACCATTTACATTAATGATATCTGGATTTAAGTTTAATTCACGTATTACAGCTAAAGATTGAGAAGCAAAAGCTTCATTCAATTCAATAAGCGATAAATCGTCTTGCTTCAAACCTGCTTGTTTTAATGCTTTTGGAATTGCCTTTACTGGACCAATTCCCATAATGCGAGGCTCAACACCTGCAGCCGCATAGTTTACCATTCTTGCTACTGGTTCAAGATTTAACTCTTTCACCATATCTTCACTCATGACCATAACAAAGGCTGCACCATCACTCATTTGCGATGAGTTACCAGCTGTAACGCTCCCTCCAGCTGCAAATACAGCTCTTAATTTTGCTAGAGCTTCTTTGCTCGTTCCCTTTCTTGGACCTTCATCTTTAGTTACAGTATATGATTTTGTTGCTTTCTTTCCGTTAGCATCAACATATGTTTGTTCTACTTCAATTGGTACAATTTGATCTTGAAAACGATTTTCTTCTAGGGCTCTTAATGCTTTCATATGAGAATTATAAGCAAATTCATCTTGATCTTCGCGTGATACGTTGAATTGATTAGCAACTGCCTCCGCAGTGTTTCCCATTCCCCAATAATAATCTTCGTGACCAGCTTTTACAATCGCGTCGTAATTTAATTCTGGCTTAAATCCTGTCATTGGCACGCTACTCATGCTTTCTGCTCCACCCGCAATAATACAATCTGCCATTCCAGCTTGAATTTTTGCAGTTGCCATACCAATAGTTTCCACTCCAGAAGAGCAAAAACGATTAACTGTTACACCTGGAACATCTATTACTTCCAATCCCATTAACGAGATTAAACGCGCCATATTTAAACCTTGAGCTCCTTCTGGCATAGCATTACCAACGATCACATCATCAATACGTTTTGGGTCTAGACCTGGCAATTCTTTCATCATATATTTGATGGTCTCTGCGGCCAATTCATCCGTTCTTTTAAAACGGAACACGCCTTTAGGGGCTTTACCAACTGCGGTTCTATATGCTTTTACTATATATGCTGTTTTCATTTTTCTTAGTTTCTTAAAGGTTTTCCTTTGGTTAACATGTGCTGAATTCTTTCCAAAGTTTTACGTTCTGTACAAAGCGAAAGGAAAGCTTCNCGCTCTAAGTCTAACAAGTATTGCTCGCTTACTAATGTCGGTTCGGATAAATCTCCNCCAGCCATAACGTAAGCCAATTTGTTAGCAATTTTCATATCATGTTCACTGATGTAGTGAGAGTCTTTCATAGCATCTGTACCTACTAAGAACATTCCTAGCGCTTGTTTACCAAGAACAAGAACATCTTTTCTGTGAACAGGTTGTGTGTAACCTGCATCTGCCATTAATTTAGCGTGTGCTTTTGCAGTAGCTATTTGGCGGTCTTTATTTACTACAACAACATCTTTTCCTTTTTGTAAAAGCCCTAAATCGAAAGCTTCGTAAGCCGAAGTTGATACTTTTGCCATGCCAATAGTTAAGAAATATTCTTGAAGTGTATTTAATTGCACATCACCTTTTCTGAAAGTGTCTGATGCTCTTAAAGCCATTTCTTTAGAACCACCACCACCAGGAATTACACCAACACCAAACTCTACAAGTCCCATATAAGTTTCTGCTGCTGCTACAATTTTATCTGCGTGTAATGAAATTTCACAACCACCACCAAGTGCCATGCCGTGAGGCGCAGAAATTGTTGGGATTGAAGAATAACGCATACGCATCATGGTATCTTGGAAATATTTGATAGCTGCATTAAGCTCGTCGTATTCTTGTTCGGCAGCCATCATAAAAATCATGCCTATGTTGGCACCAACCGAGAAGTTTGGGCCTTGGTTTCCAACTACTAATCCGGCAAAATCTTTTTCAGCCATATCAATAGCTTTATTTAATCCTGCTAAAACGTCACCACCAATGGTATTCATTTTAGATTGGAATTCTACATTAAGAATACCATCGCCTAAATCTTGAACAGAAACTCCAGAGTTACTATAAACTTCAGTTGTTTTTCTAACATTATCTAAAATGATAAACGAATCTTGTCCAGGAATTTTTTCTTGAATTTTCTTCGGAATATCATAACTATAAGAAGCACCATCTTGAATAGAGTAGAAGCTATCGCTTCCAGAGGCAATCATATCGTGAACCCAATCTGCAGGCGTTAAACCTTCAGCTTGCATCATCTCGACACCTTTTTCGACACCAATAGCATCCCAGATTTGAAAAGGACCATGTTCCCAGCCAAAGCCAGCTTTCATAGCATCGTCAATTTTGTATAATTCATCTGTAATTTCTGGAATACGATTTGAAACGTACGCAAATAATGCTGAAAAACTTTTTCTGTAGAATTCTCCCGCTTTATCTTTTCCTTTTACTAATACTTTAAAACGGTCTGCTACTTTATCAATTGTTTTTGTTAATTCTAAAGTGGCAAATTTTGCACGTTTGGCTGAACGATATTCTAAAGTGTTTAAATCGAGAGTTAAAATTTCTTTTTTGCCTTCAGCTGAAACAGTTTTCTTATAAAAACCTTGTCCAGTTTTACTTCCTAACCATTTATTTTCCATCATGGTATTGATGAAATCTGGTAATTTGAAAACCTCTAAACGCTCATCATCTTTACAGTTATCTGCAATCCCATTAGCTACATGTACTAGAGTGTCTAATCCTACAACGTCTACAGTTCTAAAAGTAGCCGATTTTGGACGACCAATTACTGGACCCGATAATTTGTCAACTTCTTCAACAGTTAAACCTAAATCTTTTACTGTATGAAATAGACTTTGAATACTAAAAATTCCGATTCGGTTTCCAATAAATGCAGGTGTATCTTTCGCTACTACAGAGGTTTTTCCAAGGAATTGCTCACCATAACCATTTAAGAAGTCTAAAACTTCTGAGGACGTATTTGGTCCAGGAATAATTTCGAATAATTTTAAGTAACGTGCTGGGTTAAAAAAGTGTGTACCACAAAAGTGTTTTTGAAAATCTTCAGAACGACCTGTATTCATGAATTTAATTGGAATACCAGATGTATTCGAAGTAATTAAGGTGCCGGGTGTTCTATGTTTTTCTAGCTTTTCAAAAACTTGTTGTTTAATGTCAAGTCTTTCAACTACAACTTCCATTATCCAGTCTACATCTGCTACTTTAGCAATATCATCATCTAAGTTTCCAGTTGTAATACGATTAACAAAAGAAGCATGATAAAGTGGTGCAGGTTTAGATTTTATTGAAGTAGTTAATGCATCATTAACTAATCTATTTCTAACAACTTTGTCTTCCAAGGTTAACCCTTTTGCTTTTTCTTTATCGTTTAGTTCTCTAGGTACGATGTCTAATAATAGGACATCTACACCTATATTGGCGAAATGGCAAGCGATACCACTTCCCATAATACCCGAACCAATAATGGCTATTTTTTTAATTCTACGTTTGCTCATTTTATTTTTCAACTATCAGATTGATTAAATATTTTTTTGTTACACACTATATCATTAATAACTTCTGCGACTTCATAAAAATTTAGTAACTGTTCTTCTGAAACATTATTTTTTATAGCTTCATTAAATAACAACACCTTTTCTCTTGAGTAGTCTCTTTTTTCTATACCAAAATCTGTTAGACCAATAATAACACCTCTACCATCACTAGGGTTCGGTTTTCTTGTGATTAAGCCTTTCTTTTCCATGGTTTTCAAGATTCTAGATAAACTAGTAGCTTCTATTCCCATTTTTGGACCTAGAGAAGTTGAGGGCGTTCCTTTTTCCGGGTCTATACTTAACAATGTAAAACCAGTTGCCATCGTACTTCCAAACTTTGAAGCTTCTTCATTATACATTTTTTGAACTGTTAGCCAAGTAGTTCGGAGTACATAATCAATGGTTTTTTCCTTCATAGTTTTACATTGGTGAAGCCAAATATAAAAAAAAAATACTATGCACGCATAGTATTTTTNTGTTAAATTATATTTGTAATATGAATTAAACCTTAGAAATTAAAAAAAATAGTAAACATCATGCTCGTGTATCTATTCAGAAATTTACCGTTTACTAAATATTGAAAAGCTATTTTGATTTAAGTAGAGTCAAATAAAATTTTGTGTTAACTATTTTTTGATGAGATTATGGGCGATAAATTTTTTCGATTAAATCTAGATACCTGTTTTTAATAACAGCTCTTTTCATTTTCATAGTAGGGGTAAGATGACCTGAATCTATAGACCAAACTTCAGGAGTAATTTCAAATTTTTTAATTTGCTCCCATTTACCAAATTTTTGGTTGCATTTATCAACCTCTTTTTGAATTCGTTTTTGGATGATTTCTGAATTCGCAATATCTTGAAAAGAATTCCCAATTGGCTGATGTTTATGTTCAATCCATTCTTTAACAAAATCAAAGTTTGGTTGAATTAGTGCTGCGGGCATTTTTTCACCTTCACCAATTACCATAATTTGTTCTATAAAACGAGATTGTTTTAAATCATTTTCAAGAAGTGTAGGTATAATATATTTTCCACCTGACGTTTTAAACATTTCTTTTTTACGACCAGTAATTTTCAAGAAGCCATCAGGGTCAATTTCTCCTTTATCGCCAGTATGGAAGTAATCACCTGTCATTACGCTTGCAGTTTTTTCTGGGTCCTTGTAATAGCCCATCATAACATTAGGGCCTTTTATTAAGATTTCACCATCCTCAGCAATTTTAACTTCAACACTATCAATAGGGATACCTACTGTACCAATTTTAAACATCTTGTCGGCATATCTACCTACTGAAACTACCGGTGATGTTTCTGTTAATCCATATCCTTCCATAATACGCATTCCAGCAGCAGAAAAAATTCTTGATAATCGAGGTTGAAGTGCAGCACTTCCAGATACCATAGTATGTAATTCACCTCCTAGAGCAGCTCGCCATTTACTAAAAATAAGTTTGCTAGCAATACTTAATTTAAATTCATACCAAGCACCATTTTGTCCATATGGCTCCCATTTTTCACCTAAGCTAACAGCCCAATAAAACAAGGCTTTTTTAATACCGGTAAGTTCTTCGGCTTTTGCCATTATTTTATCATACACTTTTTCTAAGAGCCTTGGTACAACACTCATCATATTGGGTTTAATTTCTTTGGCATTTTCACCTATTTTATCAAGTGCTTCTGCGAAATATATAGAAGTTCCCGAATGCTGGTATACGTAAATTAAAACACGTTCAAAAATATGACATATAGGCAAAAAACTGAGTACTCGTGTTTCTCCTTCATCCAAAGGTACTCTTGGAATACTATCTATAACATTACTTGTAATATTCCAATGAGAAAGCATAACCCCTTTAGGAGTACCTGTGGTGCCCGATGTGTATATAATTGTAGCTAAATCAGAGGGCTTTACTTCATTTTTTCGAATTTCCACTTCTTCTTGATTAGAAGTGTCTTTCCCTAATTCTAATAATTCAGAATAATGTTTACATCCTTTAATATGATCAAAAGAATAGACTTCTTTTAAACCCGTATTCTTTATTACTTTATTGACTTTGCCTAATACTTCTTCGTCTGAAACAAAGCAATAAGTAGATTCGCTATGATTTAAAACATATTCATAATCTTCAGCACAAATGGTTGGATATATTGGGATATTTTGTGCACCAATTTGAAGTATGCCAATATCCATAATATTCCACTCCGTTCTGTTGGTTGTAGAAATAAGAGCTATTCTATCCCCCTTTTTAACCCCGAGTTTTAGTAGAGCTCTACTTATAGCATTTGCTTTATCTATATATTCTTGTGTTGAAGTTTTGACCCATTCACCGTTGTATTTAGTAACTAAAGCGGCATCATTAGGTTTATTTTCTAATTGGTAATAAGGAAAATCAAAAAGTCTTGTTATCTCTTTCATAGGGAATATATAATATGCAACGATGCAAAGTATGAAAATAAAAATGATTTACAAATTGAGTGTGTGAAATGGTGCCAAATAAACTAAATTTAATATAATGCTGCCTTAATTCCATGTTTGTGCTCTTTTAAATCTGATTTTGTAATTATTATGTTTATTAATATTGCCTGCGGTATTGCAATTATATCTTCGGCGAGCCCAATGATGCAAGAAAAACTTAATTACACAGCAACGGAAACTGCAGCTATAGTTGGTTTAATAGATGTGTTTAATGGTTTGGGTAGAATAATTGGTCTACGTTATCCGATTATTTAGGAAGAACAAATACTTACATTATTTTCTTTGCTTTCCAGGTTTTAGCATTTTTCTTCTTGCCAAAAACCTCAATGGAGTTGACCTTTTTAGTCGTTATCTTTACCGTAATAACCATGTATGGTGGTGGTTTTGCAACGCTACCTGTATTTTTAGGAGATTTATTCGGAACAAAACAATTAGGGGCTATCCACGGCATGGTATTAACTGCATGGGGATTAGCGGGTGTTGTAGGACCAACTATTTATGATATGGTTAAGAATGCTATAGGTTCACTAGATACCACCTTGAAAGTTTTTGCTGGATTATTTACCATTGCTTTATTCGTGTTATTAATAATGAAACGTACAGTGACAAGAGCATATCGAAAAATGGATGAAAAAATAGAAAAACAATTGAAGTTGGTATAGACTTTAATACTAGAATTAATTAGAAAGCACTGTCATATTTTTGGAAGTACTTTTTTTTTGGTATCAGTTTATTTCTTCCTAAAAAATTTTCTTTTAGAAAATTTAGTTCAGCTACAAATAGCATATTTTTTCTAACGTTTTATTTAATTAAAAATCAATTTTTTTTCAAATTTAAATTGTTTCCACATGACTTTTGTCATGATAATTCATTCATTTATAAGTTACTTTTATTGAACTTTTTATACAAGGATAATTAAAATAAATATTATGGAAATACTTGAAAAAACAAAGGCTCGAGTTTTTAAATTTGGGGACAAAACAGCTGATGGAAACAGCACAATGAAAAACCTATTGGGTGGTAAAGGAGCTAATTTAGCAGAAATGAGCGCAATAGGAATTCCTGTCCCTCCAGGGTTTACTATTACTACNGAAGTTTGTACGGAATATAACCTTTTAGGCCAAGAGGCTGTTGTAGGAATGATTAAGGAAGAGGTCGAAGCATCAATCGCCAAAATAGAGTCTCAAATGGGAACAGCTTTTGGTGATAAAGATAATCCATTGTTAGTATCAGTGCGTTCTGGGGCAAGGGTTTCCATGCCAGGAATGATGGATACTGTACTTAATCTAGGAATGAATGATGAAGTGGTTCTTGGGTTAGCCAAAAAAACAAATAATGAGATTTTTGCTTGGGATTCATACCGTCGTTTTATTCAAATGTATGGTGACGTAGTTTTAGGTATGAAACCAGAATCTAAAGAAGATATCGATCCTTTTGAAGAGATAATGGAAGCCTTAAAGCATAAACGTGATATAGAATTAGATACAGAATTTACAGTACAAGATTTAAAAGATTTAGTATATGATTTTAAAGAAGCCGTCAAAAAACGTACAGGACACGATTTTCCAACAAACCCTTGGGAACAACTTTGGGGAGCTGTTGTAGCGGTTTTTAATAGCTGGAATGGTGATAGAGCTGTGTACTATAGAAATATGAACGGTTACCCAGCTGATTGGGGAACAGCAGTTAACGTACAAGCTATGGTTTACGGTAATATGGGAGATAACTCCGGAACTGGTGTGTGTTTTACGCGTGATGCTGGTACAGGTGAAAATCTTTTCAATGGAGAATATTTAATTAATGCACAAGGTGAAGATGTTGTCGCAGGGACTAGAACTCCGCAACAAATTACAAAAGTAGGGTCATTGCGTTGGGCTGAATTAGCAAAAGTTGAAGAAGAAGACCGATTGGCTAACTATCCTTCATTAGAAGAATTAATGCCAGTAATCTATAATGAATTAAACGGATACCAAGAAAAGTTAGAGTTACATTATAAAGATATGCAGGATATGGAGTTTACCATGCAAGATGGTAAACTTTGGATTCTTCAAACGCGTAATGGTAAACGTACTGGAGCTGCAATGGTTAAAATTGCAATGGATTCTTTAAAAGAAGGTTTACATACAGAAAAAGAAGCAATGCTTAAAATTGAACCTAATAAATTAGATGAATTATTACATCCAATTTTTGATCCAAAAGCATTGAAAACTGCTAATGTAATTGCACAAGGTTTACCTGCATCTCCTGGAGCTGCAACTGGTAAAATTGTTTTCTTTGCTGATGAAGCTGCAAAATATAAACATAGTATTTTAGTTCGTATCGAAACGTCTCCAGAAGATTTAGAAGGTATGAACATTGCTAAAGGTATTTTAACAGCTCGTGGTGGCATGACTTCTCACGCAGCCGTTGTAGCACGTGGCATGGGTAAATGTTGTGTGTCTGGTGCGGGTGCATTGAAAATAAATTATAAAAACAGAACTTTAACAGTTGATGGTCATGAATATCACGAAGGTGATTGGATTTCTTTAAACGGTTCTACAGGAAATATTATTGAAGGAAAAGTTGCTACAATTGAACCAGAATTAAGTGGTGAATTTGCAGAAATAATGGAATTGTCAGATAAGTTTGCAACTATGCAAGTTCGGACAAATGCAGACTCTCCAAAAGATGCAAAAGTAGCTGTGAAATTTGGTGCGCAAGGTATCGGCTTAACTAGAACAGAGCACATGTTTTTTGATGTTGACCGTATTAAAGCCATGCGTGAAATGATTTTAGCAGATACTGTTAAAGGACGTAAAGAAGCATTAAATGAATTATTACCTATGCAACGTGAAGACTTTGAAGGTATTTTTGAAGCAATGGCTGGTTTACCCGTAACGGTTCGTTTATTAGATCCACCATTACACGAGTTCGTGCCTCATCAATTAGCTACTCAAAGAGATTTAGCTGAAGATATGCATATTTCTTTAGAAGCTGTTAAAAGTAAAGTAGCTGAATTAGAAGAATTTAACCCAATGTTAGGTCATAGAGGCTGTAGATTGGGTATTACATATCCTGAAATTACAGAAATGCAAGCAAGAGCTATTATAGAAGCTGCATTAAACTTAAAAGAAAGAGGTGTTGTCGCGAAACCAGAAATTATGGTTCCTTTAATAGGTACAATTGCTGAATTTGAAAATCAAGAAACCATTATTAGAGCAACTGCAGATAAAGTTTTTGAAGAAAGAAACGATTCTATTGAATATTTAGTAGGAACGATGATTGAAATTCCAAGAGCTTGTTTAACTGCAAATTTAATTGCTAAAAGAGCTGATTTCTTCTCATTTGGAACAAACGATTTAACACAAATGGCATTTGGTTATTCTCGTGATGATGCTGGTAAATTCTTGCCTGTATATATTGAAGAAGGCATCTTAAAAAATGATCCTTTTGAAGTATTAGATCAAGAAGGTGTAGGTCAATTAGTTGAAATGGGAACTACTAAAGGTAGAAGTACAAAACCTAATTTAAAAGTAGGTATTTGCGGGGAACATGGCGGAGAGCCTAGTTCTGTTGAATTCTGTTATAATACTGGTTTGAACTACGTAAGTTGTTCTCCATATCGAGTGCCAATAGCTCGGATTGCATCTGCACAAGCGGCTATAAAAGCAACTTTATAATAGTTTTCTAATTTTTTTACATGATAAGCCTCGAAATGAATATTTCACTTCGGGGCTTTTTTTATTCTATTTCGTAAGATTATCTGTTTTCAATCCAAAGTCGAGCATTCACAAAAGCCTCTAGCCAAGGTGAAACTTCATCTTTGCGTCCATCAGGATAATTAGCCCAATTCCATTGAAATGTAGAACGCTCAATGTGTGGCATAGTTACTAAGTGGCGCCCTGTTTTATCAGACATCATAGCCGTATTAAAGTCAGAACCATTAGGGTTATGTGGATAACTTTCATAGCCATATTTAGCCACAATATGATATTTGTCTTCAGAGTATGGTAAGCTAAATTTACCTTCACCATGTGAAATCCAAACTCCTAAAGTCGTTCCTGCGAGTGTAGAAAGCATCACAGAATTATTCTCTTGAATTTTTACTGAAGTAAATGAACTTTCATGTTTATGAGAATCATTATGATCCATTTTACCATGAACGTCATGCTCTGGGTTTATCTCTTCTAATTCCATAAACAATTGGCACCCGTTGCAAATTCCAACAGAAAGCGTGTCTTCTCTATTGAAGAAATCTTGTATCACTTTATTAGCTTTTTCGTTATATTTAATAGCTCCTGCCCAACCTTTTGCAGAACCTAAAACATCAGAGTTGCTAAATCCACCAACAGCACCTAAAAACTGAATATCTTCTAAGTTTTCACGACCAGAAATTAAATCGGTCATGTGAACATCCTTCACATCAAAACCAGCTAAATACATAGCATTTGCCATTTCGCGCTCAGAGTTACTTCCTTTTTCTCGAAGGATAGCCGCTTTTGGTTTTGTTTTTCCAATTACTGGTAATTTTCCAGTAAAATGCTTTGGGAATGTATATTGTAACGGTTGATTTTTATAATTGTCAAATCGGTCTTGAGCTAAACCATTTGCTGTTTGCTTTTGGTCTAATAAAAAAGATGTTTTATACCAAACATCTCTCATTGTAGCAACATCAAAAGAGAAGTCATCTTCGTTATTTTTAATGTTCACTATTCCTGTATTATTTGCAGTTCCAATAGTGAAAAATTCTATATTATTTTCTGATAAAATAGTTTCAATTGAAGCATCACCTTGAAAAACTAGTCCTGAATTTTCAGAGAATAAAACTTTTATAGAATCTTCCTCATTTAAAGCAGAGATATCAAAATCAGCACCTAAGTTAATATCAGCAAAACATAGTTCTAACAAGGTGGTAATTAATCCACCAGAAGCCACATCGTGTCCAGCAGAAATTTTATCTGCTATAATTAAGTTTTGGATGGTATTAAAAGTGTCTTTTACAAAGCTCGAATTTTTTACATCTGGAGCTTCATTTCCAATGGTATTTAAAACTTGGTTAAAAGAACTTCCGCCTAATTTAAAATCATCTTGCGAGATATTAATATAATAGATGTTTTCTCCGTTTTGTTGTAAAACAGGTTCCACAACTTTAGAGATTTCATTACAATTTGCAGCAGCAGAAATAATAACAGTTCCTGGAGAAATGACATCACCATCTTTATATTTTTGTTTCATAGAAAGCGAATCTTTTCCAGTTGGAACATTGATTCCTAAATCGATCGAGAATTCTGAAATAGCTTTAACAGCTTTATATAAACGCGCATCTTCACCTTCATTTTTACAGGGCCACATCCAATTGGCAGAAAGAGAAATAGAGGCTAAATTTTCTTTTAATGGTGCCCAAATGATGTTAGTTAACGCTTCTGTAATTGAATTTCTACTACCTGCTTCTGGATGGATTAATCCAGATATAGGCGAGTGGCCAATAGAGGTCGCAACCCCTTCTTTTCCTTTAAAATCCAATGCCATAACACCAACATTATTTAACGGAATTTGTAAAGGACCAACACATTGTTGTTTGGCTACTTTGCCGCCAACGCATCGATCTACTTTATTAGTTAACCAATCTTTACAAGCTACAGCTTCCAATTGTAAAACCTGCTCTAAATAGATTTGTAAATTCTTCGTTTTATATCTTGAGTTTTTATAATGTCGGATAATTGTTTTATCAGTTAAAATAGTTTTAGGAGAACTACCAAACATGTCTTCTAAAGCTAAATCCATAGGTTTATCCCCTGTGGTTTTAGATTCGAAAGTAAAACGATTGTTTGTTGTCACATCTCCAACAGTATACATTGGCGAACGTTCCCGGTCTGCAATGTTGTGAAGTGTTTCTATATGTTCCTCACCAATAACCAATCCCATACGTTCTTGAGATTCGTTTCCTATAATTTCTTTTGCAGATAACGTAGGATCTCCAATTGGTAATGCATCTAAATCTATTTTTCCACCTGTATCTTCAACCAATTCAGATAGACAGTTTAAGTGTCCTCCAGCACCATGATCGTGAATAGAAACAATGAAATTCTCTTCACTTTCTACCATACCACGAACAGCGTTAGCAGCACGTTTTTGCATTTCTGGATTGGAACGTTGTACTGCATTTAATTCAATTCCTGAAGCAAGTGCTCCAGTGTCGGCAGAAGATACTGCAGCGCCACCCATACCAATTCGATAATTATCACCACCAAGAATTACAATTTTATCGCCTTCTTGAGGTGTGTCTTTTAGAGCCTGATCTGCTTTTGCGTATCCAATTCCACCAGCTTGCATAATAACTTTATCAAAACCAAGTTTTCTTGCTGTTGATGTACTTACTGCTGAGTTTTCTTGATGTTCAAAAGTTAATACCGAACCACAGATTAGAGGTTGTCCAAATTTATTACCAAAATCTGATGCACCATTAGATGCTTTTATCAAAATATCCATTGGTGTTTGGTATAACCAATCTCTTGCTTCAAATTTTTGTTCCCAATGCCTGTTTTCTTCTAATCGAGAATACGACGTCATATAAACCGCAGTTCCTGCAAGAGGAAGCGACCCCTTCCCACCAGCAAGTCTATCTCTAATTTCACCACCAGCGCCCGTTGCAGCACCATTAAAAGGCTCAACGGTAGTAGGAAAGTTATGCGTTTCCGCTTTAAGCGAAATAACAGATTCAAAATCCTGTGTGGTATAGTAATCAGGAATATCTGCACGTTTAGGTGCAAATTGTTCCACTTTTGGGCCTTTTATAAAAGCCACATTATCTTTATAAGCAGAAACAATATCGCCTGGATGTTGCTTCGCAGTTTCTTTAATTAATTTAAATAATGAGATCGGTTTTTCTTCACCGTCTATCACAAACGTGCCATTGAAAATTTTATGACGACAATGCTCACTATTAACTTGCGAAAACCCAAATACTTCCGAATCGGTTAAAGGACGACCAATTTTCTTAGCAACACCATCTAAATACGATACCTCTTCATCGCTTAATGATAAACCTTCTTGTTGATTGTAGGCTAAAATATCTTCAATATTAAGGATAGGTTCTGGCTGAATATCAATAGTAAATGAGTCTTGATTTAAATCGCTGAATTTTTCAGAAATCATTGGGTCAAAATCATTAAAATCTTCTGAAACAGGTTGAAATTCTTCAATTCTGATGATGTCTGAAATCCCCATATTTTGAGTAATTTCAACAGCATTGGTACTCCAAGGGGTTATCATTGCTGCGCGCGGACCAATAAAAATAGCATCTAAGGATGCTTGTTCTATTTTGGGCTGATTGCCAAAAAGCCATGTTAATCTTGAAGTCGTTTCAGTTGATAATTCTTTTGTAGTTTGAACAGCAAATATGTTGCTGGTTGTGTTTCCAAAGAAATGAATCATTAGGTCTTGATTAGTATTTATTTAAAGAAAGGGCAAATTTACTTTTTTTAGTGGAATTTTAGTTAAAAAATGATATCGAAAATTTTGAGTTATCCAAGAGTTTTGAACAAAAAAAGCGACTTATATAAAGCCGCTTAGAATTTAATTTTTAATTAACCTTTTCTCTAGTTCTTTACCGTCAGACAGTATTACATTGACTATTAAGATGGATTGGTTTTTTATATTTATTTAAACTTAAAACTATTTTTTTTAGGAGTTTTTTATAGCTTAATCAGTTTTTTAGTAACCGATTTATTTCCGTTGCTAATGGATACCAAGTAAACGCCTTTGTTTAAATTGGAAACATTAATATAGCTTTTGGAAGCATCTACACTGCTATCAGTAATTTTTTCGCCTAGAATACTAAATATTTTAACATTTAATATTTCGTTAGCTTTTATAAATAATTGGTCTCCATTTAATGGATTAGGGTATAATTTAATAGCTACAAAGTCGTTATTATCGATATCTAAAGTACCCGTGTAACAAGTAAAAGATAAATCATCTATTCTCACTCTATTAGTAGTTGATTGATTGTCCAAAACAACAGTAACACTTCCTGAAGTATTTATATTAGATAGTGTTGTTGTCGTACTAGTTGTGTTATCTGAACCGTACGGTATAGAGCCTACAGATACATTATTTACAAGAACATCAAAAGTACCTGCAGAACCGCCAAAAGTGAGTTGGGTTGTAACCGTTAAGCTTCCTATACCACCGCTTAAAGCGGGAGATGTTAATGTGCCATTTCTAATACAAATCGCTTTAGAGTTTAATGATTGGTCTGTTCTAGCATCTGTAGCAGTCCAAAATCCATCTGTTCCTGTCCATGTGCGTGTTGTATAATTACTTTGACCTGCAGGAATATTTGCAAAATCTTCAGAGGCACAGTCTGACGAACCAACTAATGTTGTTTCGATTGCAGAATTACTCTGAGAAGATGCATTACCTGCAGCATCTTTAGCTAAAATGGTAAAGGTATAAGCTGTTTCAGAGGCTAAGTTTAAAACAGTATATGTTGTTGTGTTAGATCCTGTATTTACATAAAAGATACCACCAACATACACATCATAACTTGTAACTGCCGTATTATCTGTGGAAGCAGTCCAAGATAAATCTATGGTTGATGCTGTTGGGTTTGAGGCCGTTAAACTTGCAGGTATCGTTGGGTCTTCCGTATCAGGTGCTGTAGTTGTTTCGGTTGCAGAAGTACTAAGAGAAGATTCGTTGCCCGAAGCATCTTTTGCCAAAAGCGTAAATGTATAAGCTGTTGAGGCTGTTAAACCTGTAACTGTATATGTTGTAGTGTTAGATGAAGTATTTACATAAAAGGCACCACCTAGATATACATCGTAACTTGAAACTGCAATATTATCTGTTGAAGCAGTCCAAGATAAATCTACGGTTGTTTCTGTTGGGTTTACAGCTACTAGAGCTGTAGGTGTTGTTGGGACTTCTGTGTCAGGTGTTGTATTCCAACGATCTTGAGCAGGTGTTCCTCCCCAAATGACTGTAGCTAAATAAGGATTGTCTATAAATGGATTTCTGTTTCCTTGGGCGTCACTAATTACTGTATTTCTATTGTCTTCAATTTCATTAAGGCTTACAGGATCTGCTGCATTCCATTCTAAAAATAAATTTAATGTGCCTACACTACTAAAGGGTTCGTTATATCTTAAATTCACATACATAATTATTCTAGCAACGTCACCACGCCATTCCCATCCTGGAAAAAAGCTACTTCCAGTTGAGAAATAAGCTTGGTTTGGTGTTCCAGAACCATCTGTGAAAGGATTGTTACCACGCGAAGAATTTATATTAGTATCACAACTCCTTAATAAATGTAAATCAGCTTCAGAAATACCGATGTCTAGTAACGAACGAGGATAAACATGCTCTGTATTAAAAGTTTGTGTGGAGTTTGGATTAGAACCAGAAACATATTCGGTCTTTGACCTACTTTCACCAGAGTACATTAGAAGAACGTTTGATTCATTTGATGAGTCTTCATCGGCATTGTATAAAAATTGATGCCTTTGGGAATATGTTAAAAATGTTGTATGTTTAGCTATTGTAGTTGTGGCTAGATCGTCGTAAAGATCTGATCCTGTTTTAGAAAAATCTACATCTGTGTAGTAGGTTTGCAGGCTTGCAGGCGGTGTTAATTGCGCAAAGCCAATCGATGTTACTAATAAGAATACTAAGTAAATGTGTTTCATTTATAGGGAGGTTATGGTATGATAATCTTTTCTTACCCTAAATATAGTTTGTTTATGTCTATAAAATGAAATTAATTACCAAAGACGGATATTTTTTGATAGATATTATCATTTATGTAGCTTTTTTAACACCTTTAAATTAGTTTTAAAAAGTAAAAAAAGAGTTGAATTGATTTTAAAATAAAATCAAAAAAGCATTATTTTGTTAAATAGTTCCTTATTAAGATTTCCGCTCCAGTAAAGCCATATAAAACCCATCAAAACCAGATTTATGAGACAAGACTTTATTATCTTTAACTAAAGTAAAGTTTTCTCCAACTTCCGATTTTAAGAAGGTAGCTACTTGTTCTTGGTTTTCAGAAGGTAACACAGAACAGGTTGCATAAACCAGTTGTCCGCCAACTTTTACCATTCT
>JGI20153J14295_10000555_pt1 | contig 31299 bp, 29 predicted proteins | sample COG_03_FD_14295 | JGI IMG/M metagenome (IMG submission 14295) | reverse complement strand
CGAGATGCTTTTAGTTAGACGCTTGAATGGACTAATAAAAGCTTGAATTAAAAAGAGCGCCGCGAGAAACATCGCGACGTATGTAAGACGTAAATAAGACATATTTAAGACGAAAGAGAGTGAAAAACAAGACGACCGGTTGGTGGGCGCAGAAACACGACAATGCCTCGCAATCCGTCAGACGATACCTGTTAAGTGATTAGACGTATTTAGACCAACAGCAACCATTATCCTGGTTCTCGTTTGCCATAAGTTCATAAGACCCAATGCAAAACGATGTGATGCTGAGACTCGCGGCTACAGGCTCGAGCGATATTGCAACCCTTGGACTCGGCGCCCGAGCCCAAAGCCGCATCGCGCGACCAGAGCAAATCGATATAAAGCACTCAAGATCGCAATGCCTGCGGCGTTGATGGTTTTTGTTAGATGATCCGGCAATCAAATTGGTGATAAAGAAGATGGTAAACAGACTCGACGGTAAAATTGGCTTCCCAGACGCGGTGGGTTTGTATGACCCGACCCAAGAACGCGATGCCTGCGGGGTTGGATTCGTCGCCAATATTAAAGGCGTTGCCAGTCACGGTATCCTCGCGGATGCCTATCACGTTAATAGCCGCATGGACCACCGAGGTGGGTGTGGTTTCGAGGAGAACACCGGCGATGGTGCGGGCATCCTTACCGCAATGCCCGACGCTTTCTTTCGAACGATCGCCGGCCAGCTAGGGTTCGAGTTACCCGAGGCAGGGTTGTATAGTGTTGGCAACCTTTTCCTGCCAAGACTTGAGACACTCCGAGTCAGCTGCCAAGAAACGATCGAGCAGATTGTCCGCGACGAAGGCCTGACCTTTCTGGGTTGGCGCGCCGTCCCGATCGCGCCGGACACGGCGAACATTGGTCCCGCAGCACAAGCCGCAATGCCATTTATCGCGCAACTCTTCCTTGCGAGCCCAACGGGTGATTCAGAAGCTGAATTCGCTCGAAAATTATACATCGCTCGAAAACAGTTTTCAGGTCGCTTGCAAGCCTTAATCCCCGATGACGAACTGGTTTACGCCTGCAGCTTGTCGCCCCGGGTGATTGTTTATAAAGGCATGCTGACACCATCTCAGTTGTTTCCGTTTTATCCAGATTTGACAAATACCGACTATGAGACCCATCTGGCCATGGTGCACTCAAGGTTTAGCACAAACACTTTCCCATCTTGGGATCGTGCTCAACCCAATCGCTACATGAGTCACAACGGTGAAATCAATACGCTGCGCGGCAATCAAAACTGGATGACGGCGCGGCAAGGCACCGTTTCGTCGCCCCTCTTTGGCGATAACATTGAGAAAATCTTTCCGTTGGTTGAACCGGACTGCTCGGACTCCGGCACCTTTGACAATGTTTTAGAGTTTTTGCTGCTGTCTGGCCGCAGTCTTCAAGAATCCATCATGATGATGATTCCAGAAGCCTGGCAGGCTGACGCAAACATGAGCCCTGAAAAACGCGCGTTTTATGAGTATCATTCAGCGCTCATGGAGCCCTGGGATGGCCCAGCTTCAATTGTCTTTACCGATGGGCACGCGATTGGCGCCGTACTCGATCGCAATGGCCTTAGGCCCTCGCGTTATTACGTAACAACAGATGATCGCGTCATCATGGCGTCCGAGGTGGGTGTTCTACCCATCGACCCTAAGAAGGTTGTTCAAAAAGGCCGCTTGCAGCCAGGGAAAATGTTTCTGCTGGACTTCGACGCCGGCCGTTTGGTCCCAGATGAAGAATTAAAATCGATCTATTCCGCGCAAAGGCCTTATGGCGACTGGTTGGCGCGGCAGAAACTGACCCTGGATCATTTCGAATCTGCACCCGCCCAAAGCCCCTATGCTGGCGCCGCGTTACAACAAAGAATGCGCGCTTTCGGTTACACGACCGAAACGATGCAGTTCATGCTCAAACCCATGATTACAGATTTACGAGACCCTCTAGGCTCCATGGGGAACGATTCTGCGCTGGCCTGCTTGTCCGATAAGTCTCGAATTATTTACGACTACTTCAAACAACTGTTTGCGCAAGTCACCAATCCCGCCATTGACTCCATTCGAGAAGAAGTGGTGATGTCCCTCGCCTGCTTTATCGGCCCTGAAGGCAATCTGGTCGAAACCACCGAGTCGCAAGCCAGGCGTTTGGTTATTCCCCATCCCATTCTGTCAAACGACGATCTGGCGAAATTGAAGGCCGCGCACGAGCACGATTGGCGGACCCAGACCATCGATATTACTTACAACCGTCATGATGGTGCGGCCGGTATGCAGGCCGCCCTAGATCGGATCTGCACTGAGGCCAGTGCCGCGATCGAGGCGGGCTATGCGTTGGTGCTCTTAAGCGACCGGGCGGTCACGAAAGATCAGATCGCACTGAGTGCATTGGTTGCTTGCGGGACGGTCCATCACCACCTCATTTCGGCCCACCAACGCACTCAAATCGGTTTGATGATCGAAACGGCTGAAGCCCGTGAGGTACACCATTTTTGTTTACTCACCAGCTATGGCGCCGATGCTGTGAACCCGTACCTTGCCATCGACGCGTTGTGGCAGGCCCGACAAGAGGGCTTGTTGAGCCAAACGGATATCCCCAGCCTTGATGTCTTAACCGAGAAATACCGCAAAGCGGTCGGCAAAGGTATGCTGAAGGTCATGGGCAAAATGGGTATTTCAACGTTGCAGTCTTATAAGGGCGCGCAAATTTTTGAAGCCGTTGGACTTGCCGATGACATCATCGAGCGCTGTTTTCGCGGCACGACCAGCCGAGTCGGCGGTATTAACTTCGACACATTGTTCGCCGAGTCCCTGCAACGACATCAGTTGGGCTTCCCAGAGCGATCTACAGAATCTTCGAGCGAGCTACCAAACCCCGGTGATATTCATTGGCGAAGCGGCGGCGATACCCATATGTGGGATCCCATCAGCATAACGAATCTCCAAGTCGCCGCGCAAACCAACAGCCAGGATGCCTATTGGGCTTTCGCCAAACATGCCAACGAAGTGGCCACAAAGAAAGCCACGCTCCGGGGCCTTTTGACGTTCAATGAGAGCCTGACACCTGCGGTCGCGATCGAGGAGGTCGAGTCTGCGGCTGACATCGTCAAGCGCTTTTGTACGGGCGCTATGAGCCTCGGGTCAATTTCTTCGGAAAGTCATGAAACCTTGGCCATCGCGATGAACCGCTTAGGCGGCAAGTCCAATACAGGTGAGGGCGGCGAAGACCCCACTCGATTTACCCCGATGGCAGATGGCGACTCAAAGCGCTCAGCCATTAAGCAGGTCGCCTCAGGCCGTTTTGGGGTCACCATCTGGTATTTGGCAAATGCTGACGAGATTCAGATTAAGATTGTACAAGGGGCAAAACCGGGTGAAGGCGGCGAACTCCCTGGCGACAAGGTCGATGACTACATTGCTAAGATCCGTCATTCCACACCAGGGGTCGGTTTAATCAGCCCGCCACCCCACCACGACATCTATTCGATCGAAGATATGGCGCAGCTCATTCACGATCTTAAGAACGCGAATCGAGACGCTCGCATCAGTGTCAAACTGGGCTCCGAGATTGGTGTCGGCACCATTGCGGCAGGCGTCACGAAAGCCAAGGCCGATCATCTGGTCATCGCAGGCCATGATGGCGGCACCGGCGCCTCACCGCTCACGTCAATTAAGCACGCAGGACTACCCTGGGAGCTGGGCCTCGCCGAGACCCATCAAACCCTCGTAATGAACAATCTTCGCTCGAGGGTTGTTCTACAAACCGATGGCCAAATCAAAACCGGTCGAGATGTCGTGATTGCAGCCCTGCTCGGCGCCGAGGAATTTGGATTTGCGACCGCGCCGCTGGTCACCCTTGGGTGCATTATGATGCGAAAGTGCCACCTCAATACCTGCCCCGTCGGGATTGCAACGCAAGACCCAGAGCTCCGTGCGAAGTTCGCGGGCAAACCAGAAAGCGTCGTAAATTATTTTTTCATGCTCGCAGAAGAGGTTCGACAGATTATGAGCCAACTGGGGTTCACCCGCCTTCAAGACATGATCGGCCAAACCCAGTACTTAGATAGCGAGCAAGCGGTTGCGCACTGGAAATCAAAGGGACTCGATCTGTCGGGCATTTTGCAAAAAGCCCCCATCATCTACGAGGGCACAGAAATTTATTGCACGCAATCACAAGATCACGGCCTGGATGCAGCCCTCGACAACACCTTAATTGCGCTCGCGCAACCGGCACTCGAGACCGGCGCTAAGGTCCAAATCGAGCATGAAATCTTAAACATCAACCGAGTGGTTGGCACCATGCTGTCGCATGAGGTTGCCAAAGCAACCCTTGGCGACATGTTGCCCGATGATACAATCTCAATCCGCTTGCACGGCTCAGCCGGGCAAAGCGTCGGCGCTTTTCTCGCAAAAGGGATTACGATCGAAATCGAAGGCGATGCAAACGATTTTGTCGGCAAAGGTTTATCAGGCGGCAAGCTGGTGATCTACCCGCCAAAAGAGGCAACTTTTGCGGCCGAAGACAATATTCTGCTGGGTAATGTTGTGCTTTATGGCGCGACCTCTGGAGAGGCCTACTTCAGAGGGATTGCAGCGGAGCGTTTCTGCGTGAGAAACAGTGGTGCAACCGCCGTTGTTGAAGGCGTTGGTGATCATGGCTGCGAATATATGACAGGCGGCACCGTCGTTATTTTAGGTAAGACCGGGCGTAATTTCGGCGCGGGCATGAGCGGCGGCGTGGCCTATGTTCTGGACACCCAAGGGGACTTCCATCGCCAATGCAACCTTGAGACCTTCGAGCTTGAGCGCCTCAGCCCAGCCGATGAAGACGATGTTAGGATCTTAATTGAAAAGCATCAGCGGCTTACCGGCTCAACGGTTGCTGCGCGCCTTCTCAAGGATTGGGAAAGCGAGAAGCAATCATTGATCAAGGTCATGCCGAGCGACTACAAGCGGGTGCTTGAAGCACAAAAGGCCTTATTAAAGACAAGCAACATAGGATAAACCACCATGGGTAAAGCAACCGGCTTTAAAGAATTCCAACGCGAGACGGTGCCTTATCGCGATGCTGCCGCGCGCGTTTTAGACTTCAAGGAAATCTATACCGAACCCGATGACCAGCAACTCAGCACCCAGGGCGCCCGCTGTATGGATTGCGGCGTGCCGTTTTGTCAAAGCAACAACGGTTGTCCCATTTCAAATCTGATTCCAGAATGGAATGACCTCGTTTATAAAAGTCAGTGGAAAGAAGCCTTAGATCGGTTGCACGAGACGAACAATTTCCCAGAATTTACCGGCCGCGTTTGTCCGGCGCCCTGCGAAGGCGCCTGCGTTCTTGGCATTAATGATCCCGCCGTCACCATCAAAAACATTGAAGCTGCCATCATCGATCGCGGCTTTGAAGAAGGTTGGGTTAAGCCTGAACCGCCTGAGCAACGAACCGGAAAGACGGTTGCGATCGTCGGCTCCGGACCCTGCGGGCTTTCCGCTGCAGCACAATTGAACAAAGCCGGGCATCAGGTCACTGTTTTTGAGCGCGCCGATCGATTGGGCGGCTTATTGATGTACGGCATTCCCAATATGAAACTCGAAAAAAATCTGATCGAGCGCCGAATACAAATCATGAGAGAAGAAGGCATCGAATTCCGGGTCAATCAAGATGTCGGGAAAACCGTGAGCCCGGCTGATCTGGTTTCGGGTTTCGATGCCGTTTTACTCGCAACCGGTGCAACGGTAGCCCGGGACCTGAATATTCCAGGACGCGAGGGCGATGGTGTACACCTTGCCATGGCGTTTTTGACCGCCAATACCAAGAGTTTGCTCGATTCAAACCTCGCTGATGGTCAATATATTTCAGCCAAGGATAAACACGTCATTGTCATCGGCGGTGGTGACACCGGTACCGATTGCATTGGGACCTCACTCCGGCATGGCTGCAAAAGCCTCGTTAACTTCGAGCTGCTACCCCAGCCGCCACAGACTCGATCGGCGGACAACCCATGGCCGCTTTGGCCGAAAATTTTTCGCGTCGATTACGGTCATGCCGAAAGCGAGGTTCGGTTTGGCGCCGACCCGCGCCAATTTTCTGTCCTGAGCAAATCATTTCTGCGCGGGCCAGACGGGACCCTCAAAGGCGTCATAACCGTTGACGTTGATGAGCAGCTGCAAGAGATCCCTGGCTCAGAAAGAACCTGGGAAGCTGACCTTGTTTTGTTATCGATGGGTTTTTTACAGCCAGAACATTACCTCAACGAATCGCTCTCGATGGACATCGACCCACGAGGCAATTTCATTGCAGACAAGACAAACTTTAGAACCAGCGTTGCCAAGGTCTATGCCGCAGCCGACTGTCGACGCGGACAGGACCTCGTAGTACGGGCCATTAATGAAGGTCGAGAAGCCGCAAGGGAAATTGATCGGGACTTGATGGGCACAACTGAACTGCCCTAACCGGTGCCAGTAGGATCTCTAGGGTCTGCGCGCCCCGCCTTCAAGGAACCATGCGAGGGTCGCCTCAAGCGCCTCATCGTCTATTCGATTCGTCACGTCTGCGTGACCTAAGTCCCGCAGGATCACCAAACGCAAACCTTCGGCCGTTGCCTTTTTGTCGCGCTGCATGGCTTGTAGGAAATCTGCCTTTATCAACCCCTTCGGCAAGGTCGTCGGGAGCGAAAAACCCGTTAACAATTGGGCCAGCTGCACCGGCGCAGATTCAGACAACGTCTTTGACCGCACAGAATAATCCGCGGCCATCATTAAGCCCATGGCAACCGCCTCGCCATGCAGCACAACGCCATAGCCCGACAACGTCTCAATAGCATGCCCAAAGGTATGTCCCAAATTTAAGAGCGCTCTTCGGCCCTGCTCCCTTTCATCAGAGGCAACGACCTCGGCTTTAATCCGACAACTCCACTCAATCATCGTCATTAAGCTCGCGCTATCGCGCGCCATGATGCTGTCTTGATTGGCCTGCAGCCATTGGAAATAATCCCAATCGGCGAGCGCTGCGTGTTTCACGATCTCTGCAAGCCCGGCGGAAAATTCTCGCGGGCTTAACGTCTTTAACGTTTCAACATCCATCAAAACCATCTTGGGTTGATGAAAGGCCCCGATCATGTTTTTACCCAGCGGATGATTCACCGCAGTTTTACCGCCGACTGATGAGTCAACCTGAGACAACAGCGTGGTGGGCACCTGGATGACCGCAACACCGCGCTGATACACAGCCGCTGCAAACCCGGTAACATCGCCAACGACCCCGCCACCAAGCGCTATGAGCGTTGTTTCTCGAGTATGTCCGCCCGCCAGCAGTTTACCGATAATGGCATCGATCTGATCGAGCGTCTTATAAACCTCGCCATCGGGCATGATGTAGACGTCCACCTTTCGGTCGCCGAGCAGCTTTTGCAGCGACTCTAGATACAAACCCGCAACCGTTTCATTACTGACAATAAAGACCGAATCGCCCATCGCTGCCGCCAACAAAGCCTGCTCCGAGCGATCAGCCCCGGTCACCAGACCCGGGCAAAAAAAGATGGGGTAACTGCGATCAGCCAGTTCAACTGTAATCGATTTCATTCTGCTGTAATCCACGCTTGGCGCTGGAGCCTCGCAAGCATCGCCTCAATCATTTTCTTTCCGGGCCGATTATCAACGGGCATCGTCACATCAGCGACTTCTTGATAGAGCGGATCCCGGGTGCGCTGCAGTTCTTGAAAAAAGGCTCGGCGATCAACATTTTGCAGCAACGGCCTTTTGCGATCGTCCGCGGTTCGTTTAAGTTGGGTTTCGATATCCGGTTTAAGGTAAATCACAAGACCTCGGGTTGCTAAAACTTGCCTATTCTCTGGCCGCAATACCGCGCCCCCACCCGTTGCCAACACGAGGCCCGGTTGATGAGAAAGGCTCTCAAGGGTTTTTGATTCGCGATCCCGGAAAGCAGGCTCGCCTTCGACTTCAAAAATAAGTCGAACACTCACCCCGGTTGTTTTTTCAATTTCGTGATCTGTGTCTAAGAATTGTAGACCCAGCCGCTTTGCCAGCAACTTCCCAAGCGTTGTCTTGCCAGAAGCCATCGGTCCTACCAAGAAGATACTAGCGTATTGACGCAGTTTCATTAGGCGCAGACTGATTATCGAACGCGATCGCCAGATTCACGAATGATCTTAGGCGTAATGAAAATCAAGAGTTCGTCTTTATCTTTTGTGCGCGCTGAATTGCGAAACAATCGGCCAACCAGCGGTAAGTTCCCTAAAACCGGCGTCTTCAACTGAATCAGATCCGTTCTCGTTTGATACAACCCGCCCAGTACAACGGTTTCTCCATCGCTGACAATGACTTTGGTTTGAATGCTCTCGATATCGATCGCCGGTGGGCCGCCTGGGGTGGGATCTCCACGGGAATTGTTGGTCACATCGAGTTCTAAAATAATCCGATCATCGGCTGTTATTTGTGGCGTCACGGTCAGTCCAACGGTTGCATTCACGAAGGCCGTCGCGGTCGCGCCGCCACCCGTATCAGATTGATAAGGGATCTGACTCCCTGAGTTAACCGTCGCTGAGCTCTTGTCCGAGGTAATAATGGTCGGTCTTGAAACCGTCTCACCCATCCCTTCACTTTCAAAAAGCTGCAGCTCCAAATCCAACAACAAATCATTATTCACCAGACCAAAAGCAATCCCGCCGGTTTTGCCCGAGCCTGTACCCAGATCTACAATCAGATTCTCAGAGGGCGCCCCGCCTAAGGTCTCCATAGAGCTACCGTACTGAATCCCGTTTGGGCTATCACCCCAGGAAATATTGCCAGCGGTTCCCCAACGGATGCCAGCCTCTCGCTTAAAACTATCGCTCGCCTTTACGATACGCGCTTCGATCATGACTTGCCTGACGGGGATATCGAGCTGATTCAAAAGTGTTCTGAGCTGCGCAATCCGACTGGGTGTTTCGGTCACAATAATGGCATTGGTGCGATCATCAACCANAATTGATCCCCGATCCGATACAACCCCAGCAGCGGTTTCGCCGGCGTTATTTTGATCACCGTTTCCCTGAGAGGAAAATAAAGCAACAATGTCGGATGCATTGGCGTATTTCACTTTGATTAACTCTGTCCGCAGGGGCGCAAGTTCCGCGATCTCTTGCAAGTTCTCGAGTTGGGCGCGCTCCTGATCAGCCAATTCGGCTGCAGGGGCCACCAACAAAACGTTGCCTTGAACGCGCTTATCGAGACCCTTCGTTTTCAAAACAATATCCAACGCTTGATCCCAAGGAACGTCCTTTAATCGCAGCGTAATTGCACCCGCGACCGCATCACTCGCAACGAGGTTTAGATTGGCAAAATCAGCAACGATTTGCAGAATGGCTCGAATCTCGATGTTCTGAAAGTTTAAGGACAACTTATCGCCCTCGTACAAAAAGTCTTTGCTGCGAGGTCCACCTGTATCGGCCTCCTCGATAACCGGCTTCACTTCGAGGACAAAGCCCTGATCTGACTGATACGCTAGGTAGTCAAACTCACCACTCGGCACGACTTCAATGACAGTCTGATCGCCTTGCTGATAAACCTCAATGACCTCGACTGGGGTCGCAAAATCGGTCACATCCAATTGCTGAATCAGGGCCGGCGCAACCGTCGTATCGGGCATCGTCAGAACGATGCGCCCACCAACCTGGTCCAGGTCTACCGCAATATTCGGCTCGCTCAAGGCGATCAAGACCCGTCCTTCACCCTCTGAGCCCCGCCTAAAATCGACATTATCGACATTGGAACGCGCCTGATTGACGGGCATGGGCGCCGCGCTGCTGACCGATCGAGCGCTCGCGTCTAAATCCCGACCGACCGACAATTGCAGTGTTCTGCCCCGCACTTGGGTGCTGTAACCCACCAGTTCAGACAGGGCTATAATGATTCTAGTACGGTCTTGGGTCTCTAAGATGGTCAGGTTTTGAGCATTGCCCGAGCCAAGGCTGTGATACTTACTGGCAAGACCGCTACTCACCCCCATTAAGTCCAGCGAAATCCGCGCAGGTTCCGCAATTGTATAACCAGTAGGCTCTGGAGGCACCCCATCAAAGGTCAAGGTGATATCCGTCCGATCACCACCAGCCATCGAGAACGCAACATCCCGAAGCTCAACTGCAAGCGCGCTGACCGATATAAAATGGAGCATCGTCAACACAACACTCGCGATGAGCATTCGTTGTTGTGGCATCATTTTGCTGTTCATAACAATCCTTACCGCGTTAGCCTTCTGAAGTCCCAAGGAGTTCGATGGTTCTGGGCCTTAACAACCATCCACCACCGCCATTGCTGACAATTTCCACAAGCTCTAATCGAGTCTCTTCAATCTTCTCAACCCGGCCCCATTGGGTACCCAAATAAGCCCCCACTCCGACCTGATGCACCACCCCTTCGCCATCTTTAATGAGCCCGTAATACTGCCCACGGAGCTCAAGGGAACCGACCAATTGCAGGGTTGCGAGATTCATCTCTTCTAAATAACTTCTCACATGATTTGCGGGTGGACGAATCGATCCTGGCGGCGGCGTGTCTGCTCGGCTTGCGATAACCAGTGGCGCTTGAAAAGGGCTTCTAAGATTTGCAGCACCGTATTTAAACGACTCGTAGGGCTTGAATTCAGGGAGCGGTTGAACCGGCCGAACCGGCTCGGCCGCCACCTCATCGAAAAATTGACGTAAATCGGAGAACTCATTGCCGCCAGAACACCCAGCGAGTAAGGCTAGCATCAGGCCAAAAAACACACACTGCGTCAAAAACGGGGCTTGGATTTTCATTTCGAGACGCCGTCTTTATACCGGTAGGTCTTGGCCGTAATGCCCATTCTCAGTAGCTTGCCCTGCTCCACACCACCACCCTGCGGGGTGATTTCAAAGTCATGGAGGGTCACAATTCTAGACAAATCTGCAACGTCACTCACAAAAGCCCCTAAATCATGATAGCCCCCAACCACTTCCATCCGGATGGGTTTTTCAACGTAATACTCAAGGACTTGTTCAGGCTGCAGATCAATCTTATTGAAGACCAATCCATTATTGGAGCCAACCGTTGAGATATCTTCTATTAGCCCAGGGATCTCGGTGTCCAATGGCAATTGGCTTAGAATTTTCTGGAAGTTGGCTTCCATTTCCTTTGCCTGCAGCCGATACCCTTCCAAGTTCGACGCCTGAGCATATTTTTCACGGTAACTTGTTTTCAGGCTTTTTTCTTCTTCACCCGCTTTCGCAAGATCCTGCTGCAGATCCGTGACAAGGAAGAAGTAGCCTAACGCAAGGATGAGAACGAAGACCCCCAGCGCCGTGATCACTTTAATAGGGGTAGGCCAAAGCCCGGCGCTATTAATATCCAAATCACTTAGGTCGATTTCGCTCAAATTGATGTTATTGAGCTTATCGATGGTATCTTTTAGTGCCATCAGTTGCCCTCCGCACCGGCGCTGGGCGCGCTGACTTTAACCGAGAGCGCAAACCGGCTCGCTTCAGGACCCGCCTGCGGGAAGGCATTAATACTGGTGACATTACCGCCCGTGAACCATAAGGATTGATCGAAAGCTCGAAGCTGATCCGAGATCCGGCTATTGTCTTCCGCAACACCAGTCACAGCAATGTCAGTACCTCGCAGCGTTAAGCGCTCGAAAAACACGTTACCGGACAACTGGCGCGCTAATTCATCAAACAATCGCACGCTAACCGGCCGATTGCCCTGAAGCTCCTGGATCACGCGCATGCGATCCAACAGCTCTTTGCGTTTTTTCTGCAAGACTCTGATTTCTGCAATCCGCGCATCCAGGCCTTCAATTTCCGAGGCAATCACCGCAACCCGAGCTTTCTGAGTATCAATTGCAGACTCGTAAACGCGCCATGCCCCCACCAGCAATAACACCGCAACCAGTCCAACGGCGGCTAAACCATTTAGGAATTCTCGCTGCAATCGATCGCGCCGCTTTTGGCGCCAAGGCAACAAATTAATTTTCAAATTCACCATGAATTCGTCCAAGACCGGGGATCACCCGGTCGTTTAACTCTGTTTCAATCAAAGCTTCGCATTGCTAAGCCGCAAGCAATCATCATTGATGGGGCATCTTTCATCAGCCTACCTGCATCCACACGATCACTAATCCTCATATTGTCAAACGGATTTGCGACACTACAGGGTGTGCCTAATCGCGTTTCGATAAGCGTGTCTAGACCGGCTAAATTCGCTGTTCCGCCCGCTAAAACAATTCGATCAACATCATTGTAGGTCGTGCCGGAGTAAAAAAACTGCAACGAGCGCATGATCTGTTGCAACAAAGCTTCTTTGAATGGGTTGAGGACTGTTTCTTCATAGTCATCCGGCAGGCCACCAAACTTCTTGGCTTTTCCGGCCTCGGCAGCGGTCAGGTCATACTTTCGCTGAATGTCATCGGTTAACTGTTTCCCACCAAAACTTTGTTCCCGGGTATACAGGACTTGACTGCCGGACACGACCGAAAGCGTGGTCATATCGGCACCAATATCCAGGATTGCCAAAACATCCGGCACCCCAAGGGCTGGGTCCCGGGTAAACAACTCTAAATCCAAGGCAATTGCCCGCTGCACGCAGTGCGCTTCGATGTCAATCACCTCAGGATTCAGCCCCGATAACTCCAGCGCCGCTTGTCGAGACTCAATATGCTCTTGCCGACACGCTGCAATCAAAACATCGACCATGTCTTCTGATCGAGCCGTTGCCGCCAAAACCTGGAAGTCTAAAGCAACCTCATCCAGTGGATACGGAATATATTGATCCGCATCCATGAGCAATTGTTCCTCGATTTGATTTTCTTTAAGGGATGCGGGCACCTCAATGGTTTTTGTGATGACCGCGGATCCGGCCACGGCAACCGCTGCCGTTTTTGATTTAAATTGAGTCGACGCTTGCAGGCGTTTAATCGCCTCGGCCACAGCCTCCACATCGACGATATTTTGTTCAACGACCGTGTTTTCAGGCAGTGGTTCGACGCCATAGCTCTCAACAACATAGCCGCCATCATCACGGCTGAGCTCAAGCAGCTTGATCGCTGACGCGCTGATATCGAGCCCCACTAACCCTGGCTTTCGACCGCCAAAAAGTTTCAACATTGTTTTTCCTGATCGACAAACACCCCAGCGGCATCCCTATGAACCGTAAACCCTCTGCCAGTATCACTCAAAAGGCCCGAATAAACTATACTCACTCGCGCTAGGCAGTCATAATTAAGCGGATTTTAGTGGCTTTAGACCGCTAATTGAACGATCACAAGAGCTTAGATCTCAAACTTTCATCATAGCAACGCCATGAAACGCCTTTTAATTTTTGTTAGCTTTGGTATCGGCATGACCCTCAGCGGACTGGGCATGGGTCTTTCTGCTGCCTACCTTTACTTGAATCCCCAAGTTCCTGATATTTCAACCTTCACCGAAGTGAACCTGAAAGCCCCCCTTAAAATTCTGAGTCGAGACCGCAAGCTGATACAGGAATATGGCGAGCGCCTGATCCCGATCACCTTTGAGCAAATCCCAAGGGACTTTATTAATGCCCTTTTGGACACCGAAGATAAACGGTTTTTTGAGCATAGCGGCATTGATCTCATAACGGTTGCGAATGCAACCTGGCAACTCCTGGCTAACGCTGGGGACATCAAAACCGGCGCATCGACAATTACCATGCAGGTGGTTAAAAATGTCTCAGGGGCGTCAGAAGTACGGTTTATTCGCAAATTTAAAGAAATGTTACTCGCCATCAAACTCGAGCAGGCACTGACCAAGCAACAGATTCTCACGCTCTACCTCAATATTGTTCCTTTTGGAAAACACGCTTACGGCATCCAAGCGGCAGCCCAAACTTATTATGGCAAACCGGTGTCAGGGCTTTCGCTTGCGCAAATGGCGATGCTCGCGGGTATTCCAAAAGCACCGGAGGCGGGCAACCCTATTAATGGCCCCAAACGGGCGCTCGCGCGACGCAACCTTATTTTAGACCGTATGTTCGAGCAAGGATCGATCACACAGACGCAGTTACAAAAAGCCCAAAGCGAACCGATCACGGCAAAAGTCTTTGAGCGTCAGATTGAGCTCCCCGCTTTGTATGCCGCCGAACTCATTCGAAGTGAAATTATCGAAACCTTTGGTCGCAAGGCGTACACCCTTGGCCTGGAAGTGACAGCAACCATTGATAGCCAGATGCAACATGCCGCGGAGAACGCGCTCATTAAAAAGCTGAACGAATATGATCGCCGACATGGCTACCGCGGCCCAGAAGCTGCGGCCCTTGCCGGCACCAGAACATTTTTGGCCAACAACAAGACAAGCTACCCCCCCTACTGGCTTAAAACCTTAAAAGACACCCCCATTATTGGCGATCAACACCCCGCTATTGTTACGGACATCGGTGATCGAGAAATTACGGTGCTCACCCAGTCTGGCGAGGCTATTCGCATCGACTGGGAGCAGCTTCGCTGGGCGCGCCCTTACCTTAATGTCAACCAACGCGGACCCCAACCCAAATCCCCGAGCAGTTTTCTCAGCCTGGGCGACCTGATTCGAATCGAATTGAGAGACGGGACGACTTGGCGGCTCGGCCAAGTCCCCTCAATCCAAGGGGCTTTTGTCGCAGTCGACCCGGTCGATGGTGGTATCAAAGCCCTCGTCGGCGGCTATGATTTCAATTTAAACCAATTCAATCACGCCACTCAGGCAAAGCGGCAACCCGGCTCTAACTTCAAGCCTTTTTTCTATGCCGGCGCCATGGAAGGCGGGGTAACCGCCGCCTCAATTTATAATGATGCCCCCGTCGTACTCCCAGGCGGCGAGCTTGAAGAACAATATCGCCCAAAGAATTCCGGCAGCCAGTTTCGAGGCAACATTCGCATGCGAGAGGCGCTTTACCGCAGTATCAATCTCGTGTCGCTCCGGGTCCTGCTGGATTATGGTCCCGATAACGCCATTGACTATGTCAAACGGTTTGGCTTCAACACTGACGGCTTCCCGCGCAACGTCCAACTTGCTTTTGGGGGCGGAACCATCGCCTTGACGCCGCTCGAGGTTGCCGCTGGCTATGCCATGTTCGCAAATGGCGGCAAAAAAGTATCAAGCTATTTGATTGCGTCCATCAGCTCAATTAATACCGACGACCATCCGGCACTAAACCCCCAAACCTGTACAACAGACTGCGCGCCAGATGCGCCCGAACAGGTCATGGATCCCAGAATCGCGTTTATCATGAACAGTATTCTCAAAGACACGATCCAAAAGGGCACCGGTCGAAAAGCCTTCAAAGCGCTCGACCGTGAAGATTTGATGGGTAAAACCGGCACGACCAATGACGCCGATCTTTGGTTCTCGGGTTACAACGCAGACATTGCCGCAACCGCTTGGGCGGGCTTTTCGAGTAACGCACCGGTTGGCAATCGAGAATGGGGGTCAACAACGCCCATCGAAACCTGGATTGAATTTGCCAAAGAAGCGCTGCCAGCCGCCACAACCGATGCCATTACGGTTCCTGACGGTATTGTTTCCATTAAAATTGATCCAGAGACCGGCAAGCGGGTTGGACCCGCTGACCCGAATGGCATTTTTGAGTATTTTCGAGTGGAGTTCGCGCCGGAGCCCGTTGACAGTGCCGACTCAACTGACCAGGCGACGCAGTATCAGGATATATTCTAGAGGCTGCGAGCCGTCTCGCGAAGACTGCCGACCATCCAAGACCAAAAGTGTCTTTTCAAAGACGATTCATTCGCGGCAAACCTGTCACCACAACTCTTTGCCAAGACGCGAACGCGCCTCAGGCAGGATTAGGTGCAACTGTGACAAGCGGTGAGTCTGCAGTACGCCTTTACAGCGGACTGTGAGCGGAAAAGCCCAGCGCGCTTTAGCTGCTGCTGCCGCCTCGACGGAACCGCTTATTAAAGCGATCAATTCGACCAGCTGAATCGATCGTTTTCTGTTTACCCGTGTAGAATGGGTGACACTGAGAACAAACTTCGATTGAAATATCGTTACAAATAGTCGATTTTGTTTCGATCACGTTACCGCAACTGCAGGTTGCTTTTATCGGATCGTAATTAGGATGCGTTTCGGCCTTCATCGGGTTTACCTGGCTTTGTGTTCGCGAAAAGGCGCAAATGATACCAGAGAAAACCACAGAAGCAAGCGATCTAGAATGACCATGACACCCACAAAAAGCCCCGCCCCAAAGTTCTACAACATTGCGCTGCCCGTTCCGCTACCAGGGACGTTTGAATATCGCCATCCGACGGGCCTTCAGGTCGGGCTAAGGGTCAAAGTGCCCTTCTCCGGCCGAGAACTCATCGGCATCGTTGTCAGCCACTGCAAAGAACCGGCAACGGCCCCTCAAAAAATCAAATCAATCCTTTCGATCATCGACTCAGAGCCTGTGCTCCCGCAAGCCATTTTCGATCTGTGCCTTTGGTCTGCCCAATATTATTTACACCCTATTGGCGAGGTCTTTGCCGCCGCGCTACCCGGTAAAATAAAACAAGGCGCAGCCCTAACCCCAACGATCAGGATACTTACCCTTGCATCAACTGCGCCGGGCGGCACGGCCGAAGACGACGTTAAACGATCTCCAAAACAACTCGCCTTGCTGCGCGCCCTCGTTGAACGAAGGGCCCTCTCTCGCCCCGAGCTCAATCAAGGTCAATTCTCTTCTGCTGTTATCAAAGCTTTGATCGACAAAGGGTTGGCCCGCTGGCAGGACACTATTGAGGTGAACCCGGATCAGCCGCCCCACGACCCACCCGACGCCGTGATTCAACCAACGCTTGAGCAGCAGTTGGCAATCGACTCAGTTGCGCTCAATAGCCATAAAACGTATTTACTCTATGGCGTCACCGGCAGCGGTAAAACTGAGGTTTATTTAAGGCTGATCGATCAAGTGCTCAGGGCCGGGCGCCAAGCCCTTATTTTGGTACCAGAAATCGCCTTAACCCCGCAAACCTTAACCCGCTTTGAACATCGTTTCGGCAGGCCCGTGGTCGCCTTGCATTCAAATCTTACCGATCAAAAGCGGAGCGCGCATTGGCGACAGGCCCGCAGCGGCCAGGCGCCCATTATTATCGGCACTCGATCCGCCATATTTACCCCGCTTGCACGGCCCGGCATCATCATTGTAGATGAAGAGCACGATAGCTCTTACAAGCAGCAAGATGGCTTTCATTACTCGGCTCGTGATCTTGCCTCGGTTCGTGGCGTTGCAGAAAACATTCCGGTCATCCTGGGCTCAGCAACCCCTTCTTTAGAATCTTTGCACAATGTCGCAACGGGAAAATACACGCAACTTTTACTCGAGTCCCGGGCCAACGGTGCTGCTCGCGAGCGCTACGAGGTGTTTCCAATACCCGACAACCAAAAAGAGGCCCTGCCTGATAACCGTTTGTTTGACGCAATGGCTGAAACTTTAGATCGCGGGGAGCAGGTTCTGGTGATGCGAAACCGACGAGGCTATGCCCCGGTTTTATTCTGCTCGAATTGTCGATGGATCGCTCAATGCAATGCTTGCGATGCGCGCTTAACCGTTCATAAACAGACCAAAGGTCTCAAATGCCATCATTGCGGGCAGCAGCACCCCATCCCAAGCCGTTGTCCAGCCTGCCAACAAAGCAGTCTCCTACCGGTCGGGGATGGCACCCAGCGACTTCAGGAAACTTTCCAGAGCCGGTTTCCAAGCTACCCAGTGATTCGAATCGATAGCGACAGCACCCAGCAGCGGGCCGCGCTCACCCAAATGATCGACACCATCCAGCAAGGCAATCCCAGCATCCTGCTCGGCACCCAATTGATTGCCAAGGGGCATCATTTCCCGAATGTAACCCTCGCCATTATTTTAGAGGTCGACCAAGGCTTTTTAAGCGCTGACTTCAGAGCCATCGAACGCACCGCACAGCTCATTTTACAGACCGGCGGCCGCAGCGGCCGGGAAAACCTACCCGGAAAGGTTTATCTCAGCAGCAGACTACAGGCGCTACCCGAACTGCGAGCGCTTATCAAGAACGACTACCTTGCCTTCTCCAAAAGCCTCATGGCGCAGCGTGAAACGTATCAACTCCCCCCTTTTACCTACCAAGGATTGTTGCGCGCCGACGCGCGAGAACCGCAGCAGGCTGATCAGTTCCTTCGCCGACTCGTGCGTCAATATCAAGCCCTAGACGTCGATTGCGAGGTGCTGGGCCCGACGAGCCCTGTCATGGAACAGCGGGCAGGCTGGTACCGATCACAACTGTTGGTGAATGCAAAAACTCGGCAGTCGCGACACCGTGCGTTGCAACAATTAAGCAAGCACCTTACCCAGCAACGACAGTCAGCCGTGCGGTGGTCAATCGATGTCGACCCGGTCGATCTGTTCTAACCTGGCAACTCAGAATTGGCCAAGAACATTGTGCAATAGTCTGAGCCTTCTTTTAAACTCTTCCCATGAAACGAAAACCACCTAACCCCAAACAGCCCGTTAGCCGTCTGTTCAGCTACCTTGCCGGCCTAGCCTCGGGGCTCTTCCTTGCTTTTTTATATGCGCTCGTGACCAGTCAGCCGCCGCCTGACGCACCGGCGACCGATCCTGAACCGGTTCCTGCTCAAAACATTGAACTCAAAACCGAACGCATCGATTGGTCCTTTTATGATCTCTTTCCAAAGGCAGAGGTTGCAAATGTCGGCGGATATCAACGCGCTAAACGCGAAGACGATCCAAAACCGACCTATCACCTTCAAGCCGGTTCTTTTAATCTTCCGAGGGATGCTGATGAACGCCGCGCAGAACTGTTACTGCTTGGCTTAACGGCCTTTATCGAAACGAAGCCGATCAATGGCGTAACCTGGCACCGCGTTATGATTGGCCCCTTTGACTCCGATACGAACCTCAGCCGTGCGCAATCGTTATTGGCTGCAAATAACTTTGAGTCGATCCCCATTTCAAATAAGCCTTGATTTCTACCCCGTTCACCACCATCTCACACCCAACGATTAGGAGCGCGTCCATGGAACCCATCAAAGGCACAACGATTTTGTGCGTTCGCCGAGGACAAAGCGTGGTCATCGGCGGCGATGGCCAGGTCACCCAGGGCGACACGATCATGAAAGGGGATGCCCGCAAGGTCCGGCGTCTGCACCATAACCAAGTCATCGCAGGTTTTGCCGGTGGAACCGCTGATGCCTTTACTTTATTTGAACGTTTTGAGGCGCAACTTCAAAAGCATCAGGGCCATCTTGTTCGAGCTGCCGTCGAGTTAGCTAAAGACTGGCGAAGCGACCGAGCCCTACGTCGACTCGAAGCCCTACTCATTGTTGCCGATAAACAGCACTCATTGACCATCACAGGGACCGGTGATGTGATCGAGCCCAGTGATCATATTATGGCCATTGGCTCCGGCGGGCAGTATGCCAAGGCCGCCGCGCTCAGCTTGGTAAAGCATTCGTCGCTGACCGCCGAAGAGATTGTTCGATCAAGCCTAGAAATTGCCGCCGAAATCTGCATTTACACCAACACCAATCTAACTATTGAACGAATTGACGGCGCGTCATCAACCTAAAGGAACGCTATGACCAGCATGACACCACGGGAAATTGTGCATGAATTAGGCAAGCACATCATTGGTCAAGACAGCGCAAAACGGGCTGTTGCAATTGCCCTGCGCAACCGATGGCGTCGGCAGCAGCTGTCCCCAGAGCTAATGCAAGAAATTTCGCCCAAGAATATTCTCATGATCGGCCCAACCGGGGTGGGCAAGACCGAAATCGCAAGACGACTCGCGCGCTTGGCGGAAGCACCCTTTATTAAAGTCGAAGCAACCAAATTCACGGAGGTCGGATACGTTGGCCGAGACGTCGAGTCAATTATCCGGGATCTAACCGAGTCAGCGTTTAAGATGCTACGGGAGCGACTCATTAAAGAGGCAAAACCCCGGGCCGAAGATGCCGCAGAAGAGCGAATATTAGATGTTTTATTACCGCCAGCAAGAACAGATGGGGATAGCCAACACCAAAGACTCATCGACCCGACAATTACTGCGTAAGAAACTCCGAGAAGGCGAATTAGACGATAAAGAAATCGAACTCACATTGCAGGCGCCCAAAGCGGGTGTCGAGATTATGGCGCCACCCGGCATGGAGGAGATGACCAGCCAGCTGCAAAGCATGTTCTCCAATCTTTCGCCCAACACCTCGAAACCGCAAAGGATGTCGGTCAAGGCCGCCTTAAAACAACTGCAAGAAGAAGAGGGTGCTCGCCTCATTGACGACGATCAACTTCGGCAAGCAACCGTTGAGGCGGTGGAGCAAACCGGCATCGTTTTTATTGACGAAATCGATAAAATTGCGAAAAGCGCGGCCCACTCTGGGGGCGATGTGTCCAGAGAAGGCGTTCAGCGCGATTTACTACCCCTAATCGAAGGATCAAACGTTACAACCAAATACGGCATCATCAAAACCGACCACATCCTTTTTATTGCCTCTGGCGCGTTTCACCTCAGCCAGCCATCTGATTTGATTCCAGAGATGCAGGGCCGATTGCCCATTCGTGTTGAGCTCTCGCCCTTGAGCATTGACGACTTTCAACGAATCCTCGAGGAGCCCGATCATTCCATTACCGAGCAATATCAGCACCTACTGCAAACTGAAAACGTGAAGCTCGTCTTCACCGCAGAGGGTATTCGAGAGATTGCAACCATCGCGTGGCAGGTAAACGAGCGCATTGAAAACATCGGCGCCCGAAGGCTGCATACCGTCATTGAAAAATTGCTCGAAGATGTGTCGTTTGATGGCCCAGAATTCGCCTTTGATAACGACCAGCAGCAAATCTCCATTGATGCCGAGTTTGTCCGGATGCAGTTATCGGACCTTGCTGAAGACGATGACCTCAGTCGCTACATACTTTAATTAAAGGATTTCCCTTGCAGCCGCTTGAGATAAAAGTTCATCGTAAGTCCGCCCTATTAGAACTTCGTTACGCGGCTGACACCTTTCAATTATCCGCCGAGTACTTAAGGGTGCATTCTCCTTCGGCGGAGGTCCAAGGTCATGGACCCGGGCAATCTGTTTTACAGACAGGCAAGAAACTGGTTTCCTTCAAAGATATCATCCCCCAAGGGCACTACGCGATTCGCATCGAATTCTCGGACGGCCACGACTCGGGCATATTCAGCTGGGAATATCTTTTTGACCTCGCCGCGCACGAGGCCGACTACTGGCAGGCATATCTTGACCGATTGCGCGCCGCCAACGCGTCTCGAGAGCCTTTGTTTATTGCGCTCAATTAACCCTGGCCGTTTTCTAGGGTGTACAATATTGTCACGTCACCTTAAATCTTAACGCCATGTCAGAAGAACAAACACACTTCGGGTTTCAAAAGGTTCCGAAATCCGAAAAAGCCGACCGAGTTGCCGAGGTTTTCAGAAAAGTTGCTGGCCAATACGACATCATGAATGATGTGATGTCCCTTGGCAGTCATCGCTTAATGAAACGGATGGCGGTTGAGATGACCCGAGCAAGACCTGGCGATACCGTGCTTGACCTTGCCGGGGGAACCGGCGACCTATCGATCCTACTTTCCAAGCGCGTCGGGCCAACAGGCCAAGTCTTGTTGTGTGATATTAATGCAGACATGTTGCGCGTCGGCCGAGACCGCCTGATCGATGCGGGTCACGCAAGCTTAATGTTCATCCAAGGCGATGCAGAACTTCTGCCACTGCCGAATCAAAGTTTGGATGCCGCAATCATCGGCTTTGGCCTTCGTAATGTGACGGACAAGGAAAAGGCGTTACGGGCGATGCGCTTGGCCCTTAAACCTGGCGGACGCCTGGTCATCTTGGAGTTTTCTAAGTTAACCCATCCTGGTCTTGCGCCCCTGTATCAAAAATTTTCAGGTTTATGGCCCAAAGTCGGGCAATGGATTACCGGGGATGCGAGCCCCTACCAATATTTGGTGGAATCCATCGCAATGCACCCAGACCAAGAGACCCTGAAGTCTATGCTCCAAACAGCGGGCTTTGCTGGCGTTGGATACGATAATTTATTGGGCGGCGTTGCCGCGATTCATTATGGCGAGGCCCCTTTTCAAGATGAGAAGACGGCGACAAACCCCGCTTTTGCGTCTGAGCTGTGAATGAAGCCCCTTAGCATCTCGATAAGCGGTCTTGCCAGACTTGCCCGCGTTGCGAGCAAATATCGTCTTGATCGATTATCGACCCTGGGCTTGCGGCTACCGTTTTGGCTTACCGTATTACTGCTTCCGCTGCGCCTAAAACCCGCGCCAAACCCGAACGTCGGCACGGATTTAAAACTAGCCCTTATCGAATTGGGGCCTGCTTTTATCAAACTCGGCCAACTCCTGTCGACCCGGCGAGATGTGCTGCCGGATTCCGTTAGTGATGAACTCGCAAGTCTTCAAGATCAGGTGCCCGGCATCGATTCAACACTGGCTCTAAACACCATCAAGGCCTCGGCGATTACTTTGAGTCGCACTTTCAAACGATCAATCCAATCCCCCTCGCCGCGGCGTCGATCGCTCAAGTCCATGAGGGCACGCTCCTTGACGGCACGCAAATTGTCATCAAATTCAGACGCCCGGGTATTAAAGCCCTGATCCTCAAAGACCTTACGCTCCTTGAGAGCCTCGCGGCACTTCTGAACAAAGCCTTACCGGACGCGAGCCGCCTGCATTTGTTTCAGATTGTTCGAGACTATCGCCACGTCATCCTCGCGGAACTAGACTTTGCGCAAGAAGCCGCTAACGCCATCAAATTGCGCGCGCTTTGGCTGCCTCGGGGCAAACTGTCGGTACCCAAAATCCATACAACCTTCACCCGTGACAATCTGATTGTCATGGATCGCGTTCACGGCATTGTGATCAGCGATCGAGAACAATTGGTTCAGGCCAATGTGAACCTAGAACGCCTCGCTAATTTAGGCGTTGAGATCTTCTTCACCCAGGTTTTCATCGACAACTTTCTTCCACGCTGACATGCATCCAGGCAACATTTTGGTGAATGTCACCGACCCTGAGAACCCAACATACATTGCCCTGGACTGCGCCATCATTGGCGCGCTGACTCGGGACGACCGAAACTATCTCGGCCGTAATTTGATTGCGTTCTTCAATGAAGATTACCGCGATATTGCCGAGGCCCATATCGACAGCGGCTGGGTCCCCGATCATATTGATGCGGATGCGTTCGAGGCGGTTATCAAAGCCGTTTGCGCGCCGCTTTTTGGTAAAACCATGTCTGAAATCGAATTCGGCAAGCTCCTAATCGCCCTATTTAGCGCAGCAAGGGACTTTGAAATGGAGATTCAGCCTCAGCTCGTGTTATTGCAAAAGACGCTACTCAACATTGAAGGCATTGGCCGTCACCTTTACGGCGATTTAGATCTTTGGGCAACCGCGGCGCCCTTCATGCAGCGCTGGCGCGCCCAAAAAACGAGCTTGCCGGACCTTTTAGCAGAACTCAAAGACCTCGCCCCGGACTTGGTCCAAGCGCTACCCAACTTGCCGAGAAACCTCTTACTTGCCCCGGGCCGAATCGATCTGATCACGGCCTCCCAAAAACGGCAGAGCCAAAAGCTCACGAGCGTTCAACGCGCGCTTGAACAACAGAGCCAGCGCCAAACCCGGCAGTTCGGTATTTTACTTCTGAGCCTCGCCGCGATCGGTCTTTTAATCAATCCGAGCTTGGGCGGTGATGTCACCTCAGGACTGTCTGTCACAAGTATCATCATTGGCGGCGTCGGCCTCCAACAAATCCTCAAAGGAAAAGGCTAATTCCATGACCGAAAGCACTGTCTTATCCGCATTACGCTTTAACGAGGCGGGTCTCATTGCCGCCATAGCAGTTGACCACCAAACCGAATCGGTCTTGATGATGGCGTGGATGAACGCGCTCGCGGTTGAGCGGAGCCTCGAAACAGGCCACGCCCATTACTACTCTCGATCCCGACAAGCCCTTTGGCACAAAGGAGAACAATCAGGCCATTTCCAGGAAATCAAGAGCCTGCACCTAGACTGCGATGGCGATGTGCTATTATTAAAAGTCGAGCAAGTCGGCGGTATCGCCTGTCATACTGGGCGCGCCCATTGTTTTTATCGGCAATATCAAGATGGCGAGTGGATAGAAACCGCTCCCATGATCAAAGATCCCGCGGAGATCTACTCGGATGCCTGACACGCTTTCAGAACTATTTAAGGTTATTGTTTCAAGACGCCTTGCGGACCCTGAGCACTCCTACGTTGCCAGCTTGCATCAAGCTGGGCTTGATAAGATCCTAGAGAAGGTCGGCGAGGAGAGTATTGAATTGATTCTCGCGGCAAAGAATCAAGGACCCGATGACGCTCGCGACCGCTTAATCTCAGAGATGGCGGATCTTTGGTTTCACACGCTGGTTTTACTGGCGCATAATGACCTTACACCAGAGGCCGTATTGACTGAACTACGACGCCGAGAAGGCACCTCTGGCATCGAGGAAAAGAAATCTCGACCCTTAACGAGTGCGGAGTAACCTATGCCTGGACCAACAGAACTCATTATTATCCTCATTATTTTGCTCGTTGTTTTCGGGACAAAGAAGCTGAAAAACATGGGCACTGACCTCGGGTCGGCCATCAAAGGCTTCAAGAACGCCGTCTCAGACGAGGATAAACCCGAATCCGATGAAGCCAAAAATGCAGCGCCTGATGCCAGTGCGCCAAGCGATTTAACCCCTGACGCGGCGGATAAAGAAAAGTCTTAACCCATGTTTGATATTGGCTTCCCCGAATTACTGATTATCGGCGTCGTGAGCCTCATCGTTATCGGCCCAGAGCAACTGCCTCAGACCATTCGCTCAATCGCTCTTTGGGTTGGCCGATTCAAGAAAGGCTTCAGCGATCTCCGATCAGAAATCGAACGCGGTATCGGTGCTGATGAAATTAAACAGCAGCTTCACAACGAAGCCATTCTTAAGGAAATAGAAAAATCAAAAGCCGCGATCGCTCAGACCACGCAAGATGCCGCCGCCTTCGCAACCCAACAAGCGTCAGCACTTCGCCCAACCAACTCTGTCACCCAGAGCAAGCGGACGCCCAATGACCGAGCAGAGTGACCCCGCAGACAGCACTAAGGGCCAGCCCTTAATCGAACACCTCATCGAACTTCGAAGCCGCTTACTCAAAATTGCGGGCTTTATTTTGGTAATTTTTATACCGTTGTTTTTTTTCGCCAACGACCTTTACAGCGTCGTGTCATCCCCCTTGCGCGCTTTCCTACCAGAGGGCGCGACCATGATTGCCACCGAAGTGGCGTCTCCCTTTTTAACGCCCTTTAAACTCGCCTTGGTCCTCGCCATCTTTATCGCGATTCCGTTCATCCTGCATCAGATCTGGGCTTTCGTTGCGCCGGGCCTCTACGCCAATGAAAAACGGTTGGCAGGCCCGCTACTTGCATCGAGTATTGTTCTGTTTTACGCCGGCATGGCCTTTGCCTACTTTGTCGTATTCCCGCTGATCTTTGCTTTCTTCACCAGTATCGCGCCAACAGGCGTCACGATTATGACGGACATCAATCAATATCTTGATTTCGTTCTCAAGCTATTTTTTGCATTTGGTATCGCGTTTGAAATTCCAATCGCAACCCTGTTACTGATATGGTCCGGGGCAACCACAACCGAAAAACTCAAAGAGAAACGGGCCTTTGTCATAGTGGGCTGCTTTATTGTGGGCATGTTGCTGACGCCGCCGGACGTTGTCTCGCAAGTATTACTGGCAATCCCCATGTGGCTCTTGTTCGAAGCCGGCATCATTTTTGGGGATCTTTTGGTGCCGAAAGACCCAGAATCGAAATCAGAAACAGAGGTCTAGCAACGCGCGAAATCAGCGTCCGCTAATCTGCCGACAGTAAGAAGGTCACCGGCCCGTCATTCACCAGACGTACTTGCATGTCCGCACCAAATCGACCGGTTGCAACCGGCAGCGCCAAAGCGGCTTCAGCCACAAAGAATTCATAAAGCACTTCGGCATCCGACGGCGGCATCGCCGAGGAGAATGAGGGGCGCAGTCCTTTTTGGGTATCGGCTGCCAGCGTGAATTGCGAAACAATTAAAAGACTGCCGTCAACTTGGGCGACGTCCAAATTCATATGCCCCGCCGCGTCATTAAAGACCCGGTAGCGTAGGACCTTGCTCAATAACTTTTGCGCGATGATTTGTGTGTCTGGTTTTTCCACGCCGAGAAACACCAGTAGCCCGCGTTCAATTTTACCCACAGTTTCGCCTGCTACCGTGACCGAGGCGGTGCTGACCCGCTGAATCAGCGCTTTCACAGACGGCCTTTACCCGGCGAATCAAGGCGCTGGGCAAGCATTTTAGTTGCCCGCAGCAGCGCATCGATCATCGCAGGCTCGGTTGCGGAATGTCCTGCTTCTCTAACAACCAGGATCTCACTGCTTGGCCAATGTGCTTGCAACGCATGGGCCGCCGCCATCGGCGTCAGCACGTCAAATCGACCTTGCACAATAATACCGGGAATGTCTTTTAGCTGACCGGCTTGCGCCAAGATTTGATTTGGCTCGAGGAAGCACCCGTTCACCATATAGTGGGTGCCGATACGACACCGCGTCAGGGCCCTTTGAGGCGCGGCATAGTGATTCAGTAGGCGCGCATTGGGGTGCAGGTTGGCGCAATGCGCCTCCCAAACAGACCAGGCTTTGGCGGCTGTCATACGAATCAAATCATTACCTGAGGCCATAAGCTCGCGGTAGCTTTCACACGGCGCCTTTGGCTCAACGCTCAATATCGGCGCCATAAAGTCCGCCCAATGCTCTGGGAAAAAAGCATTCGCGCCGTCTTTATAGATCCAGTCAATGTCAGCCTGGCGCCCAAGGAAAACGCCTCTCAAGATTAGGCCAAGGACTTGCGCAGGATAATGCTCTGCGTAAGCCAGCGCGAGGGTGCTGCCCCAGCCACCACCAAAGACCACCCAAGCGGGCACCGCAAGCAGTTCACGGATCTGCTCTAGGTCTTGTATCAGGTTGTGAAGCGTATTGTGTTCGGTCTCGCCCTGAGGCGTTGCGCGACCCGATCCACGCTGATCAACCAAAATAATACGATACACTGCGGGATCAAAGAACCTGCGGCTATCAAACTCACAGCCACTGCCAGGGCCGCCGTGGAGAAAAACAACCGGCAGCCCAGCGGTATTACCGCTCTCATCAACATAAAGATTGTGCAACGCATCAACCTGTAATCGATGCCGCGCGTGCGGTTTTATCTCCGGGAACAGTGGCTGCATGAATTATTCGACTTTGGCTCGTGACGCGCGTTTTCGCTCATTTTCAGTGAGCAGCTTCTTTCGAAGCCGGATATGGTTCGGGGTGATTTCAACCAGTTCGTCATCATCGATAAATTCAATTGCCTGCTCCAGGGTGTACTTCACCGGCGGCGTCAGCACAATATTTTCATCGGTGCCCGATGCCCGCACATTGGTCAACTGCTTGCCTTTAATCGGGTTGACGGGCAAGTCATTCCCTCGGGAATGAATTCCAACAATCATGCCTTCATAGATCGCTTCGTTCGGATTGATAAAGAGTCTTCCTCTGGGCTGCAGGTTAAACAAGCTAAAGCCTAAACTCTTGCCACTCACCATGGAGACCAAAACACCGTTGCGTCTTGAGTTGATGTCTTCGCCTGAACGCAAGTCGTAGTGGGAGAACACGCTACTGATGATCCCGCCACCGGAGGTCAAGGTCATGAATTCCGATCGAAAGCCAATTAAACCGCGAGTTGGAATGACAAAGTCCAGTCGAACCCGTCCCTTTGAATCCGGGACCATATTACTGAGTGAGCCTTTGCGGGTGCCAATCACTTCCATGATGGCGCCTTGGTGTATCTGCTCGCAATCGATACTCAGATTTTCGAAGGGCTCATGAATCTCGCCATCGACCTCCTTGAGAATCACTTCTGGACGCGACACGCCAAGTTCATACCCTTCCCGGCGCATGGTCTCGATGAGAACCCCCAAATGCAGCTCACCTCGACCCGACACCACAAACTTATCGGCCGTATCGCCCGGGGCAACTCGCAACGCCACGTTGTATTGCAACTCAAGCTCTAAACGATCCTTTAAATTTCGGCTGGTTACGAACTTCCCATCCTGACCGGAGAAAGGCGACGTGTTGACCTGAAACGTCATCGAGATGGTTGGCTCATCAACCACCAAGGCTGGTAACGCCTCAGGCTGATCGACCTGACACAAGGTGTCTGAAATCTTCAAACCATCGATACCGCATACACAAACGATATCACCGGCACTGGCGGATTCAATTTCAACGCGGCTTAATCCAGAAAAGCCCATTACCTGCAGAATTCTGCCCTTCTTAACTTGGCCTTCGGCATTCACCACCGCCACACTCTGACCCTTTCGAATCTCACCTCGGGTGATGCGGCCAAGACCGATGAGCCCGACATAGCTGTTGTAGTCCAACGCACTGATTTGCATTTGGAGTGGGCCACTTTCTTCAACCTGCGGTGGTGGCACCTGATCAACAATCAGGTCCAACAAATAACTTAAGTCTGACCCTAAATCATCGCGACTCGGACCTGCAATCCCCTGCATTGCAGAGCCGACAACGACGGGAAAGTCGAGCTGCTCTTCGGTTGCACCCAATTGATCGAACAACTCAAAGACTTCATCAATCACCCAGTCTGGCCGGGCGCCGTCACGATCGATCTTGTTAACCATTAAAATAGGGTTGAGGTTATTTTCAAACGCCTTTCGGGTCACAAACCGGGTTTGCGGCATGGGCCCTTCGACCGCATCAACGAGCAATAGAACCGAGTCGACCATACTCAAGATCCGCTCGACCTCACCGCCAAAATCAGCGTGACCGGGCGTATCAACAATATTGATGCGAACGCCGCGCCAATCTAACGCAGTATTTTTCGCAAGAATGGTAATGCCGCGTTCTTTTTCGAGGTCATTGGAATCCATCAAACGCTCGCCGCTTTCATCTCCTCGCTGCAGGGCGCCGGCCTGCGATAGCAACTTGTCGATCAAGGTTGTTTTTCCATGGTCAACGTGCGCTATGATAGCGACATTGCGTAGATTTTGAGACATAACGAGCAATCCGAAAAGGCTTAAGGGCCGAAGGAGCGGGATTATACTGAAATCCGCCTCCGGTGCGNGGNNNCNAGGTCATCAAGGATTTCAGGCGATAGCGGTTTGGCATCAACGATCATCAATTTTATGCCGCCTGAAGGACAAGAACCCTTGGGNCAAATCGTCTAAGACGCTAATGGCCGTTATTGCTCTATTTTGGTGCGNGCCTGTTATTCAGNGCGCTATTTTGGTGCAAAATGNCCGCCGCTGAATCTTTACTTCCGATAAANACGATAGGTATCAGTTACTTAAACCCTTTTAGCTCATGGCATAGTCTTTGCTTTTTCTTACCCAAGCAAAGCCAAGTGTTGGGGCTTTACCGTTTTCAACCCGCGAAGGGTCTGGCTGGCGACGTTGCGAGCACAGGACCTTCGTTACAAACCAAGGAGTTAACTCAATGATGAAGGCAAAATTAGAATATATCTGGCTCGACGGCTATGAGCCCACCCAAAGCCTACGCAGCAAAACAATGGTTCGATCTGACTTCTCGGGCAAGCTTGAAGACTGTCCAATGTGGGTCTTCGATGGCAGCTCGACCGAACAAGCCGAGGGCGGCAGCTCAGACTGCCTACTCAAACCTGTTGCCATCATCCCCGATCCCGATCGCAACAATGGCTATCTTGTCATGACAGAAGTCTTAAATCCCGATGGTAGCCCCCATGTTTCCAACGGACGGGCAACGATCGATGACGATGATGCTGATTTTTGGTTCGGTTTTGAGCAAGAGTACTTCTTGTGGGATACCGACACCGATTTACCACCTGGCTTTCCTCGTGGCGGCTTCCCTGGACCTCAAGGCCCGTACTACTGCAGTGTTGGCGCGAGCAACACCTTCGGCCGAGATTTCGTCGAAGAGCACTTGGACATCTGCCTCGAGGCCGGCCTCAACGTCGAAGGGATCAACGCTGAAGTTGCAACCGGGCAGTGGGAATTCCAAATTTTCGCCAAAGGCGCGCATGAAGCGGGGGACCAAATTTGGCTAGCGCGCTACCTGCTCGAGCGTACGGGCGAGAAATACGGCTACGCCATTAATTATCATCCCAAACCCCTTGGCGATACGGACTGGAATGGCTCTGGCATGCACGCGAACTTCTCCAACGCCGCCATGCGGGATCTCGGTGACGAAGCCGTTTTTACAAAAATTTGTGAAAACTTTGGGCGTCACATCGAGCGTCACATGAGCGTTTATGGTGCCTACAATGACCAGCGCTTAACGGGCAAGCATGAAACACAGTCGATCGATCAGTTCAGCTATGGTGTCTCTGATCGTGGCGCGAGCATTCGCATCCCCGTCAGCACCGTGGTGGATGGCTGGAAAGGCCGCTTAGAGGACCGAAGAACCGCCTCTAATGCCGACCCTTATAAGGTCGCCGCCGCCATCATCAAGACCAGCAAAGAAGCACTGGCCTGATCCAACCGCTCGAGCACCCCTTAAGGGCGTGCTCGAGCACTTCTTCGACAAGGCAAATGCGCTGGCAATTCCGGTTACCACTGCCAATCCAGCATCCTTTGCGCCTACCAATTTTTTCTAAGCTGGCTTTCCGCCACTTTGTTTTATACTGTTTAAACCGTCATCAATCGGATAATGCCATGGCCCGTCTGATCCTCAACCTTATTTTCGCAGCCCTTCTGCTCACCACAGGATCGTTTACCGCGGCTCAGCAGGATGACCCGAGCTATCGTTTGCGCCTGGTGTCGAGCTTGGGTGAGCCAAAAGTTCAGGCCATTGCCGGACAACTGCCTTTTAATGTGCAGGTTAAACCGAGACTCGCAAAGCACCATGCCCTCTACATCGAAACTGAGGATGGCCAAATCAGAGCCGCCGCAGCCCCCGGTGAAACCATCGTGCAAGCCGTCCCCCGCGGGCTGCACACTTTTTATTTGATCATTAAAGAGGTCAAAACCGGTCGAGAGATCAGTCGATCAGCCCCCCTTGACCTTGATGTTCGGCGCTATATTTCACGCCAATAACCTTGAGCGCACCAAATTGGTGCGGTAAACTCGCGGTACCCCTGGCCCTGCCATTCTAAATCAGGGATCCTGCGCCTTTTTTAATTGGTGCGGATCTTGCTTTTAAACTGGCATGAATCAAACATTCCAACAATCATCACAACATTACCGACAGCTTATGGAC
>JGI20153J14295_10000553_pt1 | contig 31366 bp, 28 predicted proteins | sample COG_03_FD_14295 | JGI IMG/M metagenome (IMG submission 14295) | reverse complement strand
ACTTGTTCGTTGTAGCCTCATTGTGTTTTGAAAAGTCTGCGGAATCAGAATGATATTGGCTAGAGGCGAGCTTAGATATTGACGAGCAATTAAAGTCGAGTGGGAATAGTTTTCGTAGGCGCTGCTAAGGTATGTTGGATAAGAATATCCCACATCGAATAGGTTATATCGGGGTCAATCTTCGTCAGATTGTGTGCTTTCTTTTGGTTACTTTTCTTTGCACAAGCAAAGAAAAGTGACTGGCGTGTCGGGCCATCCCCGACGGTCTTGATTGAAAAATCAAACAGAAAAAGTAAAAACCCAGAATATAAAAACCCTATTAAATAAAAGAAAAAATCATTTCCCAATACAAAAACTAGAAAATATCTCACCAAGCAAATCATCAGAAGAAACCTTACCTGTTATCATCCCCAAATAATTCTGCGCCTGTCTTAAATCCTCAGCTAGCAGCTCACCCGCTTGATTCTCCAGCAACTGTTTCTTACCCTCTAAAATATAACCCCGCGCATTATCAATCGCCTCAATATGACGACTACGTGCAACAAAGTTATTCTCACTATCATTAAAACCACAAAGCGTCTTAAGGCTCTTTGTAAACAAGTTAAATCCATCACCTGTTTTGGCCGACAAAGAAACCTCAGTAAAATAATTATTCGTATCCACCGAAGCCCTAGAACCACTTATATCTATTTTATTATTCACAACAATAAACGAAGTTGATTTAAGCGGTATTATTTCAAAACTTGAAAGCTCTTTATGAATACTTTCTATTGTTTGTTTTTTATCTTCAGCAAACGCACCTTCCGTAACCGAATCTCGCATAAATAAAATAACATCAGCTTTTTCTATTTCTTTTTTAGCACGACGTATTCCTTCTTGCTCTATCTCGTCATCAGAATCACGCAATCCTGCGGTATCTATTATCCGTAAAGGCAATCCATCAATTTGTATATCNTCGCGNAAAATATCGCGAGTCGTGCCGGCTCGTTGATTAACGATCGCTAAATCGTCACCAGCTAATAAGTTTAATAAACTNGATTTACCCGCATTCGGTTTCCCAATAATAACAACTGACACACCATCACGAATTAANCTGCCTTGCTTTGCCTGCCGCCAAATAGCTTCTATTGAACTACTTAACTGGTTTAGCTCATTCAATACGTAACCGTCAGAAACAAAATCAACCTCTTCTTCAGGAAAATCAATTGCNGCTTCTACATAAATTCTAAGCTTAGTTATCTCGTTAGTCAGTGTCTGTATNTTTTTTGAAAACTCACCACTCAATGACCGCATGGCTGATCTTGCAGCGGTCTCTGAGCGACTTTCAATAATATCCGCAATTGCTTCAGCTTGGACTAAATCTATTTTATCGTTTAAGAATGCACGCTCTGAGAACTCACCAGGCCTTGCTATACGTGCCCCGAGCTTTACTGTTTCTGCGAGTAAAAGATTAAGAACAACAGCTCCACCATGCCCTTGTAGCTCAACAACGTCTTCACCGGTAAAGGAGTGTGGTCTAGGAAAATATAAGGCGATACCTTCATCAATCTTTTCAAGATTTTTATCAACAAAGGATGAGAATAATGCGTGGCGAGGAGATAAATCTGTTTGTGTTAATTGCGCAGCAATAGCTAAAGATTTTGGACCTGAAAGACGAACAATACCAATACCGCCTTTTCCTGCTGCAGTAGCAATAGCGGTAATAGTATCGTTGTCCATATCGTTGTCTATATAGTCAGTTAAGCAGCGCTAGCCATTAACTAACTATGCGCTTTTTCAATTTGTCGAGTGATATACCACTGCTGGGAAATCGACAATATATTATTTGATACCCAATAAACAACAAGGCCTGCTGGGAAGAATACAAAGAATAATGTAAACACGACCGGCATCCATTGCATTATTTTTGCTTGCATAGGATCTGCAGGTGGCGGATTCATTTTTTGTTGCAAGAACATGGTAATACCCATGATTAACGGCAACACAAAATAAGGATCCATAACTGATAAATCGGTTATCCAACCAATAAATGGTGCATGTCTTAATTCAACACTTTCCATAAGTGCCCAGTACAAAGCAATAAATACTGGCATTTGTACAAGAATAGGCAGGCAGCCACCTAGTGGATTGATTTTTTCCTTTTGATATAACTCCATCATCGCTTTTGATTGAGCTTGTTTATCGTTTGCATGTTTTTCACGAACAGCTAACAGTTTNGGTTGCACGCGACGCATATTCGCCATTGAGCGATAACTGGTTGCTGACAAACGGAAGAAGATCGCTTTAATAACAAAGGTCAGCATTATGATAGAGAAACCCCAGTTTCCAAACCCAGGAAAGACATCATAGACTTCACCAAACATATGGGCTTCGCCAGTAGCAAAGAAATATAATAAGGTATAAAGCGGTTGTGCTATCCACCATAACCAACCGTAATCGATTGTTAGATCAAGATGAGGTGCTATTTCTTTTAAGCGATACTGATATTTAGGGCCTGCATAAAATTGCGAGCCTATTGTTGCTGTATTACCCGCTTCAACTTCAAAAGCTTTATGAAAGCCAATGATGTTTAAACCTGATTTACTCGCTTTGGTATAGTAATTATAGGTTGCGTTAGGTTCTGGGATCCAAGCACTCACAAAATAATGTTGAATTATTGCTACCCAACCACCCGCATACTGATTTCGAAAATTTTCCTCACTAATATCTTTAAAGCTAATTTTCTTGTAGGGATCATCTGCTGTGGTTGTTGCTGCACCTAAATAAGACTTCATACCGAAGCCTGCGGTATCAGCGCCTGGATCAGCCGATTGGTCGCGACTAATTTGTGAATAAAAAGTTGTTTGCCAATCGATACCAGAATTATTTTTTACTATGTAATTTACATCGACTAAATACTCACCTTGTTTAAAGGTATAGCGCTTCGTCAGTTTTATGCCGCTGGGATCATTGAATATTAAATCAACTTCTAAATCATCGGTTCCTACCATTTCATAGTTCGACTGTGCGCTATAAAAGCGAGCACGTGTAGATCTAACGTCTGTACCGTTTGGTCCAGTTAAGCCTGATTGCGCGGTATAGGTTCTTGCTCCCGATTTTTCTAACAGTAGCATCGGTTCAGCATTTTCTTCTAGACTCTCGAGATGTTTAAGTAATGCGACTTCAATAATATCGCCACCTTGAGAATCAATCGTTACGCGTATAGTGTCTGTAGTGACAACAATCTTACGGGCTGATTGAGGTGCAGTAACTGCTTCAATAATGCTCGCACCCTCAGAAGCTACGTTCGCTATAGGTTGGTCAAACGCTGTTTCATAATCTTCTTCGCTAACAACTTCATTAATTTTGTTGTTATCGTATTCAGCCTCATTCATTTGAACTCGGCTTTCATTAAGCGCTTGTTGTCGATCAGCTATGGCTTGATCATAGCTGGGTGAGAACTCGACCCATTGTTTTAGAATAAGTAAAACAATACCAGCAACAAGGGTAAATAATGCGATGCGAGGTAGATTTTTAAGAACGTCCATACTTAATGTGTAGCCTTTAATTAGTGAGAATGAGTACAGTTAGTTTGTGCATGATCGGTATTTTCCCGATCGATCTGAGTCTTTCCATAAAATAAATTGCCTGCTGATGTTTTTTCAGCAGGTAGTTCGTCAATGCCACCCTTATTAAAAGGATGACATTTAGCTAATCGTTTTAAGGTAAGTATACTACCGCGGCCAAAACCTTGTTCTTTAAAGGCTTGTTTAGCATAACAAGAGCAGGTGGGATAAAAGCGACAACGTGGACCCAGTAAAGGACTCAGAAGTAATTGATAAGCCGCTATTAGGAAAATAGCTACTTGGCTCAAAATATTGAGAAAAGGATTTAAAGTTGTTGGCGTTTTGCTATTAGACGGAGCCATTGTTTACTTAGCTCCTCGTTGAGCTGTGCATTATCCAGCTGACGAACAGAGGATTTTGCAAGAACAATAACATCAAAAGATGTCATTTGAGTATTAACAATTTCATGATTAAGTTGTTGCCGAAAGCTTTCTCGAATGGCACGCTTAATCTTGTTTCTATTTACAGCCAGAGGAATATGTTTTTTAGCGATAATCAAACCAAGCCTGTGCTTGGCCTGTTGGCTTGATGTGCTGAGAAAAGTAAAGTACTTACCGCTCTGTTTGCAATCTACATTGTCAAAGACATTTTTATACTGATGGGCATTCAGTAAGCGCCTGTCTTTCTGAAAGCGACAGCTTGTTTCTATTGTATTCACCATACTGATTAACTCAGGCTACTTAACTCAGACTACTTAAATGCTAAGAAGAGAGCGAACACTGACGGCCGCACGATATAAAGCAGATGTTACATAGAATTACTGATTTATTATCAATAAAAGTAGCTCTATATCGTTGGCGATCAATAATAGATATTACGCAGTTAAACGTTTTCTGCCTTTAGCGCGACGGCGATTAATAAGTGCGCGTCCATTTTTAGTTGCCATACGAGCACGGAAGCCGTGACTGCGTTTACGCTTTAAAGTACTGGGTTGAAAAGTTCTTTTCATTGCTCTATTACCAAATTATTTACGTGTTCAAAATGTTTGTGCCTAAGGCATGCAAACACCCACAAAAGGGCGCAGGATTCTACGCATAAAAGCTTCTGGGATCAATGCCGAACGCTAATTAATAGCAAATCATTTTAAAGTGCTGTCATTTTATAGCAATAGCTATAAATAGAAGCATGTACTTTTTTCTTGTTAGGAGGGTTTTTCTTGGGTTATATCGTTGATCCTTTTAGCTTTTCATTTATCAGCGCTGTTTTTTATCATTGGGTTTGCTAAATATACAATGTCTTTTTCAGTTANACCTTTAAAGATAAGCTTTTAGCTGTAGTGTGTACTTACAACAGTTGTTTTAAANTGTTAGTTNTTCTTTCTTNCCCACAAGATATCCACAACTTATCAATATGTTAATAACTTTTTATCTGTTTAAAAATTTTTTATTTGATTGTTTTAATGTTTTTGTTTGTTTTTTNTCAAGTTGTTGATATTTAATGGTTTTAATATGGGTTACCTTTCTTTAATAGGACTTAAAATAATCATAAAAGTTGTGGATAAGTCTACTCTTTGCCGCTACAATTGCGCCTCTTTTCTAGGCCTAAGTATTTCTAGTGATTTTTTATGCTGGTAGCGTTCTTGGAGCCTTTAGTAATTCTAAAATTAGAACTATGACCATAATGCTGTGTTACACCTCTATTAACTAGGTGAAGTGGCTTTGGTTTTTTGGGGGATATCGATTGTCGCAGCCTACTTGGCACCTAATATGGAACAGGTGTGTAGATTATTTGCAGGATGAATTGCCAGCTCAGCAATTTAATACCTGGATTCGACCCTTACAGGTGGAGTCGTCTGAAGCTGGTTTCCTCCTGCTTGCACCTAATCGCTTTATTAAAGATTGGGTCGCCGATAAGTTTATGGATAGGATTCTTGAGCTTACTAAAATGCTTTCAGAGGGTGAGCCGCCTTCGGTCACTATTTCTGTGCAAGAACAGAGTTCAAATACAGCTTCTAGTGGCTTTGCTGCTTCCTCACTAACCAGCACTGTCTCTGTGGACGTTCCTGTTCAAGCACACCCTTCAGTTGATCGTCGTTCTCTGGTGGTGAATGTTGCCGATAAAGCGAACCACGCTATGGCTTTTGCCTCGCCACCCACCTCACCCACACAATCACTGGCTTCAGCATCGTTGTCAGAGCCTGATTCATCTGCAAATGTATTGACGGATGGTTCTTTAGAGCAGTTAAGTCATGCTTCGGTTTTGGTCAAGGGTAGCCCAGAGGGTGTGGAGCGTCGTGGTCGACCCAGAGATAATAACGTCTCATCAGAGAATCTCCTTCATAGTAGTAGGAATACAGCGACTCGCTCGCGGCGCGCTAGAGTGAGTGATGATGTCGGTGATTCGCCTAGTCATCAAAATAATCTTATTCCTGCTTACCGCTTCGATAATTTTGTAGAGGGTAAGTCAAATCAGCTTGCTCGCGCTGCTGCTATGCAGGTGGTTGAGAACCCAGGGGGTTCTTATAATCCTTTGTTTTTATATGGCGGTGTTGGTCTAGGTAAGACGCATTTAATGCATGCAGTTGGTAATGCTTTGCAAGCAGTTAAGCCAAACGCCAAGGTGGTGTATCTTCATTCTGAACGCTTTGTTGCTGATATGGTTAAAGCTTTACAGTTAAATGCGATCAATGATTTTAAGCGTTATTACCGGTCGGTTGATGCTTTATTGATCGATGATATTCAGTTTTTTGCTAACAAAGAGCGTTCGCAAGAGGAGTTTTTCCATACTTTTAATGCTTTGTTAGAAGGGGGGCAGCAAATGATTTTGACTTGCGATCGTTACCCTAAAGAAATCCGAGGCGTTGAAGAGCGACTAAAATCGCGTTTTGGTTGGGGTTTAACGGTGTCTGTAGAGCCTCCGGAGCTGGAAACTCGAGTCGCTATTCTAATGGCAAAAGCTGAGCAAGCCAAAGTTGAATTACCACACGATGCTGCTTTCTTTTTGGCGCAACGGGTTCGTTCTAATGTTCGAGAGCTAGAAGGGGCTTTAAAAAGAGTGATAGCAAGTGCTCACTTCACTAAATGTCCAGTTGATGTTCCGTTAATAAAAGAGTCACTGAAAGATTTATTGGCGCTCCAAGATAAACAGGTCAGTATTGATAATATCCAGCGAACCACGGCTGAATACTACAAAATTAAAGTGGCTGATTTAATGTCAAAGCGAAGAAGTCGTTCGGTCGCTAGGCCTCGACAAATGGCAATGGCTTTGGCTAAGGAGCTTACTAATCATAGTTTGCCTGAAATTGGCGACGCGTTTGGTGGTCGTGACCACACCACTGTTTTACATGCTTGTAGAAAGATTAAAGAGCTACGTGAAACTAGCTCTGATATTCGTGAAGATTATCAGAACTTGCTCCGTACGCTGGCCACTTAATCCCTTGAATGTTTAAATAAGACTATATTACAACAGTCACTTTTTATAGAGATTGGCGCTTAACGAAATATCGTAAAACGCTCAACCGGAGATTTAAATAAAGATGAAATTTTCAGTCAATCGCGAAGCGCTTCTTCGTCCACTGACAATCGTAGCGGGTGCTGTAGAGCGCCGTCAGACAATGCCTATATTGTCTAATCTATTGATTATAGCGAGTGGTAACAAGCTGGTTATAACCGGCACCGATTTAGAAGTTGAGTTAAGTGCCACTATCGCTTTGGATGATGCCGCCGATAAGAATGGTGACATTACCGTGCCCGCAAGAAAGCTAGTGGATATTTGTAAGTCGCTTCCTGATTCGTGCGACATATCTTTTTCGTTAGAGCAAGGCAAGGCTGTTGTTAAGAGTGGTCGCAGTCGATACACATTGGCGACATTACCAGCGGCTGATTTTCCTTCAGTTCAGAAGGATGAAAGCAGCTTTTCTGCTACGGTCAATCAGGGAGACTTTGCTCAGTTAATCGATCGCACGGCTTTCTCAATGGCGCAACAAGATGTTAGATACTATTTGAACGGCATGTTGTGGGAGCTTTCGGGTAATAAGCTTAAGGCTGTTGCTACTGATGGTCATCGTTTGGCGATTGCCCATATTGACTTAGTCGATGAAATTCAGGGCGATAAACAGCAGTTTATTGTTCCTCGTAAAGGGGTTGTTGAGCTTACACGATTATTGTCTGACGAATCAGCGCCTATAACTATTGAGTTTGGCGCTAACCATATTAGAGCGACAACCAATGGTATGGTGTTTGTCTCTAAACTGGTTGACGGAAAATTCCCTGATTATGAGCGTGTTCTACCTAAAGGTGGAAACAAAATAGTCTCTGCAGAAAGAGCTGAGCTTAAGTCTGCTCTTTCACGTTCGGCGATTTTGTCGAATGAGAAATTCCGCGGTATTCGCTTTACACTGAGTGATGGAATGGTCGGTATTCAAGCGAATAACCCCGAGCAGGAAGAGGCTCATGAAGAGGTTTCCGTTAGTTATCAAGGAGATAGCGTTGAAATGGGTTTTAACGTAAGTTATCTGATTGATGTTTTGGGTGCCCTCAAAAGTGATCAGGTTACAATGACGCTGTCGGATTCTAATAGCAGTGCTTTGGTTCAGGATGGTGACACTGATAATAATGCCCTGTACGTTGTTATGCCGATGCGTTTATAAAGGAGGGTGCTAGCGGCCTAGCCCCTATGAGTTATTGCTTTTTTACCTCATTATTTTTAACGACTGCTGTCACCATTTCTCTGTGCCCTTCTTTTCTTTCGCTACAGTTGTTGCGATTTAATAGCGGGCATTGTTTCACGTGAAACTTTCAGAGCTTGAAATTTCTGGTGTCCGCAACCTCTCTTCCGTATCTATTCAAGATTTTGCACAGATTAATATTTTTTCTGGGCCTAATGGTGCCGGTAAAACCTCTATTCTCGAAGCTATCCATATTCTTGGGTTGGCGCGATCTTTTCGCGGCACGCAGTTACAGCCGGTTATTCAATACCATCAGGATACCTGTACGGTTTTTGGTAAAGTGCTTCATGATGACCAGCCAGCACTTTCAGTTGGTGTAAAGCGGGCTAAAAGAGGCGGTTTCCGTATTAGAATTGATGGCCAGGATGAAAAAAGCTTGATACGTCTGGCTGAAACTCTTCCTATCCAATTAATAGACTCTTCAGCGTATACATTACTTGAGGGTGGCCCTAAGCAGCGACGGCAGTTTATGGATTGGGGTGTGTTTCACGTGGAACATTCGTTTTATGATTCTTGGCGACGAATGCAGCGATGTTTAAAGCAGCGAAATGCCGCTCTTCGATCAGGTAAAGCAAATAAACGTACACTGTCTGCTTGGGATCAAGAGTTGATAGAGGCCTCAGAGTTAGTTGATAAGGCTAGGTTGAGGTATTTCGACTCTTTTTATCCGGTTTTCGTTGGTTTTCTTGAAAGATTGGTTGATCTCCCTGATTATCGGTTTCTTACAGCCGAGGCTGGGATGCAGAGAAGTCTTTAAGTGATGTGTTGGCGTTGAGTATAGATCGTGATTTACGGCGAGGGTTTACGCATTATGGCCCACATAGGGCAGATATAAAGTTACAAATAAACGGTTTGAATGCGGGGCAGGTGTTATCAAGAGGGCAGCAAAAGTTAGTTGTCTGTGCATTACGCTTAGCCCAATGCGATTTAATGGTAAAGACCACTCAGAAGAAGTGTGTCTTGTTAATTGATGACCTTCCTGCAGAGATTGATGCTTCTCACCAAGGCAAGTTATGCAGCTTACTCGATAGCTTAGATATTCAATTATTTATGACCTGTGTAGTGGCCGATGATTTGGTCAACCAGCCGTGGGAAAAGCTTAAATACTTAAAGGTTTTTCAGGTATTGAAGGGTGAAACAGAAGAGACGCAAAGCTTAGGATAAGCCGTTGTGCGGCGTTGAAATAAGGCGCTTATAGCTGCTGATTTGAGGGCTCAAACTACCTGTATATTAGGTTGACTCAGGCCGAATATCATCACACAATATGCGGTTATAAATACCGCTAAGCAATTGATTTTTATTGTTTTAGCATAGAAAACAAAGCCTTTATATCGACGTGAAAGGCAAGACTGATCAAATAGTAACCAACACTAGGCCTTGGAGCCAAACTATGAGTGAAGCGGGTTCCGGGGAATACAATTCCTCGAGTATAAAAGTCCTTAAGGGTCTCGATGCAGTAAGAAAGCGACCGGGTATGTATATCGGTGATACAGATGATGGTACCGGCTTACATCACATGGTATTCGAGCTTGTTGATAACTCTATCGATGAAGCCTTAGCGGGTCATTGCTCTCAAATCACCGTCACTATCCATCCTGATGAATCGATCAGTACAGCTGATAATGGCCGTGGTGTTCCAACAGAAATTCACGATGAGGGTGTCTCTGCCGCAGAAGTTATTATGACCGTGCTTCACGCGGGTGGTAAGTTTGATGACAACACTTATAAAGTTTCAGGCGGCTTACACGGTGTAGGTGTTTCCGTGGTTAATGCGCTGTCGTCAGAGCTTACTCTAACGATTCGTCGTAATGGTGAAATACATGAACAAATTTATCGTCACGGTGTGCCTGACGCGCCGCTAACGGTTATCGGTAAAACAGAAGAGTCTGGCACGCATGTTCGTTTTCATCCGTCACCAGACACGTTTAGTAATATTGAATACCATTATGAGATTTTGGCGAAGCGATTACGCGAATTATCATTTTTGAATTCTGGCGTTAATATTTTATTAAAAGATGAGCGAAGCGGAAAAGAAGATACCTTCTGCTATGAAGGTGGTTTAAGAGCGTTTGTAGAATTCCTAAACGTTAATAAAACACCTATTAACACAGGTTTATATTTTACTACTGACTTTGAAGATATTGGCGTTGAAGTTGCGTTGCAGTGGAACGATGGCTTTCAAGAAAACTTATATTGTTATACCAATAATATCCCTCAACGCGATGGCGGTACCCATTTAGCCGGTTTCCGTTCGGCATTAACGCGCGGCTTAAATACTTACATTGAAAAAGAAGGTTTGGGTAAAGGGTCTAAAGTTTCAACCACTGGTGATGACGCCCGTGAAGGTTTAACCGCAATAGTCTCGGTTAAGGTTCCGGATCCAAAATTCTCATCACAAACAAAAGATAAATTAGTTTCATCAGAAGTGAAGTCAGCCGTTGAGCATGCCATGGCTGAAAAACTGTCTGAGTACTTATTAGAAAACCCGCAAGAAGCAAAAGCGATTGTCGGTAAAATGATTGATGCTGCACGTGCGCGAGATGCTGCACGTAAAGCACGCGAAATGACGCGTCGTAAAGGTGCGTTAGATATAGCGGGTTTACCTGGTAAGCTAGCTGATTGCCAAGAAAAAGATCCTGCACTTTCTGAAATATATATAGTGGAGGGAGATTCTGCGGGCGGTTCAGCGAAGCAGGGTCGCGCACGTAAAACTCAAGCTATTTTGCCGCTTAAGGGTAAAATCTTAAACGTTGAAAAAGCGCGCTTTGATAAAATGTTGACGTCTGCGGAAGTTGGAAACTTAGTAACAGCGTTAGGTTGCGGTATTGGTAAATCTGAGTTTGATGCCGATAAACTTCGCTATCATTCCATTATTATTATGACCGATGCGGATGTTGATGGATCGCATATACGAACATTGATATTGACGTTCTTCTTTAGACATATGCGTGAGTTATTAGAACGCGGTCATATCTTTATTGCACAACCACCACTTTATAAAATTAGTAAAGGTAAGCAGCAAAGTTACTTAAAAGATGAAGCAGAGTTAGATAGCTTCTTTATTCAGGTAGCATTAGAAAATGCTGAGCTGCATATCAATGATCAAGCCCCAGCTATCGCTGCTGAACCACTAGGGCAAATGGTTAGTGAATATAAATCAGTTATGGCAATGATTGAACGCTTATCAAAACTGTATCCGCCGTTAGTTCTGAAACGTTTGGTTGATGAGCCTGCCTTAACAGAAGAAATGTTAAAGTCGGAATCGGCTGTCTCTGACTGGTGTAAAAACTTACAAGCCTTCTTTACCGATGAACATAAAGCGGGCTCTGAAGCTTATACAATTTCAGTACGTGAAGATAAAGAGCGAAATCTGTTTTTACCAAATGTTGAAATTATTTCTCATGGTATTACTCATGAGCATCGATTTAATCATGATTTTTTCCAGTCGTCAGAATACCGCGCAGTTGCTCAGCTAGGTAAAAAGATTAGCGGCCTGATTGAAGAAACAGGCTATGTGAAGCGTGGTGAAAAAGAAGAAGTGGTGGGCTCCTTTGCCGAAGCTTTGGATTGGTTAACGAAAGAGGCGAAGCGTGGCTTTATGATTCAGCGCTACAAAGGCTTAGGTGAAATGAATCCTGAGCAGTTGTGGGAAACAACGATGGATCCAGAAGTTCGTCGCATGTTGGTGGTGACCATTGAAGATGCCATTGCCGCTGATCAGATATTTACGACCTTAATGGGTGATCAAGTTGAGCCGCGCCGTGAATTTATTGAAAAGAACGCATTGGCTGTAGCTAATTTAGATATTTAGATATTTAGGAGTGAATAAAATATGGCGGTTAAGCATTATTAGCCGTCGTTAATAACGCCATCGATTGCTCTTCAATCCATGTTTCAACTTCATTAATTAACTGCTTGGCAGATTTGTCAGCTGTAGTGACAGGCGCGCCAATAACAAAAGTAATCATACCGGCTTTTTTCTTTTGTTTATTTTGCCAATACACACCGGCATTATGTGCGATAGGTAAAATCAGTGACTCGCTGGCTTTGGCGAGATTTGCACCACTGCGAGCATAGCGACCACGTTCACCGGGTTTAACTCGGGTCCCTTCCGGAAAAATCAATACAGACCTCCCTTGCTCTAACCGTTTTAAGCCTAACGACTGTACTTTGCGTAACGCATCTTTTGGTGATGAGCGATCAATCGCTATCGGTTCCATTTGCCTTAATGCCCAACCAAAAAATGGAATGCTTAATAGTTCTTTTTTAAGGATAGTGCATAGGTGAGGGAAAATAGTCTGTAAATAAAACGTTTCCCATTCTGATTGGTGTTTACACATTATCACGCAGGGTGTTGATGGGATATTTTCGCGGCCAATGACGTTAACTTTAACACCGATAAAAATGCGCGCTAAGGCAACAATCATCCGATTCCAAAGGGATATGTAAAAGAATCTAAAACGGTAAGGCAGCCAAAAAATTAAACCGCCTGTTACGCCGAACCAAAAAACGGATAAAAAATAGAAAAAATAAAAACATTTACCTTTTAAAAACAGAATCACGCTTCAAGTCCCTTAAAACTTTTTCATATGCTTTTAAGCTCAGTTAGCGCTTTTGCGGCGCGAGTAAAGAGATATCAGCAACATGTAAGAATAGTGCGCGCAAACGAGATAATAATGCCAGACGATTATTCTTAAGTGTTGGGTCATCAGCATTAACCATTACGCCATCAAAGAAGGCATCAATACTGTCTTTAAGTTCAGTTAATTTTAATAAACCATCACGATAATTAGCTTGATCAAAAAGCGGCTGAACCTCAGCTTCTTTTATTTCAATAGCATCAGCGAGTGCAATTTCAGCGGCTTCAACAAGAAGTGCTGCATTAAAATCAGAAGCCGTTACGGTGACTTCAGACTTTTCAAGAATATTGCTTACACGTTTATTGGCACCGGCAAGACTTTCACTTTCACTGGTTTTAATAAATGCAGCAACAGCTTGTACGCGGGCATTAAAATCTAAAGGGCTACTGACTTTGTTAGCTTTAACAGCAGCGAATACTTCAACCGGTAAACCTTGATCTTGATATACAGCAGCAAAGCGATCAAATAAATAATCGACAACGCGTGCAGTTGTCGATTCTGGATCTTTAATCACAGAATGCTGTGCTACGGCGCGCGCCACCCATTCATTAATATTGAGTGGCAGCTGGTTTTGCAAAATGATTTGTAGAATACCAATCGATGCGCGACGAAGCGCAAAAGGATCTTTTGAACCAGAGGGCTCTTGGCCAATGCCAAAAATGCCAGTTAAGGTATCTAGGCGGTCGGCGAGTGCAACGGCACAAGCGGTATTACCTTGCGGTACTTGATCGCCTGCAAATTTTGGCAAGTAGTGAGATTTAATAGCAGCCGCTACGGCATCGGATAAACCTTCATTTAATGCATAGTAGCCACCGGCGGTACCCTGCATCTTATCGAATTCTAAAACCATATCGGAAGCAAGATCAGCTTTACATAATTGCCCAGCTAATTTTGCTGCTTCAGCATCATCAGTATTTTGAGAGGCAGCTAAACCTTCAGCAAGCAGACCAATACGTTCGGTTTTTTCAAAAACCGTACCTAGCTGTTTTTGGAATACAATTGATTTTAAGCGCTCTCTTAAAGACGCCATAGATAACTTTTTATCCGTTTCAAAAAAGAAAGCAGCATCGGCAAGTCTCGGACGAATAACGCGCTCGTTACCACTAACGACCTTACTAGGGTCGATACTGTTGATATTACTAACGGTAATAAAGTTAGGCAGTAAGTGATTGTTATTATCAACGATATGAAAATATTTCTGGTGCTCACTCATTGAATAGATAAGTGCTTCTTGAGGCACCGAAAGAAACTCGCTATCAAAGTTGCCAATGAGGGCAAAGGGTTGCTCAACTAATGCCGTCACTTCATCAAGCAGATCGTCTTCAATAACGGCTACGCCATTAACTGTCTTAGCAAGTTCGGCAACTTGTATTGCAATAGCTTCGCGACGCTTGTCGAAGTCAGCAATAACATGGCCTTCTTCAAGTAATTGGTTTTCATAGCTAAGTGCACTATTAATAGTGATGGGTGCCGGCGCATGAAAGCGATGACCAAAACTTTGTGACCCAGACTGTACACCTAATATAGTGCAGTTAACCGGATCTGAATCTAAGAGTGCAACCAACCACTGCACGGGTCGGACAAACTCAGCTCGCGAAGCACCCCAGCGCATACGCTTGGGAATGGGTAATGCATCCAAGGACGCAGCAATAAGACCTTCAAGTAATTCTGCAGTCGCCTTTCCTTTAGCAACACTTCTGAATCCAAGGCGTTCACCTTTATCGGTATTAATGGTGATTAGCTCATCGAAACTAATACCGTTACTACGAGCAAACCCTTCTGCGGCTTTACTTGGCTTGCCTTCTTTATCATAGGCAGCAGCAACAGCAGGACCTAATTTTTCTATATTTTTATCCGGCTGTTGGGTTTGTAAATCAGAAATTAAAATAGCGAGTCGACGAGGTGTGGCGAAGCTTTTAACGTTATCGGCGTTAAAGCTTAAATCAGCGCTTCGCAAACCGGCTAATAACCCTTGTTCAAAAGCAGCTGAAAGCGCTTTTAAAGCGGTTGGCGGTAATTCTTCAGTACCTAATTCTATTAAACAGTTAGCGGTGGTATTCATTGTCCCGCCTCCTTTTTGCCTTTTTTATCTTTCTTAGTATTTTCTTTTTCAAATTTAGCGAGTGCGTCCAATCGTAACGATTCCTCTGCAAGTGGAAAGCCGAGTTCGGCACGTTTTTTATAATAGGCTTCGGCAACTGCNCGCGCTAAGGTTCTAACGCGTAAAATAAATCGCTGTCGCTCAGTCACTGAAATGGCATGCCGTGCATCTAATAAATTAAATGCATGTGATGCTTTCATTACTTGTTCATAAGCCGGAAGTGGAAGACCCGCTTCGATTAATTTTTGGCTTTCCGTTTCACACTCATCGAAAAATTGAAACAGAAAATCGACATTGGCATGTTCAAAATTATAAGCTGACATTTCAACTTCATTTTGATGGAATACATCACCATAGCTAACGCTACCGTGTTCATTTTTAGTCCAGACCAAATCGTAAATGCTATCAACACCCTGCAAATACATTGCTATTCGTTCGAGTCCGTAAGTGATTTCGCCAGTCACGGGATAACATTCAATACCGCCGACTTGTTGAAAGTAAGTGAACTGAGTAACTTCCATGCCGTTTAACCAAATTTCCCAACCTAGGCCCCATGCGCCAAGCGTTGGTGATTCCCAGTTATCTTCAACAAAGCGAATATCGTGGACCTTAGGATCAATACCGATTTCATAGAGCGAGTCTAAATACAATTGTTGGATATTGTCGGGCGACGGTTTTAGCGCTACTTGAAATTGATAATAGTGTTGTAATCGATTGGGATTATCACCATAGCGACCGTCGGTTGGACGGCGGCAAGGCTGAACATAGGCCGCATTCCAAGTTTCAGGACCTATGGAACGCAAAAATGTGGCAGGGTGAAAAGTACCTGCGCCTACTTCCATATCGAGTGGCTGCAAAATGACACAGCCATGCTTCGCCCAGTAGTTTTGTAATGTCAAAATCAATTCCTGGAATGTCAGAGGCTCCTCTGATCCATTAATTAGATTTTTTTTGGTGCTGTTCGTTGCACTGTTATTAGAATCGGACACTGCTTAAAATCACTCATGCTAAGAAATAGGAAAAAGGTAAAACGACAGCGGCCTTGCAACATCATTTGCAATAATCGAAGTTGCGGCTCTTTAACGCGCGCGATTATACCTTAACGGTGGTTTTTTTCTGCTCTTTTAAATGTGATAGGTAAAACTCATATCTGAAATTATAGGCATTATTTTCGCCAAAATGCCGGAGTAAATAGCACCAGCAATGTAAACACTTCAAGACGGCCCAATAACATGGCTAGGCATAGTACCCACTTTGCGGTTGCTGGAATGTCGCCATAATGGGCGGCGACATCGCCAAGACCCGGACCCAGGTTATTAATACTGGCACCGACGGCGGAAAAAGCCGTTAGAAAATCTAATCCTGTTGCTAGAATTAATAGCATCATAAAAATATAGACCAAAATATAAATAGCAAAGAAGCTCCAAACAGCGCCTATAACACGATCAGAAACCGGCCGGTCGCCAATTTTAATAGGGTATAACCGCATTCGGGTGCACAAGCCTTACTAATTCTCTGTAACCTTGTTTAACAATTAATAGAACGCGAATCACTTTCATACCGCCGCCTGTGGAGCCGGCAGAGGCACCCATAAAGGCGAGCAAAAACATAAACACAGGAATAAAAGTGGGCCATTGTGTGTAATCACTAGAAGCGAAACCGGTAGTGGTTGCTAAGGATACGACCTGAAAAACACCCTGCACAATACTTTCTTGCCAACTAAAATTCAGTGTGCTGTCGCTAAGCAGTAATAAGCCAGCGACTACAACGGCCATAGCTAATACGTTTATTAAAATATAAAAGCGGAATTCAGCGTCTTTGCTATACACCTTAAGTGAACGGTTATGATATGAAAAATAATGCAAAGCGAAATTAACACCAGCTAACAGCATATAGACCACAGCCACCGATAAAATAATAGGATTATCAAAATAACCCATACTGGCATCATGGGTACTAAACCCACCTATCGCAACCGTAGAAAAACTATGGGCTAATGCATCAAAAGCCGACATGCCAGCAATCCAATAGGTAATGCCGCATCCTATGGTCATTAAAACATAAATAGTGAATAACGCTTTTGCTGTGCCAGTAATACGCGGGGTTAATTTATTGTCTTTCATCGGGCCGGGTGTTTCTGCCCGATACAATTGCATACCACCAACACCTAGCATGGGTAAAATAGCTATGGCGATAACAATAATACCAATACCGCCTAACCATTGAAGTTGTTGGCGATAGTAAAGAATCGATTTAGGTAAATCATCAAGACCCGTAATAACGGTGGCACCGGTGGTGGTTAAACCAGATATAGATTCAAAGATAGCATCGGTAATAGAGAGGTTGGGTGCGTCAGATAAAAACAATGGCAGCGCACCGAATAAACCTAGTACCAGCCAGAATAATGCGGTAATTAAAAAACCATCACGGGTTCTTAAAGTGTGTTTAATTTTTCTATTTGGCAGCCAAAGCGCGGCACCTGTTGCAGCGGTTATTGCAAACGCGGAAACAAAAACATGAATTGTGTCATCACCAAACCATAAAGCAAAAGGTATGGGAATAAGCATGGTTAAGCTGAAAATTAATAACAGCAAACCCAGCAGCGCACCTATAATCGAAAAATGCATAAACTAGACAACCTCAATATGACGAGCAAAAAAGCTAAAAACCCTATTTTTATAGTGGCTAATATAAGTAGGTAATATAGTGGCTAAAAGAACCCAAGACCAACTTGAAATAGGGCTTCTACAGCGGGTATTTGCTTTTTGTCCGCCAAAAATACAATAACGTGATCATCGGTTTCCAGCACTACATCACGATGAGCAATAAATACTTTACCGTCTCTCACAATAGCGCCAATCCTAACGCCTTTAGGTGTTTCGATATCGGCCACGCATTTGCCAACCACTTTAGAATTTTTACTATCACCGTGGGCAATAATTTCTAAGGCTTCGGCAGCGCCGCGTCGCAGTGAATGCACGGCTGCCATATCACCACGTCGCACATGTGTTAATAAACTACCTAGCGTAATTAACTGAGGCGCAAAGGCGATATCAATATCTTCGCCTTGAACTAAATCAACATAAGCAGGATTGGTAATTAAAGTAATCACTTTTCTGGCGCCTAATTTTTTGGCCAGTAATGAAGACATGATGTTGGCTTCATCATCATTGGTGAGTGCAATAAAGACATCAATGCTGTCAATATTTTCACTGTGAAGTAATTCGGTATCAGAAGCGCTACCATGCAATACGATAGTTTTATTTAATTGTTCAGACAGCGTTTCAGCGCGTTCACCATTTTGCTCAATAATTTTTACTGAGTATTGGTTTTCTATTGCCTGCGCTAAACGTAAACCAATATTACCTCCGCCAGCAATCATAATGCGATTATAGGGCCGGCTTAGTTGTCCAAGCTCACGCATAACGGGGCGAATATTTTCTTTAGCAGCGACATAAAAAACTTCATCGAGCGGTTCTATTTCTGTGGAGCGCTCAGGTTTAATCGCTCTATCGCCACGGAAAATAGCGGCGACACGCGCATCTTGTTTGGGCGTCATTTTTTGGATGTTATATAACGTTTCACCAATAAACTTATCGCCAGCTTGGGCGCGAATAGCAACCAGCTGAACGGCACTGTTAGCAAAATCGATAACTTGTAAAGCACCAGGATATTCGAGCAAGCCGATAATATGTTCAGTGACTAATTTTTCTGGCGCGATAATAACGTCAATGGGTATGGCGTCGTTGGCAAATAAGCTTTTTTGCTCAACATAGCTATTAGAGCGAATACGGCATATTTTGGTGGGTGTGCGGTAAATGGAATGAGCAATTTGACAGGCAAGCATATTGATTTCGTCAGAGCCGGTTACGGCGACTAACATGTCGGCATCTTCTATGCCGGCGCTATGCAGAACATCAGGGTGAGCGGCATGACCATTAATAACACCAATATCGAGCTTGTCTTGTAATTCGCGCAGCCTTGGGCCGTCGCTATCGACAATGGTGATATCCATTTTTTCGTTGGCTAAACTTTCTGCTAATGTGCCGCCGACTTGCCCTGCACCCAATATCACAATTTTCATGTTATCTGCTTTATCTTATTTGCCGGCTGAATGAAATATCACCAACACGGTCATTAAAATGCTATATGTTTAAGCGTACTAAAGCGTGGCAGACTTGCTAAGTCTTGCGTAGAAAAAACCGCCGTTTTTGCCCTTATTTGGTAGTAGTTGGCGTCCTGATCCGCTGATAACACCCCATTGAGCATCAATCGGTAACGCTTTGGCCGAAGGCGTCTGAGTTAAGAAAGCATCAATAACCGCTGCGTTCTCTTCAGGCATTATCGAACAGGTGCAATAGAGGAGTTGGCCGCCGTCTTTTAATAGTGGCCAAAGCTTATTAAGTAGGGTTGTTTGCTGTTCGGCAAACTGCGCTAAATCGCCGGAGCGGCGCAAAAACTTGATATCGGGATGATGGCTGATAATACCGGTGCCTGAACAAGGCGCATCGAGCAAGATGCGATCAAAGGGCTGTTCGTCCCACCAAGTGTCCGTCGCTGCTGCATCAGCAGTAATGCAGCGAGCTGACAATTGGTAGCGAGCAAGATTCTCTTTTACTCTAAGTAGGCGCTCACTACTGCTATCAATGGCGGTTAATTGGCAGTCTGCTGCTGACTCTAGCGTATGTATGGTTTTTCCGCCGGGTGCAGCGCAGGCATCGAGTACTTGCATTGGTCCTTGAACATCGAGCAATAAAGCGGCTAACTGAGCACCGGGATCTTGCACGCTAACCGCGCCTTGCTCAAAGTCGGGCAATTCGCTTACGGCCACCGCTTGTATTAATCGCAGCCCAGATGGGCTGTTGGGATCGAGTTCGGTTTCGATACCTGCAGCAGTTAATTGTTGTTGATAATCATCACGACTATTTTTAGCTAAGTTGACGCGCAGCGACATAGCTGGCGCGCTATTGTTGTAATCGAAAAGCGCCTGCGAATGTTCTGGCCAATCTTTCTTTATTTTCTTAAATAACCAATTGGGGTGGCTGACATCGGCTGCCGGACTCAATGGTTTAGCGTTACTTGGCTCCGCTTGCTGACGTAAAAAATTTCTCAGCACCGCATTCACTAAGCCACTTGCCCACGGCTTCTTCAATTTTTTTGCTGCGTCAACGCTAGCACTAATGGCGGCGTGATCGGGTGTGCGTAAATAGAGTAATTGATATAAACCGGTGAGAAGTAAGGCGTAAATGTCTGCGTCTTTTTGGCTAAACGGTTTTTTCAATAAGGGTTTTAATTGTGCATCGAGTCGATGAAAATGACGCAAGGTACCAAAGCAAAGCTCACGATAAAAAGCACGGTCTTTATTTTCGACGTCAGTGCTCTCATGCGCTTTAGCATCGTTAGTGGATTGAGAATTAGAAAGCGCATCGATATCTGCAGAAAAAGATTCTCCCTGACTAATAACTCGAGCAAGGGCTTTGGCGGCTAGCGCACGCACATCTTTCATTACATTATTGCTCGCTTTCTATAGGCGAGGAAAAACAATCGCCGAGATTAAAAAAATCGGGTCGGCCATTGAGAAGGGAGGCAATATCCATGGCTTTGGCGCCAGGTATTTGCACCATAGAGATTTCAAGGCAACTGTTATGGCATTGCACAGTAATGGTTTTTTTATTAATGGCAATAACACTGCCGGCAATAGCCTTGTTGCTGCTTGGCATTGGCAGGGCTTTAATAATGCGAATACGCTGATCATTTAAAAAAGTATGGCAACCCATGGCAGAGGTAAACGCGCGAATTTTTCGATTAATATGTTCTGCCGATTCATGCCAGTTGATTAAGGCTTCTTTTTTATCTATTTTTACAGCGTAATTACTGTCGCTATCGTTTTGTGGTTCAGGTGCTAATGTTTGAGCATCAATGGCGGAGAGCGTTTTAAATAATAATGGAATACCTAACGCTGTCATCTTGCTGCGCAAGCTGTCGCCCGTTTCATCGTCGGTAATATCACAGGAAGATTTAAATAGCATGTCTCCAGTGTCTAGGCCAATCGCCATTTGCATAATAGTAATGCCGCTGATGGGGTCGCCAGCAATAATAGCTCTTTCGATAGGTGCTGCACCGCGCCAGCGCGGTAATAAAGAAGCATGAATATTAATGCAACCAAACTTCGGCGTATCTAATGCGGCTTGAGGAAGTAATAATCCATAAGCGGCAACAATCATCACGTCGGCATTGAGTTGCGCGAGCGCTTGCAATGCGTCTTCGTCTTTTAATGTCAGTGGTTGTAATACGGGGATATTAGCTTGTTCGGCAATTTTTTTAACCGGCGAAGCTTGCAGTTTTTTCCCACGACCTGAGCGGCGGTCGGGCTGCGTGTAAACGGCGACCACTTGATGTTGGCCTTGATCTAATAAGGCTTGTAAATGGTCTGCTGAAAATTGCGGAGTACCAGCAAAAATAATGCGCAAGTTTTTACCTGTCGATGGCTTAAGTGAATAGCAAGAAAGCGAATAAATAAATTTAGCGGCGCTCTTTTTGTAGTTTCTGTTTTATACGATTGCGCTTAAGGGCAGAAATATAATCAACAAATAGTTTACCGTTAAGATGATCCATTTCATGCTGTACACATACAGCAAGTAAACCATCGGTGATGATTTCAAAGGACTCACCTTTTTCATTTAACGCTTTTACTTTAACGCCAGTCGGCCGTGATACTTCTTCATAGTATCCAGGTACAGATAAGCAGCCTTCTTGATAGCTGTGTAATTCTGGGTCGAGTACTTCAATACTGGGATTGATAAAAACGAGGGGAGTATCGCGCTCTTCAGAAACATCGATAACAACAACTTGTCTGTGCACGTTAACTTGAGTCGCGGCAAGGCCAATACCTTCAGCGTCATACATGGTTTCAGTCATATCGCTGATCAATTGCTGAATGCGCGCATCCACCTCTTTGACAGGACGAGCAATCGTTCTGAGCTGAGGATCGGGAAATTCTAAGATATCGAGTATGGCCATGGTTTGTCTATTTCTATTAATAAAATTCAGTTTGCTAATATTCTAATGTTTTGTCTTTGCAGGACTTCACTAACACTTTTAATGGTGAGGAACTTTGGCCCTAATCCGTTTTGTGACGTGAATCAAAATTTGTAACGATGGCGATCACGTTGCTGTGCGGCCAGCCCGCAAAAACCAGTCATGGCCTGCATTTATAGAGAATGCTTACCGTTAAGGCGGGTCATGACTGCTATATTATACAGATCGTGGCTAGAAGATTGCACCGGAAGTTTGCCAGTGTTAACCGAATAATAAACGGTTTTTTTGCAACGATTATCGCTCTTTTCTGTCGCAGTTACTTCAACTACACGATAAGAAGCAGTCACTTAGATCAATATTGGCTTGGAAAGGACATTCAAATGAACAAATTTTGGCTTGGCTTGGTTGTATGTGCCGCCTTTATGCATGGGCAGTGGGCTTTAGCAGCGCTTGAATTGCGCGAGAATCATCCGGGGACTTATACGGTTAAGACTGGCGATACATTATGGGATATCTCAGAAATGTATCTCCAAACGCCTTGGTTATGGCCGGAAATTTGGCAGGCAAATCCGCAGGTTAATAACCCTCACCTTATTTATCCTGGTGATATATTGTCGTTAATCTATTTAGACGGTAAACCTCGCTTAGTGGTGAATCGTGGCTCGGTTAAGCTGACGCCACAAATGCGTACATCGCCACTGGGAGCGGCTATTCCGGCCATTCCACTCGATGCGATTAGTTCTTTTCTGTCACGTAGCCGAGTCGTCGAAAAGGAGACGCTCGAAATGGCACCTTATGTCTTAGCGGTGTCTGGCAATCGCATTATTAGTGCCGCCGGTGATCGTATTTATGCGCGCGGTGAATTTGATCCAGCAACCAAGTTTTATGGCATTTATCGTGAAGGTGAAACCTTTGTTGACCCTGAAACCCGCGAAAAACTGGGCATTCAAGCGCTTGAAATTGGTACTGGCCGAATTGTTGCCGAAGATGAAGAAGAAGGCGTCACCAGTATTTTATTGAATAGCAGCAGCGAAGAAGTCCGTATTGGCGATCGATTTTTAGCCTTTGCCGATGAAGAAGTGAATTCAATCTTTTACCCTAAAGCCCCTAATGATGATGTTGATGGGGTGATTATTGCTGTTGAAGGCGGCGTAGCCAGTATTGGTCGTTATGATGTTGTGGCGATTAATCGCGGTGAGCGAGAAGGTTTGGCCACCGGTGATGTATTGGGGATTAACCAGGCAGGCAAGACTATTCGCGACAGAGTGGGTAAAGGTCGAGTGAATTTGCCCAGTGAGCGCGCAGGACTTGTTAATCGTTTTTAAAGTATTTGAAAAATTGAGCTACGGTCTTATTCTTGAAGCCGAGCGACCGTTGTCTGTTTTTGATGAGGTAACTAATCCTTAAGTAAATAAAAATTATTGAGAGTCTAAACGGTAGATTCTCAATGATGGACTCAGCACTCTTCCCCTTAATATGATCAAGGATGATCTTATGAATAACGCTATTTCTGATAAAAAATCAGCAGCTATTTGGCTGCCTCGCAGTGAAACCTCCTCTAGTTCGAAATCTAATATTAATGATGACTGCCCCTACTCCCGTGAACAGTTAACGGCGCTTATTGCGCTTCAGCATATTGATGAGCTAGGACCGGTTAGCTTGTCATTGTTATTAGCCAAAGCGGGCTCTATTGATGCATTAATAGGGGGAGCGATTGATCCTCTGGAAGTGGCGGGTTTACGTGCCCCCTGCCGTCAAAAATTACAACGATTTTTGAAGGATCCTCGTGGTGTTAAGCAGTGGCAATTAGCTGAGCAAAGCTTAGATTGGTTGGTTCAAACGGGTAGCCATGTGCTGGTTCGAGATGATCCACGCTTCCCATCGCTATTGAAGGAATTACCCGACTGCCCGCAGATGATTTATTTAGCAGGGCAAATAAATACTTTTAAATCAATGTCTATATCGATAGTTGGCACTCGCAAACCGAGTCCGGGTGCGCAGCAGTTTACTGAGCATTTAGCGGCCGAGTTATCAAATGCAGGTTTGTTAATTACTAGTGGTATGGCAACCGGTATTGACGCGGCGGCACACAGAGGGACACTGAAAGCGGGCGGTAAAACAACGGCCGTTTGGGCGGCAGGATTGGATGTCGTTTATCCTAGAAACCACCAATTACTGGCAGAAAAGATTCTCGAAAATGGCTGCGTGATTACCGAAATGCCATTGGGCACGGCAGCAAAGCCGGTTTATTTTCCGCGGCGAAATCGCCTCGTTTCTGGCATTAGTTTAGGCGTGATTGTCGTGCAAGCTGCGCTTCCGAGTGGCTCTTTAATTACAGCTAATTATGCTGCCGAACAGAACCGAGAAGTGTTTGCTGTGCCTGGCTCCATTCAAAATCCCTTAAGTGCTGGCTGCCATCAGTTAATAAAAGAGGGCGCCACATTAATAGAAAGTGCTGAAGATGTGTTAACCGCTATTAAGGCATTACAGCTTGCTCAGGGGTTAACTTCGGCGCAAACTGAAAGCGATAAAAAAGCTGATGAGATGGCGTTAAAGCAAGCTGAAGCAGAATTGTTAGCGGGATTATCTGCCGAAATGCGCATAGTGCTAGAGGCTATTGGCTATGATCCGGTGCCATATGAGCTTATTGAGGCGAGAGTAGAGCGAAATGTGGATACCTTGAGCGCGATATTGGTGGATTTAGAGCTTCAAGGCATCGTTACCGTGGTCGGAGGGCTGTATAGCCGATAATATCGATAGATAGCCTTTTGACGCTTGAAACCTGCCTCATTTTTCTGTAATTTGCGCGGCTTCTTAAGTATAAATATTCGGTTTTAATAAATAGTAAATATAGAGAGTAATGTCATGAGTGAAGTTTTTGTTGCCATATTAATGGGTTCAGATAGCGATTTACCGCAAATGCAGCCAGCTATTGATACCTTGGCTAAATTTGCGATTCGTACAGAAGTCAAAGTATCTTCAGCGCATCGAACGCCGCAGGCAACCCATGACTATGTGACCGGTGCTGACCAACGTGGATGTGGCGTCTTTATTGCCGCTGCTGGTATGGCCGCGCATTTGGCCGGTGCTGTCGCTGCTAATACGACTAAGCCCGTTATTGGCGTGCCTATTAATGCTTCGCTTCAAGGAATGGATGCATTGTTATCGACGGTTCAAATGCCAGGTGGAATTCCAGTGGCAACAGTAGCAATTGGTAAAGCGGGCGCAAAAAACGCAGCTTACCTAGCGGCGCAAATACTTGCGACGGCTGATGCGGACCTTGCTGCTCGCGTTAAAGCTGAGCGTGCAGAGTGTGCTAAAGCTGTTGAAGCTAAAGATGCTGCACTTCAGGCTCAACTCGCCAAATAATTGCTTATGAGTGCGCCAGGCCGTTGGCAGTTAGAAAAAGCCTTATCTGCACTCAAGCATGGTGAAGTGATTGCCTATCCAACGGAAGGGGTCTGGGGCTTAGGCTGCGACCCTTTCAATGCTGATGCAGTTGATCGTTTGTTGGCATTAAAAAATCGGCCAATGGACAAAGGTCTTATTCTCGTGGCCGCCAATCTTAATCAACTCTCGCCCTTACTGTCGTCCCTGTCTGATGCGCAGCTTTCTCAGTTAAAGCAATCCGTTAGCAGCGATAATACGAAGCCATCAGCTGACTATCGACCAACAACTTGGTTAATACCAGCAAATGGCCATATTCCTTATTGGATTACCGGCGCGCATGATACTGTGGCAGTGCGTATTTCTAAGCACCCTATGGTTGCCGCGCTTTGTCAGGCCTTTGGCGGTATGATCGTCTCGACATCAGCTAATCCCACTAAGCAAGCTCCCGCATTAACGCAGCTGGCTACACGACATTATTTTGGCAAGCAGATTCCTGTTTATTTAAGTGGTAAGGTAAATCGTAGTGGTGTGACTTCAGCAATTCGCGATTTAGTGACAGGCGATGTTTTACGTTAGACTTTGCGCTATTAATTAGAAGCATTACCCCGTACTCAAAATACAAAATTCAATTAAACACCAGCCCATTGGGAGCAAGCATTGAGCACCATTGATAAACAGGCCGTTCAAACCTTTTTGCTCGACTTACAAAATCGTATTTGTGATCGTTTTGAATCGCTGGATGATGGCGCAACATTTGTAGAAGATGCTTGGGATAGACCGCAAGGGGGCGGCGGTAAAACTCGCGTTCTTAATAGTGGTACTCTTTTTGAAAAAGGCGGCGCCAATTTCTCACATGTGTTTGGTGATCAGCTACCACCTTCGGCAACAGCTAATCGTCCGGAATTAGCCGGTCGCTCTTTTGAAGCTTTTGGTGTGTCGGTTGTGATGCATCCGAACAATCCATTTATTCCTACCTCCCACGCTAACGTTCGTTTCTTTATTGCTGAAAAAGAAGGTGAAGAACCTGTTTGGTGGTTTGGTGGTGGATTTGATTTAACACCGTATTATGGCTTTAGCGAAGATTGTATAAGTTGGCATCAACGGGCTAAACAGGCATGCGACCCGTTTGGTGAAAAAGTGTATGACGAATATAAGCAATGGTGTGATGATTATTTTTATTTAAAGCATCGCAACGAGCCACGAGGCATTGGCGGTTTATTTTTTGATGATTTAAATGAATGGGGTTTTGAAAAGTCCTTTGAATTTATGCAGAGTGTTGGCAATGCCTATATTGAGGCCTACAGTGATATTGTGAGTCGACGAAAATTGACTGAATTTACAGAGTCGCATAAAGCCTTTCAGCGTTATCGACGCGGCCGCTATGTTGAATTCAATTTGGTTTATGATCGAGGCACTTTGTTTGGATTGCAATCAGGCGGGCGTACGGAATCTATTTTGATGTCGATGCCGCCAGAAGTTAATTGGCACTATGATTATCAAGCGATACCGGGATCTGTAGAAGATGCTTTATATGAGCAGTTTTTAAAACCTAGAGATTGGCTTGCGCCTGCTGTATAAAATAAATTTTTATAGCTGCGTAAAGCAATAACAATTGAGAGCGAAGAAAATAAATAATGAACGATGTAAATAAAAATTCTTACGCTGTGTTTGGAAATCCAATTGAGCATAGCCGATCGCCGGATATTCATCAGCAGTTTGCTGAGCAATTAAAACAAGCGATGAATTATCAGCGGCAGCTTGTGGCGCTGGGTGAGTTTGAAGTCAGTGCTCGCGCTTTTTTTGACAGTGAGGGTGCGGGTTTAAATATTACCGTACCGTTTAAATTAGACGCTTATCAGTTTGCTGATCAATTAAGTGAGCGAGCGCGACGCGCAGGTGCAGTGAATACCTTAATAAATAAAGGCGGCATTATTGTTGGTGATAATACTGATGGCTGTGGTTTGTTAGCCGATTTGCAAAGTAATTTGCAGTGGCCTATTGAGCGCGCCAATATTTTAGTTTTAGGTGCGGGCGGCGCTGTGCGCGGCATTCTTGAACCGTTATTATTGGCTAAACCAGCATCCATTGTGATTGCTAACCGCACGCTTGAAAAAGCCGAGCAATTAAGTCGCGCTTTTCAACCGTTGGCTAACGATGCTGGCTGTGAGTTAAGTGCTAAGCAATATGATGAGCTGACAGAGCCTTTCGATATTATTATTAATGGCACTAGCGCAAGTCTCAGTGGTGATACTCTGCCATTAGCGAATGAATGTTTTAACGGTGCTTGTTGTTATGACATGATGTATGCAAAGGGACCTACGCCTTTCTTGCAGCTAGCCGCTAAGCAGGGAGCAAGAAAAATTGCTGACGGTTTAGGTATGTTAGTTGAGCAGGCGGCAGAATCTTTTAGACTTTGGCGTAATGTAAAGCCAGATACGCATGTGGTTATCCAATCTATTCGCAATAGTTTATAACACGTGAATATAATTTCTCTAAACGCTTTTTTTAAGAGCGCCTTTTTCCTTTTATTATTTTTTACTTCAAAGATAATGGCTTCTGTTGGGCTTTTTGTTGAGTTGCCGAAAGTGGGTTTAAAGCCATCAGAGTTAGCGGTAGTTTATATTAAGGGAGATAAAAAAAGCGAAGACATTGCTTACTATTATCAGCAGCATCGTAAAATACCGTTTGAGAATATTATTGGTATTTCATTGGATGCGAATAAAACCGTTATTGGACCCGGTGAGTTTGCTGTGCAAAAAAAATTATTGGATGCTAAGTTAGGCGATAATATTCAGGCATTAGCGTTGGCGTGGGAAAAGCCGTATCAGGTTGGCTGTATGAGTGTGACAGCGGCATTTACTTTTGGCTATAACGTTGCCTATTGTGCAAGCGGCTGCACAAAAACACGTACCTCGCCTTATTATAATTCTATGAGTGTTGCGCCTTATCGTGATTTTAAAATGCGACCCACCATGATGCTCGCTGCAAAAAATACACAAGAGGCGACTCAGTTAATTGATCGTGGTATTGCCTCCGATGACACGCAGCCATTGGGGCGAGCCTTTTTATTGACGACGTCAGATAAAACACGCTCAGTTCGTAATGTTTTTTTTGACGAGGTAAACAAAAATTTCAAAGATACATATGATTTACATATTTTAAATTCTGATGGAATAAAAAATCGCTCTGATATTTTATTCTATTTTACGGGCGCGGTAGCTGTACCGCATTTAGAAACGCTTTCATTTTTACCTGGCGCAATGGCCGATCATTTGACCTCGGCAGGTGGTCAGTTAACTGATTCTAATCAGATGAGTGCAATGCGATGGTTAGAAGCGGGGGCGACGGGCAGTTATGGCTCGGCTATAGAGCCTTGTAACTTTGTGCAAAAATTTCCTAATCCTTTGTTGGCCATGTGGCATTATGGATTTGGTGCGACAATGCTTGAAGCTTATTGGAAAAGCGTGCATATGCCAGGGCAGGGAAATTTTATTGGTGAACCTTTAGCGTCGCCATTTAATGGTTATCGTTTGCTAAGAAAGGTAGATCATATAGAGGTACGCTCACCTATTTTACGCCAAGGCCGTTATCGGATTACCGCAAATGAAGATAGCTTGTTAGGTCTTAATACGCCGAGTTATTTACGGTCTATGAATCAGATTTCTATTCAGTCCATAACACCTTATCGCCGTCATCTTGTGTTGAAGCCGCCCTACCATGTGCACTATAAAATTGAACGCTTATGATGGTGGCGCTACAACGAATAATTAGCCCGTTTTTATTATTCTTGACGATATTGGTCTTTTAGTTTTACATAGTTTGCAGTGGTATAAAGAAAAAAGCTTTTCTCTTTTTCAGTTAATGGGCGAGCAGGTTTGCACGGCGAGCCCACATAGAGAAAGCCACTTTCGAGATGCTTGCCAGGCGGCACTAAAGCATTGGCACCAATAATAACTTCGTCTTCAATTACCGCGCCGTCCATCACAATGGCACCGTTACCAATTAATATACGGTTGCCTACTGTGCAGCCGTGCAATATGGCACGATGGCCAATGGTGACATCATCGCCAATCGTTAATGGCCAGCCGGCTTCGTTATAACTACTGGCATGAGTGATATGCAATACTGATCCATCTTGAATGCTAGTACGTTTACCTATACGTATGCGATGCATGTCGCCACGAATAACGGCATGCGGCCAAACCGAGCAATCATCGCCTAAAACAACATCACCAATAACAACGGCGCTTTCATCGACATAAACAGCATTGCCTAATTCGGGTATGGTGTTTTGAAAAGAGCGAATATTCATTGAGTTTTACTCTGCTAATTTGGCGTGAGTTTAATGGCTGGAATTTAATGCTTAGGGAGCCAGCCAGACGATTATATCCAATAACTGTTGCCACTGATATGATGGCAAATGTTCTGACTAATAAGAGAATGATTAAGAAACGAGAGAGTAGTATGCGTAACAAACGATTTATAGCTGGCGCTGTTTGCCCACAGTGTAAGTTAGCCGACAAAATCTTTATTTATCTCAACGATAAAGACGATCAATGGCGTGCTTGTGCGAGCTGTGATTTCGAAGAGTCATTAGCGGAGGCCATTGCCTCGCAGCAAGAAGAGATACCCACGCGTGTCAATCAAAACCGTTTGGGTGAGCAGCCGTTGGCTCATGAAGTAGCTGTTGAAGCCGTCAAGTTTATTGATCCAAAATAAGTTTATATTTTTCGCAATAATGCGGGGTAAACGATGGCTAGGCTAAGACCGCGAGCAAGATTAAAACAAATAAACGCAAACCATAAGCCGTGATTCTGCCAGCCCTGCGTTAGCCACCACACGGGTAAGAAAACAATCACCACCGAAAACCACATGGTGAGATGCATGGGTTGAGTGCGTCCTGCGCCGACAAACACGCCATCTAGCAAGTAAGCTAGCATGCCCGCTAATGGCATAAGCACCAGCCAAATCATATATTGCTTGGCGAGCTGCATAACCTTGGGCATATCACTCAATAAACCAATAATAACATCGCCTATTAGTAAGAAGCTGGCGCTAAATAATAGTCCGGTTGCTGCAAGCCAGATTGCGCAGATTTTAACTAATGGATAAAGGTTTTACGTTGTTTGCTGCCTGTCGCTTCTCCACAAAGTACTTCGGCGGCATAGCTAAAGCCATCCATAACATAGGCAGAAAAGAATACTAACTGCAATAAAATGGCATTGGCGGCTAAAACAGAGTCACTGATACTGGCGCCTTGAGCAGTAAAAAAATTAAAGGTAAAAAACAGCAATAAGGTTCTGACAAATAAATGCGCGTTCATGGCTAATATTTGTTGGTAGGCCTTTGGTGATAGCCAGCTTTGCCATTGTTTGAGCGTGGTTAATTGGGTTTGCCGGCAGACAAAAACCAAGCCTAGGGCTAAGCCTGAGTATTCTGCGATTACGGATGCGATAGCCGCTCCTGCACTGTTCATGTCCATAACAACAATAAACACAGTATCCAGAATAATATTAATGAGGTTGCTGAATAGAATTAGCGCTAATGCGGCCTTGGTCTTCTTAAGCCCTATTAGCCAGCCAGAAATAGCAAAGGTCATCATGGCTGCTGGGGCCGAATAAAGACGGATGCGGATATATTCAGCGGCTAAGCCGGCAATGTTCTCGCTGGCGTTCATCAGCAATATGATTGAATCGATTAACCAAGGAATGGTGATGGTGAGTATTACGCCAAATAGCGCGCCCATGAGTAAAGTGCGATAGATAATGCTGTCGGTAGTGTTATTAGCGCCTTGGCTGAAGCCTATGGCGGTGTTATTTCTGGCACGGCCGACACTTTGTGAGACTAAGCTGGTGGTGCCCATTCTTAAAAAGCTAAAGCTTAAGTACAAAATGGCAATAACATGCGCGCCTATGGCGACGGCGGC
>JGI20153J14295_10000548_pt1 | contig 31506 bp, 29 predicted proteins | sample COG_03_FD_14295 | JGI IMG/M metagenome (IMG submission 14295) | reverse complement strand
AATTAACCAATTAACCAATTAACCAATTAACCAATTAACCAATTAACCAATTAACCAATTAACCAATTAACCAATTATGAGTATTGATATTAATGACATGTTCAAAGACAAAGTCTTGGGGCATCCCGCTGGACTTTTTGTATTATTTTTCACAGAGATGTGGGAACGTTTTTCTTACTATGGCATGCGCGCCTTGCTCGTTATGTTCTTCACTGCGTCACTCCTTGATGGTGGCTGGGGCTGGCCCCGAGAACATGCCTATGCAATTTTTGGAACGTATACCTCATTGGTCTATTTATCAACTCTCTTAGGTGGTTATTTTGCAGATAAAAAAATTGGCTATCGCTATGCCGTTGTCATTGGAGCATTACTGATGACTTTGGGTCACGGTGCCATGGCGATTGAAACCCCGTTTTTCATCTATTTAGGACTCACATTGTTAGTGTTTGGAAGTGGTTTTTTTAAACCAAATATGACGTCTATTATCTCTGAAATGTACAAAGGCAAGGACGAGAAAAAAGATGGAGCCTACACCATTTTCTATATGGGAGTCAATGCAGGTGCCTTTTTAGGGATTCTTCTTTGTGGCTACCTTGGCGAGCAAGTCGGCTGGCGTTGGGGTTTTGGATTAGCGGGAATTTTCATGTTGTTTGGATTGCTTCAATTTTGGTTTGCTCAAAATATATTTGGTGATATCGGAACAAAACCTGTGAAGGTTGATGCAGCCGCCATCGAAGTCAGTTCAGATGAACCAAAACTAAATCCGTTTACTTCACTTCAATTAAGTTTGATAGCTGTCGCTGGGATTTTGGGAATCTCGTGGATTTTTAATGATCCCATTTCTAAAATATCAGAAGGCGCCTATAATTTATTTGATTTTAATATGTTTGGAATGCAAGGTTCTAACCTGGCAATTCTATCCGCTTTAGGATTGTTTGTATTACTACTAGTGATCAGAATTCCTAAATACGATCGAATTACGCGCGACCGAATGCTGGCCGTCATGTTTTTTGCATTTATTACGATTTTCTTTTGGGCTATTTTTGAACAAGCACCAAGTTCGTTAACCATTTTTGCACGGGATTATACTCAACGTGTTCTAGAGGGTAATGCGGCTTTTATATTCAAAATAGTGAATACCCTAATGACCGTGATTCCTTTGGGAATTATCACATGGGTGTTATGGTTATTATTCAAAAAAACGTTTTCAAAATATGCGCTTTCAAATGTTTTTTTAGCCATTAGTTTTGTCATTATATGGGCTATTGCCATTTGGATGTTGTCGGTTGAATTCGGAAAAGAAATTGCCGAAGTGCCAGCGTCTTGGTTTGGCGTTTTAAACTCCTTATTTATCATCGCCTTTGCACCCTTATTTTCAAAATGGTGGGAAAGTAAATACAACCCAAATGCCAACATGAAATATGCGATAGGAATGGTCTTATTAGGAATTGGGATGGCGTGTGTGGCTATTGGGGCGTCGTCTATTGAGCCTGGCGCTAAGACGGCTTCTGTGAGTATGATTTGGTTAATATTGGTCTACTTCTTTCATACCATGGGCGAACTCTGTATTTCACCTGTAGCTTTATCATATGTGAGTAAATTAGTGCCCGGTCGAATGATTGCCATGATGTTTGGAATCTGGTATTTAGCGGTCGCTATTGGAATGAAGTTAGCAGGCGTGTTTGGAGAGGCATCGGAAGGGATTGCTCAATCTGAAGGCTTGAGTTATTTTTTCTGGATACTAACAGCTGTTGCGGTTGGACTCGGAGTATTGTCTGCTGTACTATATCCAGTAATTAAGAAATTAATGCATGGTGTTCGTTAATTTTGGTATTATATTTGTTATGTATTAAAAATAAATATAAACGAATGAAAAAATGTATCATAGTTGCGATTCTCTTTTTAGGAACGACAACACTTTTCGCACAAAAAATTAATTGGGTGAGCATGGATGATGCCCTTGCAATGCAACAAAATGCACCAAAAAAAATTCTTATAGATATGTACACCTCATGGTGTGGGCCTTGTAAAATGTTGGATCGAAACACCTTCACTAATAAAGATTTAATTGCGTTTGTAAATGAGCATTATTATGCGGTTAAATTTAATGCTGAAGGAAATGAAACGGTCAATTTTAAAGATCAACAATTTACGAATCCAAATTATAAGCCTGAGATGGCTAAACGACGAAATAGTTCACATCAATTTTCACGTTATTTAGGAGTCAATGCCTATCCAACCATGGTGTTTTTAGGGTTAGACGCAGAGCTTCTAGCCCCCATTCCGGGCTATCAAACAGCACAACAATTGGAATTGTATTTGAAGATATTTAAAGATGATACCTATAAAGCAATGAATAACCAAGAAGCATTTAATAACTACTACAAATCATTTGTTCCGACTTTTATGCCTTAACTAATAATTCACCCAAAAAGCTCCCTTTTCACTAGTTTGGTGGAACTGGATTTTTTTTGCTTCACATGTTAATTTCCAGCGCTCCTGATTGGTTCTATAATTGCTTCCATCCCAAATAATTAATTCAGGTTGAAGGCTATCAATCAAACGGTTTAAGTTAATTTTTGGCGATTGTCTCAAGAGTACCCATTTGGGTTTCACACTATTGATATTATATATACCTAGACTGTCCACCACTAAAAGTAATTTGTCGTCAATTTTATAAAGGTGTTGTAAGCTATCGGTTTTTTGTGTTTTAATAGCTGCTCCTATTTTATAATCGGTCACCATTCTTTCGTTGTGAATGCTATCTAAATCATGGTGAATTTCTAGATGTTGATTGGACTGAAATCCAAAAACACTATGTCTAGATTTATGAAACACAACAAACGAATTTTTAGTTGACAAGGCGGGAAGTTGTGTCGCTACAACTTGAAAACTCAATACACAAACTCCTAAAAACATCAAGTTTTTAAACGTTTTTTTATGATAAAATTGACCTAATAAAAATAGAATGAGATAGGATGCTACAAGTGCTGTCATATCAAATGAAATTTCATCTAACAAAAATGATTCTTTAGAAGCGATCCATTCAACAAACTGATTCATGAACTGAATAAGCCAGCCTAAAGTGTGTATTAAAAATTCCGGAGGTTTGTGAATCACAAGCAATACCAACACAATAACTCCTAAGCCAAGCACTATCATTAAGCATGGAATGATCACTAGGTTGGTTAAAAAAAATAAGCCTGGAAATTGATGAAAGTAATAGAGACTCAAAGGCAAGACGCCTAGTTGAGCAGCGATGGATATTTTTAGTAAGTCAAGAAACCAGTTAGGGATTGAATTTTTAAAAACCCACCACGAATCTAAAATAGGTTTTATGCTCACAATGGCGGCGACGGCGGCATAACTCAGCTGGAAGCCTACATCAAAACAAAATTGAGGACGAACGAGGAGTAATATAAATGCAGAAATCGCCAATGTATTTAAAGAATTTGAAGCGCGTTTTAAACCTTTAACAATGGCAAATAAACTAAACATGGTGACTGCTCTGACAACGGAAGGGGACAAGCCAGCGATGACCGCAAACGTCCATAATATAATGAGAATGATAAGTAAACGCACGATTTTTCCTTGCTTAAAATAGAGGAGTGGCTGTAGGATAAATTGAAGAATCAATAATAGTATTCCTATATGAAGTCCAGAAATAGCAAGTATATGTACAGCACCTGCTTTAGCATAGTCGGCATACACTTCAGATGATATGTCCTGACGTTGCCCTAAAAATAGAGCTTTAATAAAAGCTAATTCAATAGGTGATAACGGTTGTTGTTGCAATCGATTATTTAAATATTCGCGAATTTCCTCAGCGTAGCCTGCGATGGTTTTTGGCGATTTTCGAATCCTTAAAACAACGTCGTTATTGAGAAAAATTTGATTATAAATCCCCTCACGCTTTAAGTATTTTTTATAATTAAACTGATAAGGATTGAGTGGTTCATGAACTGTTTTAATTTTTGTTTTTACTAATACTCTTGTGTTTACTATGAGGTTGTCTATGGTAGATGTCTTACTTAAATTTATAAGAAGTGTTCCATTAACAGGACTTGAATCAATTTTTATAAGTTTCCCATAATAGCGTTGATTGTAGGTCGTTGGTTTTAAGCGTTTCTCTACTATAAACTCAAGCGCGTGCAAACTGTCATTTGAACTATTTAGATGTGAATAATGAAATTTAGAAAAAGTAGGCGACTGAATTTTAGAAGTAAAAACTCCGAGACACAGTGTGCAGAGGGCTACGAGTAAAGAAGGCCAGTACAGAGTTTTTCGATGCTTCTTACAATAGAAATGCACCACAAGCAACACAGAAAGCATTAATCCAATAGATACTAAAATCGTAGGAATAGAAATAGAGCTATAATCACTGATAGCGATACCAATAATAAGAAAGAAAGTGAGTTTTATGAGGGGATAACTGTAGGCTTTCATTCTATGAGAAACACTGAGCCATTGTGCAATGGGTCAGATAAAATTTAGATTAGGGGTGAGTCTTGAACCTCTAATTTAAGGAATTATAAATTAATTCTGCAACTTTTTGACTTGCACCAGCGCCTCCTAGTTTTGTTTCTAGTTCGTGATACGCCACAAATTGTGCTTCACGAACGGGGCCTTGTAAAATGGAAGACAGCTCTTTTATGAGCCGTTCCGAGTTGAATTCCCTTTGAATTAGTTCGGTAACGACTTCTTTGTTTAATATTAGATTTACTAGCGAAATAAATTTCAGATTCACTAATTGCCTTCCAATTTGATATGATATCCAACTTGTTTTATAACACACGACTTCGGGTACTTTAAACAAGGCGGTTTCTAAGGTAGCGGTCCCAGAAGTAACCATGGCGGCATGGGAGACACTTAACAAATCATAAGTACAGTTGGCTACAAAATGAACACTTTCATTTGCGATAAAAGAACTGTAATATACAGCGTCTTGACTTGGTGCTCCCGCGATTACAAATTGATAGTCTGGAAATGATTTCACGATGCTTAACATTATAGAAAGCATTTTTTTAATTTCTTGTTTGCGACTTCCTGGAAGCAATGCAATAATGGGTTTGTCGTTTAATTGATGAGTATTACGAAACGCAGCTTCATCCACAGGTTTTCGATCTGCAATAGCATCAATAAGGGGATGGCCAACAAATTCTACAGGCACGTTGTGTTTGTCCTCATAAAATTCTTTTTCAAAAGGAAGAATAACATACATTTTATCAACATCGCGTTTGATAGCCGAAATGCGATTTTCTTTCCATGCCCAAATTTGTGGAGAAATATAATAATGCGTTTTAAAACCTTCAATTTTCGCCCACTTAGCAATGCGCATATTGAAGCCTGGGTAGTCTATGAAAATTAGACAATCAGGCTGGAATTTTTTAATATCTGTTTTACAAAATGTTAGGTTTTTGGAGATGGTTCTTAGGTTCATAACCACTTCAAAAAACCCCATAAAGGCCAATTCTTTGTAATGCTTGACTAAAGTGCCGCCTACATTTTGCATTAAGTCGCCACCCCAAAATCTGAATTCTGCTTTAGAATCCGTTTTTTTGAGGGCTTTCATCAAGTTTGCAGCATGCAGATCTCCAGAGGCTTCTCCAGCAATAATGTAATACTTCATTTATAATTTAATTAGTAAGGTTGCCATAGCAATCAAAATAGTAGCAGCAAGCACACCCCCTGCGCGAGAATCTTGTTTTTTTCGAATAAAATAAAAGAAACACAGTAAATTTAAAATAGCTCCTAAACTTATGAGTTTACCCATAAAATCTTCAGATTGAGCAACTTCCAAAACTTTAAGAATGGTGTCGGAACGCCCCGATAATTTACCTAAAATCACCCCTGCTGTGCATAGCCCTATTATATTGGCCAAAAGGCCTGTAATAAATCCTTGTAAAAATTCTTTTTTAGTCATTGAAATCCCATTTATTTAATTCTTGAATATAGTGATGTGCGGTCAAATCATACTGCACAGGAACAATAGAAACATAGCCGTTTTCTAATGCCCATTCGTCAGTGTCCTCACCTTTGTCTAAATTATTAAATTCTCCAGTAAGCCAATAATAATCACGCCCTAATGGTGTTTGGCGTTTATCGAATTTCTCAATCCAATTGGCATTTGCTTGACGGCACACGCGGATGCCTTTTATCTCGTGTTCTAAAAGTTTTGGAAAATTTACATTTAGAATAATTCCTTTTTGTAAGCCTTGGTTTAAAACCTGTAAAGTGACCGTTTTAATAAACGCTTCAATTTGACTAAAATCGGCCTCCCATTTATAGTCTAAAAGCGAAAACCCAATGGCTGGAATTCCCTCCATACCCGCTTCTATGGCTGCACTCATAGTGCCAGAATAAATCACATTTACTGAAGAGTTTGAGCCATGATTAACTCCAGAAACACATAAATCTGGTTTGCGATCTAATAGTTCGTGTACTGCTAATTTCACACAATCTGCAGGAGTTCCTGAAGTACTGTATTCCGTTTGGGGGCCTTTGTCAATGCGTTCTCTTTTACAGTACAAGGTGTCATTAATTGTGATCGCATGTCCCATGGCACTTTGTGGGCTATCCGGCGCCACAACGATGACTTCTCCAATCGTATTCATAACTTTTATTAAAGTACGAATACCAGGGGCAGTGATGCCATCATCATTAGTAACCAAAATCAAAGGTCTTTTTGTCATTTATGATACGTTTAAGTTCCTACAAAAGTAAGTAATTTGTAGCTTATTTGATGATTTGAGACGCTTTAACAAAAAATTATTACCATTCCATATGGTTAGCATTAATTTTTCTTATACTTTAGGATATTATTTATGAGTATCAATAAACAGTACACCTCTATGAAACGAAATTTAAACCTTTTTCTAGTCTCAATTCTTATAGCTTTTGCGTCTTGTAGTTTTACGCCAAAATCATTTGATGACCCAGACAAAGACAAGCTTTTAATGCAATTGATCACTTATTTATTAGAAGAGGGTCATTTTGAACCTAAGGCTATTGATGACGATTTTTCTGTAGGTGTTTATAACAGTTTTTTAAATCAAGTAGATCCGTTTAAGAATTATTTTTACCAATCTGACATCGCTGAATTTGAACAATTTAAAACAGAAATAGATGATCAAATATTAAATCAAGACGTGCTTTTTTTTAATTTTGTTTATGAACGACTTTTAACGCGAATCGCCGATTCTAGAAAAGTTTATAGTCAAGTGTTAAATACTCCGTTTAATTACGATATAGAAGAAACGTTTGATACGGATTATGAGAACAAATCCTATCCGATTTCAAAATCTGAAATGAAAGACAACTGGCGTAAACAACTAAAATTTTCTACACTTTCTAATTATCATGACTTGGTAACTAATGCATCCGAAACGAAAGATGAAAAAGATAAGACTGGAAAAAAATCAAATAAAGAATTAGAAATTGAAGCAAGAGAAGCAACTCTAAAATCTTTGAATGAAACCGCTAGTTATATAGATGATCTTCGACGCGAAGACTGGCTATCAATGTACATAAATGCAATTGCAGAAGAATTTGATCCTCATACATTTTATTTTGCGCCTCAGGATAAAGATCGTTTCGACGCTCAAATGTCTGGTAAGTATGAAGGAATTGGAGCACGCCTTCAAAAACGTATGGATGAAATTAGTATTACAGAACTTATTTCTGGTGGTTCTGCTTGGCGTCAAAACAAGTTAGAAGTGGGTGATATTATTTTGAAAGTACGTCAAGAAGATGAAATTGAAGCCGTCAACGTTGTAGGTATGCGATTGGATGATGCTGTCAAACTAATTAAAGGGCCCAAAGGAACAAACGTCATACTAACGCTTAAAAAAGTTACGGGTACTATAGAAGATTTAAGCATTCCAAGAGATGAAATAGAACTAGAAGAAACTTATGCCAAATCATCTACTGTCAAAAAAGAGGGTGCTACATTTGGGGTTATTAATCTTCCAAAGTTTTATGTTGATTTTGAAGACTATAACAATCGAAATGCAGCAAGTGATGTTAAAAAAGAAATTGAGCGCCTGAGAGACGAAGGTATGCAAGGGTTGATCTTAGATTTAAGAAATAATGGCGGCGGTTCTCTGAAAACCGTTGTAGATATTGGAGGCTTGTTTATTGAAGAAGGACCTATTGTTCAGGTGCGCTCAACAGGAGAAGATAAAGAAGTGCTAAAAGATACAGATCGTTCGATTGTTTGGGATGGCCCTCTCGTAATCCTAGTGAATGAATTATCGGCATCAGCGTCCGAAATTTTAGCCGCCGCAATGCAAGATTATAAACGGGCTATTGTGATTGGCAGTAAACAAACCTACGGAAAAGGCACCGTTCAAAACATAGTAGATTTGAATCGAATGATTCGAAGTAATACTAATGGTGATATGGGGGCATTTAAATTTACAACTCAAAAATATTATCGTATAAATGGAGGCTCCACCCAGTTAGAAGGCGTTAAAAGTGACGTGGTTGTTCCAGACCGTTATAGTTATATAGACATCGGAGAAAAAGATCAAGAAAACCCACTCGCTTGGGACGAAATAGCGCCAGCAAATTATAAAGTATGGGAAAGTACGTTTGATTATGATACAACCATTCAAAACAGTAAAGATCGCATGAACAACAGTGCCGAAATTAAACTTATTGATGACAATGCACGCTGGGTGAAAGCTATGAGAGATCAATCTGAATACCAACTTAATTTTTCAGCATATACAGAAGATCTCGAACAGAAAGAGAAAGAAGCAAAACGCTTTGATGTATTATCAGAATATCAAACAGATTTAAGTTTTAACTCATTGCCTTACGAACTTCCTTTAATGGAACAAGACTCCGTATTGAAAATTAATAGAACGCGCTGGCATGAGAATTTAAGTAAAGATATCTACATAGAAGAAGCAATTAATGTGTTGAGTGATTTAAAGAGTTCATATAAGATCAACAAATTAGCACAGATAAAAGATTAACCGCGTATGCAAAAACAAGGATTAACCACACTGGCACTCCAAAAATTTAAGAAAAGTTTTTGGGGTGTTTTTAGTTTTTGGTTTATCATTTTTCTAGCATTCATTTCAATGTTTGCCTATGTATTAGCACCTGATAATTCTCAGTACGCAAATCAAATGCATTTGTCAATCCACTCGAAACCACCAGGTTTTGCAATAGACATGCTGATTATTCCAAACAATATATCATCGAATCAGAATTTTTTGAATCGTGTATTTTTTGGTAATTCTACGCCACCTTCTGAAATACCAATTACAAATTTTGAGATTGAATCGCATCAACTTAAATATACTGAATATGCTTCCGAAGGGCTTCAAGGCTTAGAGAAGGTCATTGAAATCCCTAAAAATTTAGACACTCTATTACGTCCTTTTATCTCTAAAAAAACGTTTTATTTTGGAACTGATAAATATGGAAGAGACCTTCTTAGCCGAATCTTAGTCGGTGCACGAATATCGTTTTCTATTGGATTTATAGCCGTTTTTATTTCTCTTCTAATTGGGGTTATACTCGGAAGTATTGCTGGCTATTTTGGAGGTAAATGGGATACATTAATCATGTGGATTATAAATGTGACATGGTCAATTCCTACCTTGCTTTTGGTGATTGCAATTACATTGGCCTTAGGGAAAGGGTTTTGGCAAGTATTTATTGCTGTAGGGCTTACCATGTGGGTCGAAGTAGCGCGGATCGTCAGAGGGCAAGTGATGAGTGTGAAAGAAATGCAATATGTCACGGCAGCGCGAGCTTTAGGGTATACAGATTTCCGAATTATTGCAAAACATATTTTACCAAATATTCTTGCACCAGTTATTGTAATTTCGGCGGCTAATTTTGCAGCGGCTATTCTGATTGAAAGTGGACTTAGTTTCTTAGGTATTGGTGCGCAACCCCCTATGTCTAGCTGGGGCGCAATGATCAAAGATCATTATAACTATATTATTTTAGGGAAACCCTATTTAGCACTCATTCCTGGATTGTGCATCATGAGTTTGGTGATGGCTTTTATGCTGATCGGAAATTCATTAAGAGATGCATTGGATGTGAAAGCTTAGGGGATTATCTCTGGCGGATAACTACACATAATTGAATTCACAAATGAATTAATCCGCTCGTCTTTATACTTGACACTTGTGGTTAGATTGCCACGTCCAATACCTTGCCAAATGAGTTCTTTTTGTTTAGCATCAATTAAATCTATATATAAAGTACCTTGTGTCGTATTTGAAATATTATACTGTGCTCCAAAAAATGGTCCTCGACCAAAACCCCAACCATAACCCCAGCCATAGCCAAAAGATCCAAAATTATTATTTTGGACATTGATTTGTTGTTTTTCTTTCGTAAAAAAGTTAACGAGCAAATCTGGGGTGTCCGATTTAGTGAAGCCTTTTTCTACGAGGACTGTTTCAATAGAACGTAAAATACGACGTTTGTCTAAATCGCTTATTTCTGCACGGTCCACTCCTTCTTTATGAAACCCAAAGGTTTTATAGGTTTTAAAAGGGGCTACTTTATCATAATCAGTAACGACACGTACCGAATGACACGAGCTTAGAACTAATACGGCAATTAAAAAAGATAGTACTTTAGTTTTCATAAGAATTGATTTTATAGATTTTCCAAAAGTGCTTCATCAACACTATTTGGCACTGTTACTTTAAGCAGCGGTTCAGCTGCCATCGCACGTTTGATGGCAAATTTGGCGCCTTCATTTCGTGCCCAATTACGTCTTGCGATGCCATTATTCACATCCCAAAACAACATGGATTTTAAACGTTTTTCTGCTTTCTTACTACCATCAATAACCATACCAAAGCCGCCATTGATGACTTCACCCCAGCCTACGCCACCGCCATTATGAATACTTACCCAAGTAGCACCTCGAAAACTGTCGCCAATCACATTTTGAATCGCCATATCCGCTGTGAATTGTGAGCCATCATAAATATTACTCGTTTCTCTGTAGGGAGAATCTGTACCAGACACATCATGATGGTCTCGTCCTAAAATCACTATACCAATTTCCTTATTTGCAATAGCTGTGTTAAATGCTTCTGCAATTTTCATGCGTCCTTCGGCATCCGCATATAAAATCCGTGCTTGCGACCCAACAACCAATTTATGAGCTTGCGCCCCTTTGATCCATTGGATATTGTCGGTCATTTGTTGCTGAATTTCTTGAGGGGCTTCTTTTTTTAAGGCTTCTAAAACGCGACACGCTATAGCATCCGTTTTTGCGAGTTCTTCTGGACTTCCCGAGGCACAAACCCATCGAAAGGGACCAAATCCATAATCAAAACACATGGGCCCCATAATATCCTGAACATAACTGGGATACTTGAAGTCAATTCCGTTTTCGGCCATTATATCTGCGCCAGCACGCGATGCTTCTAACAGAAATGCATTTCCATAGTCAAAGAAATAAGTGCCTTTATCAGTGTGTTTTTGAACAATAGCCGCATGACGCCTTAAGGATGTTTTCACTTTTTCTTTAAATAACTCAGGATCTGAACCCATAAGTGTGTTTGCTTCTTCGTAGCCCATTCCAGCGGGATAATAGCCACCAGCCCAAGGATTATGTAACGATGTTTGGTCACTTCCTAAATCGACATGAATAGTAGCGTCGTAAAATCCTTCCCACACATCAACCACATTTCCCAAATATGCAAGAGACACAACGTCTTTATTAGCTTTCGCTTTGAGAACGCGTTGGACAAGCGTTTCTAAATCTGTAAACACTTCATCGACCCACCCTTGAGAATGGCGCGTATAAAGTGCTTTTTCATTGACTTCTGCGCAAACCGTAATACAACCAGCTATATTGCCTGCCTTTGGTTGTGCGCCACTCATGCCTCCTAAGCCTGCTGTTAAAAAAATATTTCCTAGAGGCGGTTTTTTTATTTTTCTAAAAGCATTGAGTACAGTAATGGTAGTACCATGAACAATGCCTTGTGGACCAATATACATATAACTTCCAGCCGTCATTTGCCCGTATTGAGAAACGCCTAATGCATTAAATTTTTCCCAGTCATCTGGCTTTGAGTAATTAGGAATCATCATCCCATTAGTGACTACTACTCTTGGTGCTTCTGAGTGCGATGGAAATAATCCCATCGGATGTCCAGAATATATCACTAAGGTTTGTGTGTCGGTCATTTGTGATAAATACTGCATTGTAAGCCGGTATTGCGCCCAATTTGAAAACACGCTTCCATTACCTCCATACGTAATCAGCTCGTGTGGGTGTTGTGCAATCGCATCATCCAAATTATTTTGAATCATTAACATGATAGACGCAGCTTGTTTACTTTTTGCTGGATACGCATCAATTGGTCGTGCTACTATTTTGTGCGTAGGACGGAAGCGATACATATAAATTCGGCCATAAGTATCCAATTCGATTTTGAATTCTTTAATAAGAATTTGGTGGTGTTTTTTGTCAAAATAGCGCAACGCATTTTTAAGTGCTAATTTTGTGTCTTCGGGACTTAAAATCGATTTTCTTTTAGGCGCGTGATTATAACTATCATCATAGGGACGTATGGGAGGTAGGGTCGTTGGAATACCTTCCTTAATTTCATTTTTGAATGTAATATCTGTTGCGCTCACTTTGTTGATTTTTGTGTGTTTGTACGGGAGTTGTAGCCGTACGGACAATGTTTACATCCGCTCTCACAACAATAGCCGCGTTTGAGATGGTATTGTTCTGTAAAACAACGATAGCCCTGTTGTGTTAGGTAATAATCACCTTCTTCTAGGGGAATGTGTTTTTTCATAGTTAACAAATATAATATAAATTTTAGATACATTACTTCTTAAAGTCTCTAGCTTTATTGTCAGTATCCTGAACATAATTGTGAAAGTATTTAGTATTTTTACGTTTTATAATTTACATGAATGCTCTCTATTAAACCCTTAGATAATATATGTATAAACCCTCAGCTATCTCTAAAGCCTGATTATTTGATACACCCAACAGTATCGGGAAATAAATACAGAAAGTTAAAATATAATTTAGAAAAAGTACAGTTAGAAAATCACAAAGGAATTCTTACGTTTGGTGGCGCATTTTCAAATCATATTGCTGCTACAGCGGCAGCTGGTCAAGCATTAAATATTCCTACGGTTGGAATTATTAGGGGAGAAGAATTAGCCTCTAAAATTGAATTGAACTCAACACTTCGCTATGCGAAATCTTGTGGGATGCATTTAGAGTTTGTAGCGCGTTCGGTTTATAAACAAAAAACAGATCCAGATTATTTAAAGAAACTTTTAGAAACTTTTAAAGGGTTTTATGTTGTTCCAGAAGGAGGGACAAATACACTCGCTATTAAAGGCTGTGAAGAAATTTTAACTCAAAAAGATCATGCTTTTGATATCATTTGTTGTGCCGTTGGTACTGGCGGTACTATTGCGGGTCTAATCAACGCTAGTTTGCCTACACAAAAAATTATTGGATTTCCAGCGCTTAAAGGCGGTTTTTTAAACGAAGATATTTGTAAATTTGCAACACAGTCTAATTGGGAACTCTGGGACGCTTACCATTTTGGAGGTTATGCCAAAGTGAATTCTAAATTAATAACATTTATGAATCACTTTAAAGCTACCTATAAGATCCCTCTAGATCCTGTGTATACAGCAAAAATGATGTATGGGATATTTGATGCGATTCAAACCGAAAAAATCCCAAAAAATGCTAAAGTTTTAGCGATTCATACAGGAGGATTACAGGGTGTTGAAGGAATGAATATTAGGTTAAAACAAAAACAATTAGAAACAATAATTTAGAGGTTAATTATCCTTAGCTTAAACTCGATGTCCAAGGAAAACGATCATATGGATGTACCATGTGACCGATAAAAAACAATAAATATAAACACATGAAACATCCATAACTAAAGTTTCGATACCCAAGGGAATGATTAACTGGATGAACCATATGACTGATAAAAAACAATACATATAAACACATGAAACATCCATAACTAAAGTTTCGATACCCAAGGGAATGATTAACTGGATGTACCATGTGACTGATAAAAAACAATACATATAAACACATGAAACATCCATAACTAAAGTTTCGACAAGCAAGGGAATGATTAATTGGATGTACCATGTGACCGATAAAAAACAATAAATATAAACACATGAAACGCATTATTATTTTAATTTTTTTAGGAGTATTAGTATCAAGTTGTGGCGCGCGCCGTAAGGTCAAGTTACAGGTGACTCCTTCTAAAGTGGAGGTCACACTAAATAAAACTTCTGCTCCTAAGTCTTCTAAAAAAACCCCGGTTACTAACAATGCCTTAGAATACATTTCGTATTACAAATCGATTTCTGTTAGTGAAATGCGTGCTTATGGTATTCCAGCGAGTATCACTTTAGCACAAGGGATTTTAGAATCAGGTTCTGGAAAAGCACGTTTGGCACGAGATGCGAATAATCATTTTGGAATCAAATGTCATGATTGGACGGGTGATCGTGTATATCATGATGATGACAAAGCTCAAGAATGTTTCAGAAAATACAAAAACCCAAGTCAATCGTTTAGGGATCATTCAGAGTTTTTGGCAAATAGAAAACGCTATGCGGGTTTATTTGAATTAAAGAAAGATGATTATAAAGGATGGGCCAAAGGACTTCGAAAGGCGGGCTATGCCACCGATCCAAAATACCCTCAAAAATTGATCAGTTTGATTGAAAGGTATGAGCTTTATAAATATGATACTAAGTCCAAAAAATCGCGCACAAAAAAGAAATCTTCATCGGTAGCAACAAAACGGTATACCGTCAAAAAAGGAGATACTTTATATTCAATTTCCAAATTATATAACACCACTGTTGAAGCCATAAAACAACAAAACAACCTAAGATCTACAGCTCTAAAAATCGGACAACAACTTATCATTTCTTCAAACTAATTTCATGAGATACCAACGTAGTAGTCAATTATTCAAAGCCGCTTCGGATGTGATTCCTGGTGGCGTTAACTCACCTGTACGTGCTTTTAAAGCCGTCGGAGGAACGCCTATTTTTGTCAACAAAGCAAAAGGTGCGTACTTGTACGATGCTGACGGCAACCGCCTTATTGATTATATCAATTCGTGGGGCCCTATGATTCTTGGTCACGCGTATCCGCCAGTGATAGAAGCTGTGGTTGAGAAGGCACAATTAGGGACGTCTTTTGGAATGCCTACAGAAATTGAAACTAAAATTGCTGAGTTAGCAGTTTCTATGGTGCCAAGTATTGACCAAATTCGCTTTGTGAATTCTGGTACAGAGGCCTGTATGAGTGCAGTGCGATTGGCACGTGGATTTACAGGAAAAGAAAAAATCATCAAATTTGCTGGCTGTTACCACGGACATTCAGATTCCTTTTTGATTCAAGCAGGCAGCGGTGCTGTAACCTTTGGAAGTCCAAACAGCCCAGGAGTAACGGAAGGTACTGCAAAAGATACTCTTTTGGCGCCTTATAATAACTTAGAGGCAGTTGCTTCAATTTTTGAAGCCAATCGATCTGAGATTGCATGTGTCATTGTAGAACCGGTTGCCGGAAATATGGGATGTATTCCGCCACAACCAGGATTTTTAGAAGGCCTTCGAGCTTTGTGTGACACACATCAATCGGTTTTAGTTTTTGATGAGGTAATGACAGGTTTTCGTTTGGCAAAAGGAGGTGTACAAGAACTGTATGGCGTCAATGCCGATATTGTGTGTTTTGGAAAAGTAATTGGCGGTGGATTGCCTGTTGGTGCTTTTGCAGCTGGTCATGAAATCATGAGCCATTTAGCGCCTTTGGGACCCGTGTATCAAGCTGGTACTTTGAGTGGAAACCCCTTAGCAATGGCGGCTGGTTATGCTATGCTTCAAGCATTAGACGCGGATGCTGAGGTGTTTGATCGTTTGTCCGAAAAAACAGCGTACTTACATAAGGGAATTGCAGCGATTTTAGCTTCGCACAAAATTCCACACACGATTAACAGAGTAGGCTCTATGATTTCGATTCATTTTTCTGAAACGCCAGTAGTTGATTTTGAAACAGCTGCAGAAGGAAATAATGAACGTTTTAAAACCTTTTTTCATGGACTTCTAGATGCAGGTATTTACATTGCGCCTAGTGCTTTTGAGACTTGGTTTATTACGGACGCGTTAACGTATAAAGATTTAGACGAAACAATAGCGGCGGTTGCCAAAATAGCACCTAGTTTATAAGGGTTTAAGAACTAATTTTCGAAGGCCTACAAATACTAAAATTAAAGCGGAGTAACCAATAAAAAAGGGAATCACATAGGCTTGTAATTCCAACGCCAACATGGCTGCCATAAATAAGAGCTGAAATCCGAGTCCATACATGGATACCAGCGTCATGAACCACTTCGGGAATGGCGGGCTTTCACTAGCATTTTTGTCCATATAATACATGATTTTATCAAAGGTGATATATAAAACATCATAGATTTTATAAAATATATTAACCGTGCGTTGGCTTTCTCCTTTAAGCGCTTTGGGTGCACCATCTTCAAAAACTCTACTTGTAGAATCACCTTCTACAGCATTTCTTAAAATGACATAATAATAGTTGTAAACGGTGCCTTGTAGTTGAATCCCAAAAAAGGCGAGTAACATATACGCTATGGAGCCATTCGTGATATACCAGAAAGCGAATAGAAAACAAAAATTTAGAATAAAATCAGCAATAGAATCGTAATAGCGTCCCGTATAAGAAGGTGTNTTTTTTAGACGCGATAACTCGCCATCAGCAGCATCAATAATAGATTTTAATATAATAAAAAATGCAGCAGTTTTATAATGCCCGTTGAGCATACATCCAATAGCAATAAGCCCTGCGAAAATAAAAAGCGTTGTTACATGAATTGGTGTGAATCGCGTATTTTTAAGTTGGCTCGCAATCCAATGGCCTCCAGTACGACCATAATCCGATAAATCTAAAAACTGGTACTGTTTTGGAAGTTTTGCCATCAAGCCTTATGTAAGTTGGTTAATTAAATACGGCAGCAAAGGTACAATCATTTTTTGGACTTTTATTTTACAATATAGACAGTGAAAGTCAGCAATAATATTGATACAAACAGCTTAGTTATGCGACAATTTCATGAAGGTGACTTGTCGGGGTCTTCACTGTTACCCTTCTGTTTTTGGTCTAAATAGCTCCCTACTCCACAGCCAATTGCGATGCCTAAACTTAGCCATAACCCAATATTGTCTGTTAGGACTCCAATGATAACTCCAAAAGCGACTCCGTAAGCGGCACCTAATGCTGTTTTTTTTTCGGTTTTCATAGTTTTAAATTTCTGAATACAAATTAGGTTATTTTTGAATCTAAAATAAATTTATTAGGTATTTTAATAACTTATTTAAAAAGACAGCTATATCCTCTCCAAGCCATTGTTAATTATGTGTTTGTGTCCCAGTTGAGTTTAGTTTCATAACTAATAAAACCAAGTATATAAAACCAAGTATATAAAACCAAGTATATAAAACCAAGTATATAAAACCAAGTATATAAAAACACTAACCTTGATATCAGAAGTTGTTTTTAAAAAGGTATATATTTGTGAACTTGTAATTTTCGCGAGTCTTATACTTAAAAATGACCTCTTTAGAAAAAAAATTAGAAAATCCAGTTTGGGCTTCATTAAATGAGACGCATAAAAAGTTTGTAATCGAATATGATGGTATTCAGTTCTACCACCCAGATATTTGTACATTTGGTGCTTTTACAGATGTTACTAAAACCGCAAATGCATTAAATGAGTATTCAAAATTATCTAAAAATTTCTTTTTAGTATCAGAAAATGAAATCCCACAAATAGACTCTAATTTGGTGTTTCTAGAAAAAAAAATTGAAGGCTGTCAAATGGTTTTAGATAATTTAATCGATATTGAAATAGCAGAAACGATCATCCCGTTAACAAAAAAACACAGAGATGAAATCTATGATTTAATATGGTTGGTGATGCCAGGGTATTATCAAAAAAGATCTTTTGAAATGGGAGCTTTTTTTGGAATATTTAAAAAAGATAAACTAGTTTCTATATCTGGTCAACGCCTACAATCTAATGATTTTATTGAAGTAAGTGCAGTTGTTACCCATCCGGATTATACACGAAGAGGCTATGCCAAACAATTAGTTGCCCACACTACAAAAGAGATATTAAAATCCAAAAAACTTCCTATTTTACATACTAATAAAGGCAATTCAGCGATTCCTCTTTACGAAACGTTAGGATACAAGGTTAGCCGAGACATGAATTGGTGGCTCTATGGTAGAAGGTAAGCCTTTTAGTACCTTAATATATAGATCGCTATTTCAAAATAAATCCTACTAGCTAATAATTTAAATAAACCCTTTTTCCTTAGCCACTGTGAGTAATTGCTTGTCTTCTAGGCTCGTGACATTAAAAATATGTTTAAGTTGGCGTTTCCTTTTTTCTATGCCTGCTTTCGAGAGTGGTAAAATATTTGGAAGATCTTTCATTCGTGTTCCTGTCGATAATTCATATAAAATTCTTCTGTCAAGAGAATCTAAAAAGAAATTATTTTCAATTTGAGTGCGAAGTAATTTCAGAACGGTTTGACTATAATAGGGTGGCTCCGTCAGAATGGTGTGAATCGTTTGAATGAGTTCTTTTGGTGTAATGTCATTTTTTATTAAAAATCCATCTGGGTTTATACTTCTTTTAAGAATGCTGTTTACAAGGTAGTTATCGTTTAAAGTTGTGGACACTATGATTTTTGAAGCAGGAAATAATTGGTTTATTTTTAAGCCTAAGTCTTCACCTGAAAGAACTTTATGGTCTTTTGATGGCGGTAGTTTTATATCTAAAAATACAAGATAAGGAATGGTTTCATTTTGCTTATAGTTTTTGATTAATTGCAATGCTTTTTCACAGTTTTCTGCTATTTGTATAGAGAATTTAATAGCATTGTGTTGTTCGGTATAATACTTTAGTGCTGTTATGTATGCATCTACAATTAATGGATGGTCATCGATAATTAGAACGGAGTATTTTTTAGTTATCATTTTGAGATATTTATATAGGGATTTGAATTGTTATTTGTGTTCCTTTTTTATATTTAGAAACGATACTAAAAACACCATTTAATTTTTCTGCTCTGGATTTCATATTTTTAATACCAATTCCCTTACGTTTTTGAGCGGCGTCAAAACTGATACCATCATCTTTTATCTCCATCAACAATTTTTTATTGTGGAACCAAAAATCCAAAGTTACTTTGGTAGCCGATGCGTGCTTAAGTATATTTTGCAACGCTTCTTGCAAAATCCGAAAGAGATTTACTTTTGTAATTTGATTTATTTGTTGCCACTGAATAGCTGAGTCAAAATCTAGTTTAAATTTGAAATTTCCTAACTTGCTTTTGCTCTCTAAAAGATTATGAATTATAATGGCAAAATTTATCTGAGAACTATTAGAGTTATCGCTTAATTTATGACATACATCGCGTATTTCTTTCTCTATTGTTTGTAATTCATTTAAAAAAGAAGCATGATCATTTTTTGTCTTCTCACTGCCATCAATAGCTAAAAAACCGAGACTTATCCGTGTCCCAAATAAGCGACCCAAAACGCCATCATGTAATTCTTCTGCAATTCGGTTACGTTCCTTTATACGCTCATCTTCTATCTTTTCTTGTTGTTTTAAAGATATTAAATATACTTGTTCATTTGCTTTTTGTTGTTCATTTTCAAGTTTTAAGGCGTCTTTTTTTGAACTTTCAGTCTTTATATAGGCTAAAAATGCTAAAACTAAAACTATCAGAAAACTAATTGATATAATCAATGTCTTTTGATACGAAAGGCGTTGAGTTTCTTCAATATACTCGTCTGTTTCGTATGCAATCCGTATAAATTTATTTTGAATTTTACGTTCTACAATAATTAAACTATCACTAAAATCAATATGTCTTTTTAAATAGCTAGCTGAATTTTTTGGGTCTAGACGCGACAAAAGAGATAAGGTCTCCAAAAAATCTCTACCGTTTCTTATCCCTTTGGCTAAGGCATTAGCTTCTTTTGCAGACGTAATTGCTTTAAGAGTATCTTGCGCATAGGCATAGTAGTGTGCGAAGTGAATTTTACTGATTACGATGCCAGATATATTATCTTGATTTTCTCGTATTTTCAAGGCTTCTTTCAATGAATTGGCTACATTAACAGTGTCTTTCATTAGCAGCTTACAATAGGCGTTGTTGTCTAGTGCGCGTGCGTAGTTAGCTTTACTGTTTAATTTTAGATGATCATTTTCTAAGAGCCTATTAAAATTTCGCAATGCATTCGTATAGTCTCCTTTTTTTAAATAGGAGTTCCCAATATTATTTAAAACGGCTTCTTTTAGACTGTTATTGTTTTTTACTTTCTTGAGATTGTCAATGGCTTTTTTATAATAAAAAAGTGCTTTGTCAAATTCATTAATGTCATTTTGCAAGTTGCCCAAATGGTTGTAACATGAAAATAAAGATTTATAGTTTTTTGTGTTTTTAAATTTCTTAATGGCCTTGAAAGTCAATACTTCACTTCCTGAATAATCTTTAAAGCGTCCTTTAATAAATGCCATACCATACTGAATTTTAGCGGATTCTGATATATATCTGCCTTCGTCAAAAAAACCATAAGCAACATTAAAATGATAGTAGGCATTGTCGTATACCTCTTTATTCAAATAATAAGTAGCATAATTCCAGTGGGCATCGCCTATAGCAAATGAGTCTTTTTGAGTCGTTGCCAATTCCAATGCCTCGGCGTTACGTTGTTTAAATAGTAGCGTATCGCCAAGCTTTAGGTTGTCATAGGCATTAGACGTTAGTTTTTGAGCTTGTAGAGTATCAGTATAAGCTGCTTTAATACTTTGGTAAGATTTTAATAAAAACTGTTTGCGTTTCTGTAAGGAGTAGGCAGTGTTTCTTGAGGCTCGTGTCCAGTGGGTAATACTGTCGTTTTTTGAAAACAATAACTTGGATTGTGTTTTGTCTAGCCGAATCCCGTAAGACTGCATCATGATTCCGAAGAAAGCGAATACAACAAATAACCTATATTGGTAGTTAGATTTCAAAAGAAAAGGGGTTTAAAACAAAGTACTAAAAAAAGCCTTTAATAATGATTATTAAAGGCTTTTTTTTATGTGGTGTAGGATTATTCTTTACCTCCATTTTGCACATTAGCAGTATCATCACCAGTGGCTTGGGTATCTTCAACGGCATTGGTGCGGTCGTCTTCCAAGGCTTGTGGACTGCAAGACGCAAAAAAGAGTGTGATTGTTAGTAAAGAAAAAATAAATTTTAGGGTTTTCATAATTCAAAATTTTAATAGGTTATTAACTGTTTTTTTTTGTTGTAGATACAACTTAGAAACTCTAGAGATGTTAGTACTAATCGCGTATTAGTTAAACACTTAGACTTTCTGTAGCAAACATACACTGCTGCGTTTAGTTAAACGATAATTTATTGTAATTTTTAGTGAATGCCTTGTGTTTGTTAGTGAACGCCTTTAAAAAAAAAGGGAAGTTAATTTAATGTAAATAATGCTTTACTAGATAATACCATATTAATTTTTTTAATGTTTTCTAGGAACGTTTTTGTGAAGGGTATTTTATGTTGATTCTTAATAATACACATTGATTTTCCGTAATGAATTCTGGAAATACAATTTATATTAATGATATAGCTTTTATGAATTCGATAAAACGTTTTAGGTAGCGACTTTTCAAAAACCTTAAGCGTTTTAAAGGCACTAACGACCCTTCCATCCGCCATATAAAAATCGGTTGTATTATTATCGGCTTTCAAATAAAGAATATTTGAAATATCCAGATAATGAAAATCCTTATGTGACTTTAGGCAAATAGATTCAATTTCTTTTAAAGGGTGGACTTTGAGGGTTTTTAAAAGGCATTTTCTAATAGTAAATTCATTCAAAGGCTTTAGAAGGAAGAACGGGAAATTATATCTATAGGCGTTAAAAGCATCCTTTTCTGACGTAGAAAGCGCAATAAAACTGGGCTTAAAGTCCGCACAAAGCGTTATTTCAAAAAGGAATTCAAGAAAATTGATTTTATTCGCTTCCATGTTTATGAAAATAATGTCTGGTTTTTTAATTAAGATAGCATTTAAAGCGGCTTCTTGATTTTCACCGATACTACTAAACAAAATTTGAGGGTATTCAATGCCTACGGTTTTTATAATATCCACTACCTTTTGATCATCTTCTATGATTAAACATTCTACAGTCATAATTTTTGTAGGTAATTTAAGTGTTCAAAGTGAAAATTGAGTATGTATTTGTGTTACAGTTTGTAATGGTAAAGCTTACTTTTTTATGGAGTTTAAATACATTTTTTGAGTACCAACAGAGGAAGTCGTTGTAGAATTTGGTTAACTGGTATTTTGAAAGTGAAATTTTCACGATCACAAAACGGCTATTTGGATTTTTTTATAGAAGGTTGGTGTGTTTTATTTTAACACGTATGAGTGCCTTTTTACCATAAAAAAAACGCTTGCATAGTTGCAAGCGTTTTTGGTCTAAAAATTAAATTGGTTGATTAAATCTTAGCAGACTTTACCGTTTTAATGATACGTCCAGCAATTTTATAAGGATCCCCATTAGAAGCCGGTCTTCTGTCTTCTAACCAGCCTTTCCAGCCTTTTTCTACAGCAATAATTGGAATTCGAATAGAGGCTCCTCTATCTGAAACTCCCCAAGAAAAATCTGTAATCGCAGCAGTTTCGTGTAAGCCAGTTAAACGTTGATCGTTAAACTCACCATAAACTTCAATATGTTCTTTCACTACAGGTCTAAATGCTTCACAAATTTTAGCATAAACCTCTTTGTCTCCACAAGTTCTTAAAATTGTATTTGAGAAGTTGGCATGCATACCAGAACCATTCCAATCCATATCTTTTCCTAATGGTTTTGGATGATAATCAATATAATAACCATATTTTTCTGTCAAACGATCTAATAAATAACGCGCAATCCAAATTTCGTCACCAGCTTGTTTAGCGCCTTTAGCAAACAATTGGAATTCCCATTGTCCAGAAGCAACCTCTTGGTTGATTCCTTCAAAGTTTAAGCCTGCATCAATACATAAATCTGCGTGTTCTTCAACTAAGTTTCTTCCATGGGTATGGAGTCCACCAACTGAACAATAGTACATTCCTTGTGGTGCAGGATATCCACCAATTGGAAAGCCTAAAGGTAGTTGTGTTTTTGTGTCCATGATAAAATATTCTTGCTCAAATCCGAACCAGAAATCATTGTCATTATCATCAATCGTAGCTCTTCCATTAGAAACGTGAGGCGTACCATCAGCATTCAAAACTTCTGTCATTACTAAGTAACCATTAATTCTTGACGGATCAGGATAAATAGCAACTGGCAATAATAAACAATCTGAAGCACCTCCAGATGCTTGTTTTGTAGATGAACCATCAAAAGACCAATTGTCTAACTCTTCAACAGTTCCTTGAAAATTTTCGTGCTCTTCAACTTTGGTTTTACTTCTCATGTTCTGAGTTGGGAAATACCCATCTAACCAAATGTATTCTAATTTAATTTTTGCCATAATTTTTTAAATGTTTAATATAATGTCAACAAATATAAAAACAATGATAGTTAGTCTGTTTTTTTAGAGGTCAATTTTATCAACACTAACTTATTTTTATTGATAACCCTATTTTTTCATGGGTTTCATTAAATTTTTCATATTTTATTGCTTAGTAAATTTTATATTTGTTAATAAATATTTTTTCGAAAGCTTATTTTCACTGTGATTATTATACTTTTGTAACAACATTTCGTCAAACCAGATAGCTATGTCAACACTTAGATTCCACGCGCTTAAACAATCATTAGACCGTTCTCCAACCCCGGTTGCTGAAGAAGTCAAGCAATCAGAAATTTTTGGAGCCAATGTCTTTGGATTCAAAACCATGCGTCAATTTTTGACTAAAGATGCGTTTAATAGCCTCATGCGCGCAATAGATAAAGGAGATAAAATTAACCGTTCGATCGCAGATCAAATAGCCTCTTCTATGAAAGATTGGGCCATGTCCAAAGGAGTCACACATTATACCCATTGGTTTCAGCCACTAACAGGCGCAACCGCCGAAAAACACGACGCCTTTTTTGAAACTGTAGGTAATGGCGAATCTTTGGAGCGTTTTGAAGGGAATCAGTTGGTACAACAAGAACCGGATGCTTCTTCGTTTCCAAATGGGGGTATTCGGAATACTTTTGAAGCACGTGGCTATACCGCTTGGGACCCTACGTCTCCCGCGTTTATTTATGGAACTACGCTGTGTATTCCTACAGTTTTTGTGGCTTATACTGGAGAAGCTTTAGATTATAAAACCCCTTTGCTTCGAGCACTAAATGCTGTCGATCAGGCCGCAACAGACGTCGCTCGTTATTTTGATAAAACAGTTAAAAAAGTAACGGCTTCCTTAGGTTGGGAACAGGAATATTTTTTGATTGACAAAGCATTGGTGGCATCTCGACCAGATATTGAAATGACAGGACGCACACTTCTTGGGCACAGTTCTGCTAAAGATCAACAACTAGATGATCATTATTTTGGAACCATTCCTGCACGCGCCTTAAATTTTATGCGTGACCTAGAAACAGAATCTATGTTGCTGGGGATTCCTGTAAAAACACGTCACAATGAAGTGGCGCCAAATCAATTTGAATTAGCACCTATATATGAAGAAGCAAATTTGGCGGTAGACCATAATTCGCTTGTCATGGATGTGATGCAAAAAGTGGCAGATAGACATCACTTTAAAGTACTGTTTCATGAAAAGCCGTTTGCCGGCGTAAATGGGTCTGGAAAACATAATAATTGGAGTTTAAGTACCGATGCGGGTGTTAACTTACTAGCCCCTGGAAAAACTCCGATGAGTAATTTACAGTTCCTCACCTTTTTTATAAATACGATAAAAGCCGTTCATGACAATGAAGAGTTACTTCGAGCGTCTATTGCATCGGCTACCAATGACCACCGTTTGGGCGCCAATGAAGCACCTCCGGCAATTATGTCTGTATTTATTGGAGAACAACTTTCTAAAGTACTTCACGAATTAGAAGGCGTGACCAAAGGAAAACTTTCGCCAGAAGAGAAAACTGACCTAAAACTAAATGTGGTTGGAAAAATCCCAGAAATCTTATTAGATAACACCGATCGTAATCGGACCTCTTCATTTGCCTTTACAGGAAATAAATTTGAATTTCGTGCGGTTGGTTCAACCGCAAATTGCGCCAATCCAATGACGGTTTTGAATTCCATTGTAGCGCGTCAGTTGATTGATTTTAAAGCTGAAGCGGATAAACTGATTAATGATAAGGGACTTAAAAAAGATGAAGCTATTTTTAATGTTTTGAGAGAATACATAAAAACTTCTCGAAATATTCTTTTTGAAGGGAACGGATATGGCGATGACTGGCAAAATGAAGCGACCAAAAGAGGCCTGAGTAATAATAAAAACACGCCAGAAGCACTTAAAATTAAAGTTCACCCTAAGACTATCGCACTTTATGAAGGCTTAAATGTCATGAATAAAGTTGAAATAGAAGCGCGTTACGATATTGAAATTGAAGAATATGTACACATCATTCAAATTGAAGGCCGAACCTTGGGAGATATTGCTCGAAACCATGTCATTCCTACAGCGGTTAAATATCAAAACATTTTAATAGATAATGTCAAAGGTTTAAAAGATATATTTGGTAAAGATTTTAAAAAATATGCTCGCGAACAGTTAGTGCTAATCGCAGATATATCCCAGAGAATTGAAGCCATAAACTCTGGTGTTACGACGATGACCAATGCTCGTAAAAAAGCCAATACGATAAAAGATAATACAAAAAAAGCGACTGACTATTGCAATAAAGTCAAGCCGCTTTTTGATGATATTCGTTACCATTGCGACAAATTAGAACTACTAATCGATGACGAATTATGGCCGTTAGCTAAATACCGCGAATTACTGTTTACGAAGTGATATTAGAAGTGAATTAAGAATTAGGAACCAAGACAAAAAAGTATTAAGTAGAGAGAATTAAGTATTAAGGAAAAAAAGAATAGAGTATAGAAAAAAGAATCAAGACAAACATCAATTTCAAATATTCTTTATCACACAGCTCAAACAGCTATTAAATTTAATGGATACGCCCAAAAAACTAAAAGCTAATTTAAATTCAAATAATTTAAATACTTTCTTACTTTTGCATAACAAATAATTTTTATGGGGAACGAGATAAGTAAACGCTATGCACAACGAGGTGTTTCTGCATCTAAAGAAGATGTACATAATGCAATTAAAAACATAGACAAAGGGTTGTTTCCGCAAGCCTTTTGTAAAATTGTTCCTGATCATTTAACTAACGATGAGAATTTTTGTCTTATAATGCATGCCGATGGTGCTGGGACAAAAAGTTCTTTAGCGTATATGTATTGGAAAGAAACTGGCGATATTTCGGTCTGGAAAGGGATCGCTCAAGATGCACTTATCATGAATATTGATGACCTATTATGTGTTGGTGCGACTGATCATATTATGCTTTCATCTACAATAGGAAGAAATAAAAATGTCATTCCAGGGGAGGTGCTTTCTGCTATTATTAAAGGCACGGAAGAGCTAATAGATGACCTTAAAGGATTTGGGGTCACTATTCATTCTACGGGTGGTGAAACGGCAGATGTAGGGGATTTGGTAAGGACAATAATTGTCGATTCGACAGTGACTGCCAGAATGCCTAGAAAAAAAGTGATAGATAATGCTAACATTCAACCTGGCGATGTGATCGTTGGATTGGCCTCTTATGGTCAAGCAACCTATGAAACATCGTATAATGGCGGCATGGGAAGTAATGGATTAACCTCAGCTAGACATGATGTGTTTGAACACTATTTGGCCGATAAATACCCCGAAAGTTTTGATGCTGCTGTCCCAAAAGAGTTAGTGTATTCTGGTCAAATGAAATTAACTGATACTGTTGAAAACTCGCCTATCGATGCAGGAAAATTAGTATTGTCGCCTACAAGAACCTATGCGCCTATTATCAAAACAATTTTAGATACCTATGACGCTCAATCAATTCATGGGATGGTACATTGTAGTGGAGGTGCACAAACAAAAATCCTTCATTTCGTAGAAAATTTACATATTATAAAAGATCAGATGTTTGCTGTTCCACCGCTGTTTAAATTAATACAAGAACAATCTAATACGGATTGGAAAGAAATGTACCAAGTGTTTAATTGTGGACATCGTATGGAACTCTATGTGAAACCCGACGTTGCAGACGCAATTATCGGCATTTCTAAATCCTTTAACGTAGAGGCGCAGATTGTGGGTCGTGTTGAAGTTGCCACTTCAAAAAAACTAACCATTCAAAGTGAGTTTGGAACGTTTGAGTATTAGGAACGCTTTTGAACGACTCTAAATCCATAAAAAACAGTACTTTTGCAACATAATTCTCCAAAGTAAATGTTAGAAAAAATACAAATAGTTAAGCAACGTTTTGATGAAGTAAATGACTTGATCATCCAACCTGATATTATTTCAGATCAAAAACGCTATGTTCAGCTCAATAAAGAGTATAAAGATTTAAAAAAGATGGTTGATCTCGGCCTCGTTTACGAATCTCTAATGTCTAATATTGAAGAATCTCAAGAAATTATTTCAGATGGAAGTGATGCAGAAATGGTTGAAATGGCCAAAATGCAAATGGAAGAGGCGAAAGCGCAAATTCCTGCACTAGAAGAAGAAATGAAATTTCTTTTAATTCCTAAAGATCCTGACGATGCAAAAAATATAGTGATGGAAATTCGTGCCGGAGCTGGGGGTGATGAAGCAAGTATTTTTGCAGGAGATTTACATCGAATGTATACCAAATATTGTGAATCTAAAGGCTGGAAAGTAGATATTGTAGATTTCAATCACGGAACTTCAGGAGGATTTAAAGAAGTTATTTTTGAAGTTAGTGGCGAAGATGTATATGGAACCATGAAATTTGAAGCCGGCGTACACCGTGTACAACGCGTACCGCAAACGGAAACGCAGGGACGTGTACACACAAGTGCAGCCTCGGTGATTGTATTACCTGAAGCCGAAGAATTTGATGTACAACTCGATATGACTGAAGTAAGAATCGAGCGCACCACTTCTACTGGGCCTGGAGGACAGTCTGTTAATACGACATATTCAGCAATTAAGCTTCACCACGAACCAACAGGAATGATCGTTAGTTGTCAAGATCAGAAATCCTCTCATAAAAATCTAGAAAAAGCGCTTAAAGTGCTAAGGTCTCGTTTATATGAAATGGAATTGGCTAAAAAGCAAGCGGCAGATTCTGAAAAACGAATGAGCATGGTATCTTCTGGTGATCGAAGTGCCAAAATTAGAACCTATAATTATCCGCAAGGGAGAGTCACCGAACACCGTATTGGGTTGACGCTTTACGATTTATCGAACATTATTAATGGCGATATCCAGAAAATAATTAGTGAGCTCATGATGGCAGAAAACACCGAAAAATTAAAAGCAGACACAGGCACAATCTAATCTCTTATGACGACGCAAGCACTTGTTTCTGAAATCAAAAAAAAACAATCCTTTCTTTGTATTGGTCTCGATGTAGATTTAACAAAAATACCAACTCATTTATTAGATCTAGAGGATCCTATTTTTGAATTTAATAAAACAATTATAGAGGCAACACATCATTTGTGTGTCGCTTATAAACCGAATATTGCATTTTATGAAGCCTATGGTTTAAAAGGCTGGAAATCTCTAGAAAAAACCATTACGTATCTAAATAAGAATCACCCAGAAATTTTCACAATTGCTGACGCTAAGCGTGGCGATATTGGTAATACAAGCACGATGTATGCAAAGGCCTTTTTTGAAGACTTAGCCTTTGATAGTGTAACTGTAGCCCCCTACATGGGTAAAGATTCTATTGAACCTTTTTTAGAGTTTGAAGAAAAGCATACCATTATGTTGGCCTTGACGTCTAATCAAGGCGCTTTCGATTTTCAAACATTGACAACCGATGGGCAACCATTGTATCAAGCCGTACTTGAAACGTCGAAAGGCTGGAATAATTCTGAAAACTTAATGTATGTAGTGGGCGCTACCAAAGCAACTTATTTTTCTGAAATACGTACTATTGTTCCTGATAGTTTTCTACTAGTCCCTGGTGTTGGTGCGCAAGGCGGAAGTTTAGCTGAGGTGTGCAAATATGGGATGAATTCTCAAATTGGTCTTTTAGTAAATTCCTCTAGAGGAATTATTTATGCGTCAAAGAATTTAGATTTTGGAACGCAAGCGGCTCAAAAAGCTCAAGAACTTCAGTTAGAAATGGCAGCATTAATGTCTAGATACCTGTAGCCTCCATTTTACATTGTTAGCATCCAATTTTTTTGAAGTTTTTTAAATTTATGTAATTCTTTGTTAAGTATAGATACAAACTCTCGACCATCACTATTGCAATTCTCTAATCTTTTAAAATTGGTAAACAATCGATTAGTTAACCATTTTAAGGTTTCGGCATGTTTGTGTTTTTGCTCAAAAAACAATTCTTTTTCTGCTTTTATTATTTCTGGCGCCAAAGAATCTGACTGGCGAATGATATCTCCTGAAAAATAGATGTTTGAATCCTCAAGACCGTTTGGTTTTAAAGCAGATAGATCGGCTTTTAAATAATCTGAAACTAGTTTGGAAAGCGATCCAATCTCGATTGCTTTTTTATAAAAAGCGGCATGTAATTCTGGGGTTCTTTGAAAGGACATAATTAAAATAATGATTACTATAAAATTATAGTAAAAAAAGTAATCTTGTATTTAAAAATTAAAGTTATTTAGTTTTAATTGTTTAAATTTTAATATATTTATGTAAAATACTTTAAATATGAAGTTAGATAAAATTCACTCTAAAATTTTAGAACAACTACAACGTAATGCACGTGTCTCAAATACCGCAATCGCTAAGCAGGTTGGTATTTCATCGCCAGCAGTAACTGAGCGCATAAAAAAATTAGAAGATTCAGGTATCATTGATGGCTATTTTGCTAAAGTATCTCATTCTGAGTTAGGGTATGATTTTCGGGCATTGATTACTGTTCGAGCGTTCATGGGACGTTTGCAACCTTTTTTACATAAAATTAAAACTCTAGAGGAGGTCATAAATTGTTATCGCATTACTGGAAACGAAAATATTGTGATGGAAGTGGTGCTACAAAACCAACGTCATCTGGAAAAACTGATTGACCAACTGATTACCTACGGAGAAACCAAAACCCAAATCATTCTCTCAAATGTGGTGTCTAATCAGCCCATTTTAAAAAAGTAATTGTACTTTTATGGATATGAAAACAATATTCACTATTTGTAGCCTATTTTTTATGATTATTGTGGGCTGTCAGTCTCAAAAAAAATCAATCAAATCTCACTCTGAATTTCAAAACCAACAGAACAGTTTTTTTAAAGATGCCTCAAAATCCCCCTTGAAATCAAAGGATTTAAAATCTTTTGAAGGGCTTGATTTTTTTCCTTTAGATTCATTGTTTGTTGTAGAAGCCCAATTGATGCGCACGCCAGACTCTTCTTTTTTTGAAATGAAAACCACTACCGATCGGGTGACCAAAGAACGTGTTTTTGGAATTTTGACATTCACTATTAACAAGAATTTATACGCCTTGAATGTATATCAAGGAGAATCAGATCTAGAGTCTGAAGCCGAATCAGATTATTTATTCCTACCTTTTTTGGATGCAACAAATGGAGAGACGACGTATGGCGGTGGTCGCTATATTGATTTAAGTATTCCAGAAGGTAATCAGATAATGATTGATTTTAATTCGTCCTATAACCCGTATTGTGCTTACAATGAAAAGTACTCATGTCCAATAGTCCCCAGAAAAAACTACATTCCTTTAGAAATTAAGGCAGGTGTTAAACGGTTTAAAGATCATTAAAAACTTTTGGATATAAAAAGTCCTAAAAACACGGCGACAAGTCCAACTCCTATTGAACCCAAGGTGTAAATTAAAAAACTTGTAAAATCACCTTCTTTTAGAAATACTTGATTTTCATAAGCAAAGGCTGAAAAAGTTGTGAAACCACCACAAAACCCGGTAATTAAAAGCAAGGTTTGATTCTCAGATAAACTGCTATTTTTTAGAGCAAACCCCATAAATATACCGATTAACAAACTGCCAATTACGTTTACAGTAAAGGTCCCCCAAGGAAAGCCAGGTGGCGTTGTTTTGAAAAACGTTCCGACAGTATATCTTAGTGCACTTCCAATACCTCCTCCTATAAAAACTAGTAAAACCTGTTTCATGTGTTTATGTTTATTGTTTTTTAACGGTCACATGGTACATCCAATTAATCATTTCCTTGCTTGTCGAAACTTTAGTTAAGGATGTTTCATGTG
>JGI20153J14295_10000547_pt1 | contig 31509 bp, 28 predicted proteins | sample COG_03_FD_14295 | JGI IMG/M metagenome (IMG submission 14295) | reverse complement strand
GTATTTGCCAATACGTTGTTTGCCCACTTCATAACAACGAGCTAACAGTGACCCTATTCACCGAACTGCCGCTACATAAACAGCTTATAAAAGCCCTCGACAAAGCCGGTTTTACCGAGGCTACTAAGGTTCAAGCGCAGGTGATACCTGAGGTGTTGGGTGGCCGTGATGTGATGGTTTCATCGAAAACCGGCTCGGGTAAAACGGCCGCCTTTATGCTGCCTATGCTCGAGCGTTTTTTAGCTGAAGACAAACCCAATACCGGTACGCGCGGCTTAATTTTGTTGCCTACGCGCGAGCTAGCTCTGCAAACACAAAAAACCTTTGCCACTTTGGCGGCGTTCACACGCATTAAGTCGGGCCTGATTATTGGCGGCGAAGCCTACAAGCATCAGGTGGCCATGCTGCGTAAAAATCCTGATGTCATTATCGCCACTCCCGGGCGACTCATCGATCACATTGATAAAGGCAATACCGACTTCCAAGATCTTGAGGTGTTGGTTTTAGACGAAGCCGACCGCATGCTCGATATGGGTTTTAGTGAAGCGATGAACACCATTGCTCGGGCGAGTAATTCAGCGCGTCAAAACTTATTGTTTTCTGCCACACTCAAGCATCGCGGCATGAGTAAAATTGACCCTTTGCTGGAGGACCCGCGGCGTTTAGTGATTGATGGCGGCTCTGTTGGCCACAGTCAGATTACTCAGCAACGCGTGTTGGCCGACGATGACAAGCACAAGCAAAAATTACTGCTGGCGCTCATCAACGAGGAGCAGGTCAGTAAAGTGTTGGTGTTTTGTAATACGCGTCAGCAATGTCAGCAGTTGGGTAATGTGTTGCGCTATGAAAAACTGCAGGCCGATTATATTCATGGTGAGCTGTCGCAAAGTGAGCGCAAGCAGGTTTTAAATCGGTTTCGTGACAATAAATTACAGGTGTTGGTCGCCACCGATGTGGCTGCGCGCGGGCTGGATATTAATAATATCGAATTGGTGATTAACTTTTCGGTCGCGCAGTCCGGTGACGATCATGTGCACAGAATTGGCCGCACCGGCCGAGCCGAGGCGCACGGCAGCGCCATTACCTTGGTGAATGCAGAAGAATGGCCGCAAATGTCGAGCATTGAGCGCTATTTAAAAGTGCGCTTTGAGCCACGCAAAGTGCCGGGTTTACAAGCGCTTTATAAAGGCCCCAAAAATGTTAAAAAATCGGGCAAAATTGCCGGGCCTAAAAAGAAAAAGCGCAACAAAAGCCCTAAAAAATAGCGCTGGGCTGGCGCTAGTAGCCTTGCAGGCATAAATCGGGCTGCACAACCTCATGGCTTGCGAACGCGCAAGCCTGAGTAAACTGACTCGCTATGGACTTTGCCGGCGGTTAACCGGTAGGCAAGCGGTTACACAGCGGCTTTATCGCGTTGGAGGCCAATAATTACGCCTATTCACGCATGTTGTAGGGTATTTATTCAGGGGTCATCGGTGTATAGTCCCGCTCCGCGATTTTTACCGCCGCGCCGCAATCCACTGGGCTCTTGTGCGAACCAACAAAGGCCTAAATGGGGCTTTTAGCACCTTATCTGCCTACATTTTGCTGCCTCGGCACTCAGCCACAGCAGGCCCGACATGTCAGATAAATCTACAGATCAAACAACTAAATCCGCGCCAGCGGCTAGCCCCGAAAAATCGGTTGTCTTTGCCGATTTAGGACTTTCAGCGCCGGTACTTAAATCGCTGCAAAGCGTGGGCTACGAGCAACCTACCCCTGTGCAGGCGCAGTGTATTCCGCATTTACTCAGTGGTTGCGATGTGCTGGGTACCGCACAAACCGGTACGGGTAAAACCGCCGCGTTTGCACTGCCGCTGCTGTCTAAAATTGATTTGAGCAAAAGTAAGCCGCAGGTATTGGTGTTGGCACCAACCCGCGAGTTGGCCATTCAGGTGGCTGAGGCTTTTCAAACGTATGCCAGTGGTTTGAAAGGCTTTCACGTATTGCCCGTTTATGGTGGCCAAGGCATGGACACGCAATTGCGTCAGCTGCGTCGTGGTGTGCATGTGGTGGTGGGTACGCCAGGCCGCGTAATGGACCATTTGCGTCGTAAAACATTAAAGCTCGATGAGTTACAGACGGTAGTGCTGGATGAAGCCGATGAAATGTTGCGCATGGGTTTTATTGATGACGTTGAATGGATTTTAGAGCATACCCCTAGCGAGCGTCAGGTGGCTTTGTTTTCGGCTACGATGCCGGCGGCCATTCGGAAAATTGCCGATACGTATTTGCGCGATCCTCAAATTGTTAAGATTAAAACTAAAACCACTACAGTAGCCGCCATTGAGCAAGTGTATTGGACGGTTAGCGGTACCAATAAGCTCGATGCGCTCACGCGTATGCTTGAAATGGAAGATTTTGACGGCATCATTATATTCGTGCGGACCAAGTCCAACACGATTGATATTGCCGATAAACTCGAAGCCCGTGGCTACAGTGCAGCGCCAATTAATGGTGATATGAGTCAGCAACTGCGTGAGCGCACCATTACCCAATTGAAAAGTGGCGGCATTGATATTCTGGTGGCTACTGACGTTGCCGCGCGTGGTATTGATGTGGTGCGTATCAGTCACGTGGTGAACTTTGATGTGCCGTTTGATGCCGAAGTGTATACGCATCGAATTGGGCGTACTGGGCGTGCAGGGCGCAGCGGCAAAGCTATTTTGTTTGTTGCGCCGCGTGAAAAACGTTTGTTAAAAACTATTGAAAGAACCACTGGGCAGTCGATTACACCAGTCGATCTGCCGAGTCGCGAGCAGGTTAACAAGCGCCGTATTGAAGCCTTTAAAGGTAAGGTGCACAAAGTGCTTGCTGAAACCAAGCTGGAATTTTTTCATCAGTTGGTGCAAGAAGTGTCTGATGAAAGCAATGTTGACGCACAGCAATTAGCGGCCGCGTTTGCCTACATGGCGCAGCAAGATAAACCCGTTATATTGCCCGAAGAAAAACGCAGTGCAAGGGCACCGGCTAAACGCAATGAAGGGCGAGCTAGCGAAGGGCGGCGCTCTGACGAAAGTAGCAGGCGGTCTAAGCCTGCCGGCGGACGGCCTGAACGCGCATCTAACAAGCCATCTCGCCCCGTGCTCGATGAAGATGGTAAGCAGGTCGATATGGAGACTTACCGTTTGGCCGTTGGGCGTGAGCATCTCGTGCAGCCGGGTGATATTGTTGGCGCCATTGCCAATGAAGCCGGTATCGAAAGTAATTACATTGGTCGTATTCAGTTGTTTGACGGTCACAGCACTGTCGATTTGCCAGCCGGTATGCCCAAGGAAGTTTTTGAGCATCTGAAAAAAGTCCGCATTCGCAATCAGGCCTTAGATATAGAGCGTGGCCCAAGCACTAAAAAACACAGTGCTGACGCACGCAAGCCGCGCCGATCAGCTGAGTTTAAGCCTGGTGCTGATAAGAAGCCCTCTGCGGATAAAAAGCCCTTTGCCGATAAAAAAGCCGGTGAAGCAAAAGCTAAGCGCACAGCCAAACGACCCATGAAGAAGCCAGTGGCGTAACTGCTGGCGTAGCCCTCAAAGAATTGGCCAAGCAAGCGCTGAAAAAAGTTGCATGTAAGGGGCCAGTGATAGCGCATGTCGCCCCATTACCTTTAATGGGGGCGTGCCGTTTCAAGAATCAGATCATCCCGGTTAACGTCCAGCTTGCCCGCTCGATTCACGCAGCGGTGCCATAGCTTGGGCACCGCTGAGCTGCGTGAACACAAATTAACAAGTATCGCAGTCTGCTTGCCACTATAATTTACCCACTCTTCTTTTAGTTAGTGGCGAATTCCAATGAAGCTATTCTCCTCCATCTTAGTACCTGTCACATTGCTGGCCAGTTTCCTCGTATTGGGAGGCTGTAGCGAGCGCGATGCGTCATCGTTAACGGATCACGTTGGCAGCGAACCCAGAATCGGCGAGCCTCAAGCGTTGGCCTCAGGTCACAGCGGTTTTACTGCGCCCTCTACATTTACCACTGCAGCTAACCAAGCGGTCCTTGAGCAACTGCCTTTTGCTGATCGACAGGATTTTGAAGATGCGCAGCGCGGTTTGATTGCCAGCCCGCAATCGCTTGTGGTGTTAGGCGCTGAGGGCGATTTGCTTTGGAATCAAGATCAGTATGATTTTATTGAGGGCGATGCCCCTGCCAGCGTTAACCCGAGTTTGTGGCGTCAAGCGCAACTGAATAATATTCATGGTCTATTCGAGGTGACTCGGGGCGTTTATCAATTGCGTGGTTTTGACTTGGCCAATTTAACGGTGATTGAAGGCGATACCGGATTGATTGTGGTCGACCCGTTAACAACGCGCGAAACGGCTGCAAGAGCCTGGGCTTTTTACCGCGAGCAGCGCGGTGATAAGCCGATTGTTGCGATTATTTTCACCCATAGCCATGTTGATCATTTTGGTGGCGTATTTGGTGTCATCAGTGCGGCCGATGCCAGTGCGCAGGGGGTGCGCATCATTGCACCGGCTGGGTTTGTTGAAGAGTCGGTGAGTGAAAACATTATGGTCGGCACCGCCATGCAGCGCCGCGCGAGTTTGATGTATGGTCAAAATTTGCCTAAAAGTGTGCGCGGCCATGTCGATACCGGTTTAGGCAAAGAGCCGCCAATGGGTGGCAGTATTGGTATTCTCAAACCGACTGAGCTCATTGATCACACCGGACAGACGCTCATCATTGATGGCCGTGAGTTTATTTTTCAGTATGCGCCAGAGTCTGAAGCACCGGCTGAGCTCACCTTTTATTTGCCCGATGTTAATGCGTTTTGTGGTGCTGAGGTGGTCTCGAAAAATTTGCACAATGTTTACACATTAAGAGGTGCTAAGGTGCGCAATGCCTTGTTGTGGAGTGATTATATTGAAGAAGCTCGCACATTATTTGGCCAAGCCGACGTTTATTTTGCTAGCCATCACTGGCCCATTTGGGGCAATGAGCGTATCCAGGATTTTTTGAAGCAACAGCGCGATGTGTATAAATATATTCATGATCAGACAGTGCGCTTAATCAACCAAGGTTACACGCCCAAGGAAATTGCCGAGACCATCACGCTGCCGGAGTCGTTGAGTCGAACCTTTTCTATTCGTGATTACTATGGCACGGTAAGGCACAATAGTAAGGCTGTTTACCAGTGGTATATGGGCTGGTACGACGCCAACGCTGCGAATTTGAACCCGCTGCCGCCAGAGGCGGCTGCAGAAGGTTATGTGAAGTTGGCGGGTGGCAGTGAGCAATTGTTGGCTCAGGCCCGCACAGCTTTTGACCAAGGTGAATACCGTTGGGCTGCCGAGTTACTCAACCACTTGGTTTTTGCTCAGCCTAATAATGACGAGGGTAAAAAGCTTTTAGCGGCCAGTTATGATCAGTTGGGTTATCAAGCTGAATCAGGCCCATGGCGTGATGTGTATCTTTCTTCAGCCTATGAGTTGCGCCATGGCCCTAGCAATAAAACGGTCAATATCGCCGATGCCATTGATATGTTACGTGAGGTTCCACTAACGCAATTTTTTAGTGCGATGGCAGCGCAGGTAATACCAGAAAAAATTACGGGTAAAAACACTGCAATAAATTTGGTTTTTACTGATATTGGCGAGTCTTATTTATTGTTTTTTGAAAATAGTGTCTTGCATCATCGTAGTTTGGAAGAGGGTGATCATGCCGACGCCACGCTGAACCTTACGCGCGAGATGTTTTTTAAAATGATGACGGGGCAGGCGGGCTTGAAAGATTTATTTTTCTCTGATCAGCTCAATATTGATGGCAGCCGTATTAAGTTGGCCGCTTTTTTTGCCGCACTAGACAAACCCAATGGCTTGTATAACATCGTTACGCCGTAACTGTATTTTTGACTGAAACATTAATCATTATCTTTAGGAAGGTTTTCGTATGACTAATATTGTTGATTATCAATTGGCTGATGGCATTGCCACCATTACATTGCAAAACGGCAAAGTAAACGCCTTGGGTTCGGCGATGTTTGAAGCGCTCAATGGGGCCTTAGATCAGGCCGAGCAAGATCAAGCCGTAGTGATGTTAGTGGGCCAGCCCGGTATTTTTTCAGCGGGTTATGACCTTAAAGAATTGCAGCAGGGTGGCGATGTTATCGTCAATTTGGTGGCTACGGGGTCGCAGTTCACCCGACGCCTGTTAGCCTTTCCTTTGCCGATAATCGGTGTGTGTACGGGTAACTGCATTGCTAAAGGCGCCTTTATTATGCTTAGCTGCGATTACCGAATTGGTGTTGAGGGGCCGTTTACGATTGGCCTTAATGAAACAAAAATTGGCATGACCATGCATCACGTGGGTATTGAGCTGCCGCGGCAACGGCTTACCCCAGCAGCTTTTAATCGCTGTGTGATCAATGCCGAAATGTTTGATCCTGCTGGCGCTGCTGCTGTTGGTTTTCTCGATAAAGTTGTCAGCGCCAACGAGCTATTGCCGGCAGCACGTGCCGAAGCTGTGCGTCTGCAAGGCTTGCATAGTGATAGTTTTACCGCCACTAAGTTAAAATCGCGAGCGGCGCTGCTTGAAAAAATAGACTGGGCAATACAGCAAGACAAAAAAGACGCGGGAGCCCATTAACGAGTGGGTGGCACTTTTTAAAGAGCTGCAAATAGCCCGGTCAATAACTGGGCTATGCCTTAAAGCAGTGTTAAGTATTGTATCTGCCATAGGTTATACAAAAGCCGCCGTAATTTCAGCAACCGACTAAAAGATATCTTATGGAAATTTTATACCCCATGTTTGCAGTCATTGCGCTTTCAGGGCTGTTGTTTTTATTTTTGGCCGCCACAAGAATCCCGTTAATCATTAAAAACTTTGGCCGTTTGCAGCACTCAAAGCACTCGGAGGATCTGCGACCACGGTTGCCCCCGTTTGCTCGAAATGTTACGGATAATTACAACCACTTATTTGAGCAGCCTACCGTTTTTTATGCGCTGGTAACTTATATTTATTTAATGCAGCATGTTGATACAGTGCATGTTTACCTTGCTTGGGCTTATGTGGCCACACGAGTTATTCACTCGGCCATTCAAATCACATCTAATAACGTTTCGTATAGAGTATTGGCTTTTATAGGGTCGGGTACTTGCTTGATCACGATGATTGTTAAAGAAGTATTATTCTTTTTAAGCTGATTTTAGTTAGTTTCGTCGTAGGCTCTCTTGCGTCACAAATGGTTGCAAGGCTTAGTATGTCTTTTGTAATTGCCACGGCTGCTATCTTTTCAGTGGTACTCTGCATGAACCACCCACAATATTTTTTAAGCGCGTTGTGTGCGTGTAGAGACCAACCTTGATTGTTTTAATGCTCTCTTAAGTCATCGCGTAACTCAATGAGTTGAGACTTATAGTTGTCTGCATCACCATAAGCGACGAATTTTCGGTATCGTTTGTGTGTTCCCACAACCTTTCGGGCATGCTTAATCGGGCACCAATATTGTTCGGTGCGGGCGATCACCTCACGAGAATAACTCATAACTCCATTGCCGTACCCACAATAGAGGCAGTTAAATTTCTCTATTGCATTGAGATAGGACAGATGATGCCTGTCGAGAGCTATATATTTTGATCTTTTCACTCTTGCGATGCGGAATAATCTAAAACAAATATGCTGGTAACAAGTGATGGTTATATCGATGCAGAGGATGGGAATAATCATGCCGTAGATAAACGGGATAGAAAGAATATGGCGCAGCTTGGAAGATAGTAGCCACGGCAGCAACGCTACGCGTAGCCGGCTATGTGCTTTGTGCGAAGCCTGGTCAAACTTGACTTTTGTGCCTTCAATTTTGTATTTAAATTCTTTTTGCTGTTGTTCAAGTTCACTAAGTAGCTGATTTTCGAGTTTAGAGATTTTGTCTATTAAGTCGCTGATGGTAGTAGACATGATATTTCTTACCCTACGGTCATGAATGGAGGGCCAGTGTATTCACTATCAGTACGCTCGGGCAATAAAAATCATTCGCGTAAAAAGCCAATAAAACCCAAGGTTATAACCAAGCTCCCACACAAAGGCAGCCGCTGCTAATTCAACGGCTGTACGATAGCTTGATAGTTGTTTCTACTGAGCTGACTTGGCCTACCCAAGCCAATAAGCGCGCGTTAATTAATAACCGAGGTGCCACCATCAACTGGGATAATTTGGCCGGTGATGAAGGCGCCAGCCTTAGAAGATAGCATAATGGCAACACCCGCAATATCGCTGGCTTCACCCCAGCGGCGCATGGGAATGCTCTGCAGCTCTGCATCAAAGGCTGCTTGATCATTACTTAAAAACTCGGTCATTTTTGAATAAAAGCGACCAGGAGCAATGGCATTGACGCGAATGTGGTCGCTGGCCAATTCAGTTGAGAGTACGCGCGTGAGTTGATGAATGGCTGTTTTAGAGATGGCGTAACTAAAGTTATCGAGGGCGTTACCTACTATGCCGGCGATAGAGCCAATATTAATGATGCTGGAGGTATTGTCAGCGGTGGCATTCTTTTTCAGTAAGGGCGCCAATGCTTGAGTTAAAAAGAACGGACTTTTGGCATTGATGTCCATGGTTTTATCCCAGCCTTTTTCAGGGAACTGGCCAAACGGCGCGCCCCAGCCTGTGCCTGCATTGTTAACCAACACATCGATATGCTGCTCACGCGACATTAATTCGGTCACCAGCGTTTGAAGACCCTCAGATGTTGCAATATCGCTGGGAATGGCAATACATTCGCCATACTGACTGAGCTCTTTGGCAGCGGTGATACAGGCTTCGGCTTTGCGAGCTGTTATGTAAACGCGCTTGGCCCCCGCTTCAAGAAAACCTTGTGCCATAAAAGCACCCAGCCCTCGGCTACCGCCGGTGACAACACAGATTTTATTTTGCATAGAAAATAACGATTCGATCATGGTTTATTCCTTTTTAATTGATACGCCGTTTTTATCAACCTACTAATTTCGGCATGAGCGTCTGCTTTTTGCCGCCTGCGTTGCCCGCATTTTTAGCAGTAGGGTAGGCGAGGGACTGTTAGCCATTTAATAATGACTACATTTTTATCACTAAGCCCAATGACGGCGGTAGCTCGCCTTTGCAGGCGGCCGGATATAGCTGTGTAAGACCATCTAGGCCTGCTTGTTGGTCCACTTCCATCCAGCCAAAGGTTGCCATTGCTGCTCCACCAACGAACGTGCTTGAGCGCTTATCAAACTCTGAAGGACCCCATTCTTTCATGCGGTCGAGAATATAGCTGGGGGCAAAAAACATTTCGTGTTTGTCAGGGTTGGGTTTGCCGTTTGCTACATCGCTACCAAGATCTTCCCAGTGGGTTATGCCCACACTGATGTAATAATTTAAGTTATCGCCTAGCTTGTTTTGTAGTGCGGCTTTAACACCTGCATTACCGGCCATATCTACTATGACAGTTGGCTTATTTTGCAGTGTGGATGTGAACTCCTCGTATGAAATGGTTTGCTGATAGAGTTCTAGTCCGGCTACAAAATTGACGTTGCGACTTGACGTTAGGGCAACAACAGTAGGTGCATTGTCATCGTTTGCAAGGCCGTAGGCTAAACCTAGGCTGGTTTTAGACGATGCGCTAACAATAACTATTTGTTCTGCGCCATAGTAGTTGTTGCTTTTAAGTTGGTCCCAAAGACAAAACGAGGTGACGTGCAGTGGCGCTAATAAAATGCGTGCGGTATCAGTGCTGCGGTCGTACTGACTGTCAGCTAACACGCGGTTATAGCGGTTATACAGTGGTGGCAGTGCTTGGCGGTGAGCGCTGTTATCAACCAAGGACCTATCACTCACATGCGAGGGTTGTATGATGAGTGAGGTGGCGGGTGGGAAGTAACCATATAATCGATCGCCAACGGGAATGGCCTCGTGGTTAGACTCGACCACGTCGGCAAAGCCCCACACTGGAATGATGCCCCACGTATTGTCATCGTTTTCTAGTGCAGGAAAAAACTGCCAGTAGCCCAGGCTGTCGCCTGCGGCAGCATAGGTGAGGTTGTTAGCGGTAAACGCGAATTGGTCAATGTCGACTCTAATGTCCCCGTCGCCAAGAATTTTGTGGTCTGCTTTGACTATTCGATGTTGATTGGGATTGGCTTTTTTTACTTGAAATTCTTTATGCATATTGGGTTCCTTAGGGCCTCAGTGCGCCGGTAGCGTTGTCTCAAATTCCATAAACTGACCGTCGTGTGCTTGAGCTAGGCGCGACACGAGCGTATGCCCCAGCCCGGTGGAGGGCGTGAGCACGCCGGCCTTGTGCGAAGAGCCGCTATGATCATCCAGCGCCAGGCAAAGGCCGAGTTCGGCGAGCATTTTTGACGTTGCGCCATAACCGGGATCGCCTTGCCCAGCAATACGGGTGAGGGCTGATTGTGCGTCGGCTGTGGCAGTGACTTCCACTTCGAAGCTGCCATCGCGCAGTAACCAAGAGGGGGGGCCTTCTCCAGAGCCAGGCTTAAACTTAATAGGTTCTCCGAGAAAATAGCCAAACCCGCGACTAGCCCACATGCCGGTAACGCGCATCCACATGCCTGCGGCTGCGCACTCGCTGTACGAGGTGGTGTGGTGCTCGTCACGCAGCGTCAGGCTACGTCGTACGATTCTGGCATTGATAGGAGCCATAAAAAAAGTGGACACGGCTCCATAGGTGGAATCGAAAGCCCATTTGAAAGCGGCGGGCATGCCATCGGCGGTACCCGGTGCTGCGGTTTCGATGCCGGTGGTTCCGCGCGTCAGGAGATAGGGATTGGCTTCCATTGCATCGGTATAGGTACCCGATTTTTTTGCTCGTGCCGTTGCTCGACCCGAGTTTAAGGTGCCGCCCGAGAATGAACCTGTGTAGCGAGTATAGACACCCCGCACTTGAACCTCCTGATCGGTATCCGCGTCAAGTGCCTGGCTGGCGAGGAAGGCACCTAAGTCTGAGGGAATGGAATCGACACCGCCGCCTAACACGATCTTTGCGCCCGATTTGTTTGCTGTGTTGTGAAAGGCTTCAATCATTTCGGCCTGCCAGAATCCTTCGCCGGCAAGATCAGAGTAGTGAACGCCCGCCCGTGCACACTCACCTAAAAGAGCGGCGCCGTTATTAACCGAGTAGGGGCCAGCGCAGTTGAGTATGACTGAGGTGCGCGCCACCATTGCGGCCACGGCGTCGGGGTCGTTAAGGTCAACGCAGAGAGTCTCAGGTTGACTGCCAAGCACAGCAGACAGTTCCGCAAGTTTACTTGGCGTGCGGCCTGCGATAGCCCACGGTTTACCGCTTAGTTCGGGGTGTGTGTCGAGGTAGGTGGCCACCAATTGGCCCGTAAATCCAGTCGCGCCATAGACGATTAATACGAGTGGTTCTATCGACATAGTGATTTCCTTATGCACTCAGTGCGGTTTTAAATGTTAGTAGTTTCATTACTGCAAGCCTAGAGCCCACGGCAATTCTATCAGCTAAATCTTGCCATCCAGAGATTTGTTTCGTTATTAAATTTTGTTAAGGCTTTAACAAAAAATTGCTGTGCGAGGGGGCGTAGCTTGACCGGCGGTTTAGCTAGATCTTGCTAGACTTTTTTCGGGTACAGGATCATTTGTGTGCAACGAAACAGCGCAATCGTTTTACCTGTGTCTTTGCTTGCAACAGTTGCGTCCCATACTTGTGTAGTGCGCCCCGTGTGTACAGGCGATGCCACACAGGTAATCACCCCATCGGCCACCGTACCCAGGTGATTGGATTTAAGCTCTATGGTGGTAAAGCCTGAAGCGCCTGGAGGTAGATTGGCAATACACCCGTTACCACATGCCGTGTCGGCTAAGGAAACCACACTGCCTGCATGTAAATAACCATTGGGTGCTAGGTGCGATGTTGTAACCTGCATTTCTGCTCGAGCCTCACAGTCACTGACGAACGTCATTTGTATACCGAGAAACCCCGGCAATTTATCTTCACACATTTGGTTGAGGTGCTGAAGGTCAATCATGTTGGCTCCGATTGTTTAGCGATTATTGAGCCGCTTAAATAGGCTGGCAGGTTGAGCAAGTATAAATTCTTCGTGAGTTGGCCGTAGAGCGTTGGATTTTTGTTTTGCACAGCCGGCAAGGTTGGCTGGCGCGCCCAAAAACAAAAAAGCGTGCTTTGCCATAAGTGCTCCCTTGCTTTTTTAACGTCTGGTATTGACGCTCCGGAACAGTTACCCCGCCAAGCGCATAGCTACGCTGACTAATCTCTAGCGTGGTTCGGGCAAGCTTGCCAATTTGACCTTTGCTGAGGTCGCGCGCTTTGTGTGCAGGGTTGATGCCGGCAATAAATAAAATTTCGCTGCGCAAGTAATTGCCTAACCCGGCCAGAAACGCCTGATCGAGATACACAGAGTTGAGCGCTCTGCCTGCAAAGGTTTTACTTTGCAGGCGTTCCGCCACCTCTCGCCAGGCTAAGTTGGGGTTGAGTATGTCGGGGCCAATGCGCTTTAAAAAGTGGTGCTCCTCGATGTGCTCAGTTTTCCACACGCTAATATCCGAAGCGCTGTAGAGCAGGGCGCTATGTTGGTCGGTGTGGAGGGCTAGCCTGAGCTGACGGTTGGTTTTGGGTAGCTTGTCGCGTTTAACTACCCGCCATACGCCGTAGAGTTGGTTGTGCGAATAAATAGTAAAACCTGAATCAAAATGCGTCAGCAAGGCTTTGCCGCGAGTCTCTAGCGCCAGCACATTACTGCCTTTGAGTGGCTTGACAAATTTTTTGAGTGGCGGCAGCCCAAACTCAATTTTTTCGACCGTTTTGTTTTTTAGTACCGCTTCAATTTTATCAGCGGCGCGGCGTATTTCTGGACCTTCGGGCATACCCTAAAACCTTTATGTGGTTATTGGTGAGTTATATTACGGCTAGAGCATGAATTTGGGTCTTTGGGTCATTTTTTACTACTGCAACGCATAGCGCGTGCTATCGCGCTCTACTTGCTGCGTCATGCGCAGTCAAAATGACGCCTTAGTTTTGCATTGGAATTGGAATGGGTAAGACGTTAATGGCGCCGCCCATGTCGGGATGATATTCGCAGTAGTAAAAAAGATTGGGCGTTGTGGGGGTTATTTTGATCGATACGCTGGATGCAGTTGCCGTGACATTTTCCTTGTAAAGATCGCCACCACCCCACTTACCGTCCTTAGTCAGCGAGAGGCTAACCGGGTGCCATGCGGAAAAGCCGGTCAAGATATAGGTATTACCGGTTTCAACATTTAAAGTTGCTTGACGCTCATCGTTAATGTAGTACGAGCCGCTGAGTGCCGATACCTCAACAACAATAGTTTCTGCTTTGGCGCCATTGAAGCAATAGATACTGCCAAAAATTAAGAAGTGTAAATAAAAATTTCTCATGACGGATGCAATTAATAGTGATGGGTATGTTGCGGTTAGGTGTCTCGCCGCTAACGGCATAAGTGTTTCGTTGCTAAAGGCATAGGTGTAGGCGAATTAAAAGCTCAATAACTCGGCGTAAGCGCACAAAGCTGGGCCTGAAAAAAGCATTTATTGCTTGGTAAATTGCAATAGCCAATGGTAGACATCCTCGCCTGCGTACACTCGATTCCACACATCGTGAAACATATCTTGCTCGGTGGTAAATCGCATAGTCGCACCCAACTCGTCCATTTTGTTCATGCCAGCAAAGAAATGCTTGGTTTCTACCGCAGGATCTCGTCCACCTGAAAAGACCCATACCGGTATGCCTGCTTTAGCCACGGCTTCGGCTTGTTGCACCGATGGGTATCCAACAACGGGCAGAAGGGCAGCGAATTTTTGCGGGTATTGACTGGCGTAGTACCAAGTGCCAAAGCCGCCCATACTCGCACCTGTTAGATAAACTCGATTTTTATCGGCCTGGTAGTTCTGTAGTACTGAGTCCAAAATGGTGATGACGTCGGGATCTGTCTTGCGCCAGCCGGTTTCTCTTTGGAATCGATCGGGCGGAGAGATTTTTGCAGGTGTGGCGCCGCGCATGGGGCCAAACATTGCTAAGGCTGGCATATCAGCGTGGTGGGGTGGGGCGCCTTCGTTCAGCCGTTTTGGGATGCCTGCTCGAGTTCGGTTGCGAATGTAGTCTGGGCCAGCAGGGCCATCGCGGCCAAACATATGATTTTGCGGGGCAATAATAATGAACGGCAAATCCTTCTTTTGTATCCAAGCTTCGTAAAGTGGCCCATAGCCCAAAACATAGTCCAGGTCTTCTTTGCCGTTGCCGCGTTCGCCATCACCGTGCAAATAAACTAATACAGGCCATTGTTTAGCTTTGTCTTCCTTATATCCGTTGGGAAGATAGAGGAAATAATCTCTCTCTACGTCGTCAACTATGCTGGTGTAGGGCAGACGCACCAGTTGCGGCTTTTCATTATGATGTTCAGCAAAGGTCGTGCTGTTGATCAAACATCCAAGGAGAATCAGTGCGAGGTACAGTGCTACTTTCATTTTCGCTCCCAATAATGGTTCGGATAATTTTTCTTGAGCGCATATTGTCATCCGCTCTAATACGCTGAAAAGACGCACAGGGCTGCTAGTTATTAGACAAGCTCGCGCGCAAAGCCCTGCAGGCCCAATTAAATCATAGCTTGGTAAATTAAGTTAGTGGCGATGTTGGCGGGAGATGGGGTAATTCGAGATTAACTGTCAGTTCCCCGATCATCAAACTTGCTTTTTCTTTAATATTTTGACAATTCGATGGTTAATAATTTGTGACAGATTCCAGTTGTATAGCCTTGCGTCGGTTGTGCTGTAAAACCCAATAAAAATTGTATCAAGGTCTCTGTGGTACTTTGCGAAGCTTTGATATCCGGGCACCCAGCCAGTATGTTCATACTCATAAATAGAGGAGTAGATTGCCTCCTCTCCCTCTTCAAAAATTGAGCCATCGTTCAACGCTCTGAGGAAAATGCCCACGTCTTCTGCGGTAGCTAACATGCCATGTTCGTCTGCTTTTAAATCAAAGGGATGTCCGAGATGGTAGCCGCTCATCACGTTATCCATATCAACCTCTTTAAGCGAGCCGAAAGTATGGTTGAGATTGAGCGGTTTAAGAATCACTTCTTGGATGAAATCAAAGTTACTGTAGCCTAATGTTTTATCCATTATCTTATTAATCAGCAGGTAATTAGTATTACTGTATTCATAGTCCTGGCCGGGTTTAAAGTTGGCCGGTTTGTCTTGAATCAATGCAAGGCTGGCATCATAAGACTGTGTTGGAGCAGCCCAGAAATTCGGCGCGTCGGTAAAATTGGGAATGCCACTTCGATGCTGAACCATCAATCTTAAGGTGATTTTCTCGGCATGTTCAATTTTACCCACTAGCTCGGGGAGGTAATCGGCGATAGTTTTGTCCAAAGAAAGGCGACCATTACTGACCAACTTGGTGACAGCCACAATGTCATAGAGCTTGCTGATACTGGCAATCTTAAAAAGAGCCTGAGGGTCGGCAGGAATTAGAGTTTCTCGATTGTGCATGCCTGCCGCAAAAGCCCTAGGCGGCTTGCCTGTTTGGTCTACATAAACAATCACGCCGTCAAATCCGTGACCAATAGCCTGGCCCAACTGTTCCTGTATCGTGTTGGGTAGCGGCATTATCCATGCTTTAACTAAAAGCCAAGGAACAAAGTAGAGCGAGGCTAGGGAGGTGGCAATAAGTGCGACTCTAAGCATTCGTTTTGTTTTTACTGTGACCATAGTTTTTCAGATTTTTCAGGTTGTTTAATCCAGCGCCGGCGAGCAAGCCTCGAGCCGTATGCAACGCTATCATTGATTGCTCAAAGAACCGCTATTTTATACCGGCGGGCATAAAATATTAAAACCACCTGTGATAATGGCAGGATTTCATCTCAAAATTGGGCGCACTGATGGAAAAAAAAGGAGAAGCACTGTTGTAATTGCTCCGCACGCTTTAAACTGCAAAGCTGTTTAGTTGATCTCCTATATAAGAGGGTATGTTGTGATTAAAATTTGGATTGCTGCCGCATTGACACTGCTTCTGTTGGCGTGTGCCGATACCACACTCAAGCAACCTCAGTCTGCGGGATGGAAGGTAGACTTTTTTGATGATTTTGAAACGTTCAATACGGCAAACTGGCAAGATCAAATTCTATGGGTCAACGATGAGGACCACTGTTACGTGCGCGATAACGAGCACAACACTCGCGAAGTCAGTAATGGCACGCTAAAAATTCGCGTTATCGACCTAGGTCAGAAGCGCCCCTGTGACAATTTGAATAAATTTGGCAAGCAGCACCCCGACACACAATATATTGCCGGTCGCATCGCCTCGAAAAACCGTCAGGAATTCATTAAGGGCAGGTGGACGGCCCGACTAAAAGTTGAAAATAGTGGCCAGCCCGGTATGTTTCCCGCTTGGTGGTTATTGGGGGCTTTAAATAACGAGCCGCCGGTTGAGGAAGCAGACGAAACCGTTTGCTGGCCCATGACCGGTTCAGGTGAAATTGATATTTTTGAGCATCACAGCGATGGCGGCCCCGATCACTTTGCTGCGCGTGCGATTAAAAGCTTGGGGCATTGTGGTGGCGGAGACTGGCAGGAGTTAATGCTGGTACAGGCGGCTAAATTGGCCGACTACCATGAGTATGCGGTAGAGTGGGTGGGCAGTGACTTAGTGTTTCGCCTCGATGGGGTAGAGATCTATCGCAATGCCTCAGAGGGCGACAAATTTCCTGAGCCTTTATTTGCGGTGCTGAATTTCGCCAAAATCAATGCATCGCCGATGACTGCTCCCTCATGGACGATGGAAGTAGACTGGGTTAAGCACGAGTATTGGCAAGACTAGCCGCGGCAAAAACCTTGCCGATGGCACTGATTCTTGTCGCTCGATTAGCCTGCGAGTCCCGATACAGGTTGCCCGCAAGCAACACTGCCGCTATCGATGACGTGCGCACGCAAACCTGCGCGGTGAACCATTTTAGAGACGGCTTCGGGTGCTAACAGTTTGGCTAAATGGACGCAGGGCTCGCAAAGTTCCACTCCGCGCAAGCGGATATCACCCAGCATAAACTCTTCACCTTCAAACTGATTAAGCCGAATGCCTTGAGTGATGATGTTGCGTCGGAAGTCGGCGTAATCAAAGTTAAATCCATAGGCTCGGTTAAAGTGGTCAATTTCTTCGGATTCAATCAAGGTGATTGCTTTGCTGACTACGAGACCGTTTTTTTTCGAGTGATAGCCGAGTTCGCTAAAATATCTATCGCCTAGGATACCTTTGCTTGCATGCAAATCAGCCGTTTCTATGCTTTTCATGACTGCGCCGCCACGGTGCGCGATATAGATATTAAGGATTTTTCCCACTGAACTGGGTCCTGTAGTCGATGCGCGGTTAATTTTTTATGTTTACTGAATATGTCTTGCAGGCAGCGTGCTCACCATGCAATACGACTACCATCCCAGTTGAAAAAATCACCGCTTTGTTTTTCAGTTAGCTTGTCCATGACATCGCAAATTCTGCTTGCTGAACAGTCGGGGGAGTAATATTTTTGCTTATTAATGTTCTTTTTAAAAGGGTCTGATAAGTTGCCAATGGTCGTGCCAGGATGGATTGCTGCAATTATGGCGTTTTTGTTTTTACGGCGTACTTCAATGGCCGTGGTTTTAATAAGCATGTTGAGCGCTGCTTTCGAGCTTCGGTAGCCATACCAGCCACCTAATTGATTTTCTTCAATGCTGCCTACCATGGCGCTAAGGCAAGCAAATACAGCATTTGCATTGGGCTGTGCTGGGTCAGGTTTGGCGAGTAGTGGGATAAAGGACTGTAAGCAGAGCATGGGTAAAATACTGTTGATGCGAAAATAGGCGGCAAGCTTGTCGGCGTCAATTTGCGTTAGACTTTTTTCAGGCCGTAACGCTTCGTTATGCAATACGCCTATGCAGCAGATAATTCGATGGAAAGCCCCATGTGCAGCGAGCTTTGTTTGTTGTTGGGCGAGGCTTTCACTGGAGTAGTCGGTATCGGTTTGCGAGAGTGTAAAGACATTGAAATTATCGGCCAGCTCTTTAGTAATAGCCTTGCCAATAGTGCCATGACTTCCGATGACTAAAGCATTTTTTTTAGCAATTTGAGTCATTGTGTTATCGATGCTCTGTACTGAATTGGCGCGTAATATTGGTGTGCGGAAATGGACTAGTGTTGCTGGCTAGGGGTGGGTATAGCGGTGGGTTTTTGTTGCCAAAGTTTACCGTCGCAAAGCGCATAGTTGGGGCAGTCATGTGTGCACCCTCTGCAGGGTAGCCGCGTGCTATTGCTTTTATGAGGTGAATCAGACGCTTTTGAGGTATCGGGTTTCATTTTCATAGCTCTTTTGATATGGCCGCTAAGTTTCGCTAAGTCAGTGAAGGTGGCCGGATTGTAGTGGTTGATACGCTGAAAATGTAGGTGATGGATTACCCACTATGCATATTGTCTATCACGGTAAGTTTTTTTTAATCGGGTTGGCGCTCGTTTGTCGGATCCAAGCACCCATGTCAGTGTCTAGATCTCCGTAATATCACTGGCACTGTGGCGCTCGCGCACTTGTTCCTCTTCTGGTCCCCACACTCGATTAACGCGTCGCCCACGCTGCACTGCCGGGCGAGCCTGTATTTCGTTGGCCCAGCGAGCCACATGAGTATAAGAGGCTACGTCTAGAAATTCTTGTGCATTGTAGAGGTCATTAATGACGAGCGTGCCGTACCAAGCGTAGTTGGCCATGTCGGCAATGGTGTAGGCATCGCCGCATAAAAACTGCCGATTGGCTAAATTATTATTCAATACATCCAGCTGGCGCTTAACTTCCATAGCAAAGCGATCGATAGGGTACTCGAGTTTTTCTGGTGCATAGGCATAAAAGTGGCCAAATCCTCCGCCTAGAAAAGGCGCGCTACCCATTTGCCAAAATAACCATGACATACATTCGGCGCGGCCAGCCGGTTCAGTGGGCAAAAACGCATCGAATTTTTCAGCTAAATAAACCAAAATGGCGCCGGACTCAAAAACCCGAGTGCCCGGTGAGGTGCTTTGGTCAAGCAGCGCAGGAATTTTTGAATTGGGATTGATGTCGACAAAGCCGCTGCCGAATTGGTCGCCTGCAATAATATTAATCAGGTAGGCATCGTACTCGGCACCCTTATGGCCTAGCGCTAAGAGCTCTTCGAGCAGTACTGTCACTTTAACCCCGTTGGGTGTGCCCACCGAATAGAGCTGTAACGGATGCTCGCCTACCGGCAGCGCTTTTTCTAGCACGGCTCCAGCGGTAGGTCGATTGATGTCGGCAAACCGACCGCCGTTTTCAGTTTTCCAAGTCCAGACTTTAGGCGGTACATAGGGCTCGTGAGTACTCATAGCTAAATAATCTCTTAATCATTGCGCGCTTGTAAGGCGAAAAATAGTTATACGAAAAATAGTGGCGTGAGAAATGGTCGTGTGAAAAATAAATGCATTAAACGCAGTGAAAATCTCTAACGATTCCTCCCTAGTGCGTCGTGGCTGGTTACCCAGTCGCCGGCTAATACGGCACTCATTAAAGATAGCTCGCCGGCCAATACTGTGGCGCCAATAATTTCGGCGAGTTTATTGACCTTGCCTTTACCGTTACAGCCTAATAAATTTAAACATTCTTGCTGGGTAGGCAAGCCAGTGCCACCGCCGTAAGTAGCTACAATAAGCGAAGGTATCGTGATTGAAAAATAATAGTTGCTGTCGGCATCTATTTCGGCATAGGTGACAGCTGCTGAAGATTCGGCAACGTTAGCCACATCTTGCCCGGTTGCAATAAATGTGGCGGTGATGCCATTAGCCGAGTGTGCGCCCGTATTAATAGAGCCGGCCATAAAGCTACCTACCTGGCTGATAGCTCGCGCTTTAAAAAGCGCTTCTGCTGGCAAGCGCATAACTTTTTCAATAAGAGCGCTGGGCAGAATTACTTCGGCAATCACGCGCTTACCGCGGGTGTGTAGTGTATTTATTTGCGAGTGCTTTTTGTCTGTGTCCATCGCTCCCGACAACATATAGCGTTGAATGCCAGGGTAATGTTGCATAATCCATTCGCACACCACAAAGGTGGCTTTGCCCACCATGTTTTGTCCAGCTGCATCGCCGGTTGTATAGTTAAAGCGCAAGTAACGCATTTTTGCAGCGGCGAACTGTTGAATGTTGCGTAGCTTGCCTGAACGGGTAGTGGTTTGGGCAACGGCTTGTAGTTGCTCAAAGTTATCTTCAACCCATTGGCCGAAATCTCGGGCTTGCCGCGCGTCGTCAAAAATAAATACCGGCGCTCGCTGCATGGCATCGTCTACTACAGTGACTTTGGCGCCGCCGGCTTCATGCAGCAGGCGCATGCCGCGGTTGTAGCTGGCGACTAACGTGCCTTCGGTGGTCGCCATAGGCACATAAAACTCGCCCTGGGCGTGTTCACCATTAACTAAAAGTGGGCCTGCAAGCCCAATGGGGACTTGTGCAACACCGGTAAAATTTTCGATATTGCCCGCCGTTAATGCGGGGTCGATGGAGTACTTGCCCACGTGTGCTAGCGATGCTCCGGTTTGCTCGGTAGCAAAAGAACGCCGCTGCTGTGCCAGCTGTTCGCTGTAATCGTTGCTTTTATCGCGAGGAATGCGGTTTGACATGCTTGAGCGTCCTGACTTGCAATATAATTAAACGGCTGAGAATAAGCTGGCAAAAATGTTACAGTAAAGTGATGCTCACAGCCAACAAGCTTGCGACTATTCAATGAATCATTTTAAAAGATTGCTTTATGGTAATTAAAGACCCTTATGACCCCAGGTCTATAAAAAACACTGAAACTCGCGCGCAGGGTAGGGCCGTGCGGCCTAAAGATGCTGCCACACTTATTTTGGTCAGACATGATGCTTCGCAGCCGCGAATTTTAATGGGCAAGCGTGCCGCTAGTCATAAGTTTATGCCTAACAAATTTGTTTTTCCTGGCGGGCGAGTGGACCCCGGTGATAGTCGCTTGCAGCCGCCTTTAGATTTACACCCCGATGTCCACAAGCGTTTAGCTACTGCCTGTTCGGTAGTACGCGCTCGGGCGTTAGCAATGGCGGCCATTCGCGAAACCTTTGAAGAAACGGGGTTGTTGCTGGGTGAGCCCGATAGCCCTACTTTGAAAACTCGGTCAACACCTTGGCGTGAATTTCTTCAACATAATGTGAACCCGCGTTTAGACACATTGCACTACATTGCTCGGGCAATTACACCACCCTACCGTGGGCGGCGTTTTGATACCCGTTTTTTTATGTGTGACGCTGGCCTCATACAAGGTGATGTGCAGGGCGAGCTACAAGGTTCGGGAGAACTACTCGAGTTGCACTGGGTTTCTATTGACGATGCGCGGACGTTGGAGTTGCCGCAAATTACTCGTTTAGTACTCGATGAAGTTGAACGCCGGCTGCGAGAAGGACACACACCGGCAGAGCATGGCCCTTTCGTGCACTTTAAACACGGCAAGGCGGTACTAGAAACTAATTAGCCTGCCAATGCGGCGCGCTCAGGGGTAGTAGTGCTAATACCAGCTTTTATCCATTGCGTAGCATGTGTCGTCAAGGGTTAACAGTAGCTTTGCCCAAGTGTTGATGTCGGGCAATTCATAGTTAAAGAAATAGCGCATGGCCTGTAACTTACCGTTATAAAAGTTTTCGTCATCCGCATGCGGGCCTTGTTCGATTGCACGCGCCGCTACCACACCTTGCATTAGCCAGATCCAGGCGATAACAACATTGCCAAACAGGTCGAGGTACTTCACCGAATTGGCCAAGACCAAATCAATATTTTTTTCGAGCATCGAGCCCAGTAAAAATTCGGTGACTTGTTTTAACGTGGCAACTGCTGCCTCAAGTTCTTCGGCATACTGGTTGAGCTTGGTTGACTGCTTTGCCTCGGCAATGGTTGATTCGATAGCAGCTAAACAAGCCATATAACCCGCTAAACCGTTGTGCGGAACCTTGCGCGCCAATAAATCTAACGATTGAATGCCAGTTGTGCCTTCATGAATAGGGTTGAGTCGATTATCTCGATACATCATTTCAACGGGGTGTTCATTCACATAGCCCGAGCCACCGAGCACTTGAATAGCCATGTAGTTAGCTTTGGGTCCATATTCTGAAGGCCAGCTTTTAATAATGGGGGTAAGAAAATCCAGCAGAAGATGTGCCTGCTTGCGTTCTTCTTCGGTAGGGGCGGTATGCTCGTCATCGTTGAGCTTAGTGCCTAGCAGGCACAGTGCATAGGCGCCTTCAGCATAGGCCTTTTGGGCAAGCAGCATGCGCCGTACATCGGCATGCTCAATAATATTAACAGGTGGCGATAGTGGATCTTTATTTGAGGGCAAGCGGCCTTGTGGGCGCTCTTTGGCATAGTCTAGTGAATACTGATAACCGGCCAATGCCATTAATGCAGCCCCGCTACCTACCATGATGCGCGCCTCGTTCATCATATGAAACATATAACTTAGGCCGCGGTTTTCTTCACCAACCAAATAGCCTACTGAGCCCTCTTGCTCACCAAAATTAAGCGCGCATGAAGTTTGACCGCGGCCCCCCATTTTATGGAACAAGCCGGCCAACGCAACCTCGTTGCTCTGACCGATGCTGCCGTCATCGTTGACTAAAAATTTGGGCACGATAAACAGCGAAATACCTTTCACCCCTTTGGGCGCACCCTTGATGCGAGCAAGAACCAAATGAACGATATTCTCATTGAGTTCGTGGTCGCCGCCCGAAATCCATATTTTGTTGCCGCTAACACGATAGTTACCATCGTCAGAGGCTACAGCTGTGGTGGTTATATCGGCCAGACTTGAGCCTGCAGCGGGCTCACTCATGGCCATAGTGCCGGCAAAGCGGCCGCTTCGCATGGGCTCTACCCACTGGCGTTTTTGGTCCTCGGTGCCATGGGCGTCGATTAAATTGGCATTGGCGTTGGTTAGCCCAATATAACCAATCGTGGTGCTGGCAGCGGCGCTAAGCCAGCCGTCGCATACAGCGGCGACAAGAGAGGGTAACTGCATGCCCCCCAATTCGTAGTTGGCCCGTGGTGAGCCTAAGCCTGCGGCAACTACCGCATCGAGTGCCTGCTTGATTTCGGGAATCATATGCACATTTTTCCCATCAAAAGTCGGCTGATTCGTATCGACTTTTTGTCGGATGGGTAAAAAATATTTTTCGGCCACTGTGCGACTTGTTTCAATGGCCGCATTAAATGTTTCGCGGCTATGGTCGGCATAGCGTTCACGCTCAATCATCGCTTCCACATCAAATAATTCGTACAGCATGAAATCTAAGTCACGTTGATTAAGTATGGGTGCTGCCACAATAAGTTACCTCTAAAAAAAGTAATGAATTAGCGATTAAATTTCTAACAAAATTATGATGAATCAGTGAGCGAGTATCACGCGCATATAACTATGAGTTTTTACGATTGGGGGGTGACTGGTGGTTCAAAGTACAACGTTCATTAATGACCACCGCAATGCTTAGTTGGCACACGCTGTTGGAGCTTATGCTGACGATAAATGAGGTAAGCCAGATTAAACATATCTCTGATACACGCGCTTTTGATTATATCGTGATTTACTTAAGCTTTGGGTGCCACTTTGGTGACATGGATTAACGAGGTGAAATGCAAAGTGCTTTAACGGGCAATGGTCTAACTTGCAACCGTTGTATTTCGTATTGATATGGCATTATATGTGACATAATATAAGGGTCAAGCATTAATTGTGGCGACGGGTTTGCGTAATCTGCTCGGCCTCAGCAGTAAGTCTGAGCCCCAGCACTAGATTTTTTGAGCGATTAAAAAGGCTTTTCGGATATGACAGAATCATTACTAGTCGAGCGCGAGGGCGCGGTTGCTATTGTCTCAATTAATGATGCGCCCTATAACCGCATGACACTGGATTTTGTCGACCGTCTTGAGGTGTTAGTCGGTGAAATCGCGGCCGATGATTCTATTCGTGCCGTTGTATTGACTGGGCAGGGGCAAGATAATTTTTCGGTAGGCATGAACCTTAAGCAGTTGGCTGATGGGGTGCAGCGCATGGGCTCTATTGATAAGCTGCTGGATCAGCGCCTGCGAGTGATTGCTGCGATTGAAATGATGCACAAACCGTGGATTGCGACGTTATTTGGTTATTGCTTAGGAGGTGGCTTGGAAGTACCGTTGGGCTGCCACTTTAGACTCGCCGCTGCACAGGGCGCGCAAATTGGTTTGCCCGAAATGGACTTAGGGTCGGTGCCTGCATGGGGCGGGAGCGCGCGCTTAAGTCAATGCGTTGGTAAGGCTCATGCGCTGGATATGATTTTACGAGGTAAGAAAATCTCAGGTCCTGAGGCTTTGCGTATTGGTTTGGTGCATGAGGTGTGGCCGATGGCCGAGCTCAAACGCCGCGCAATCGATCTGGCCCAAGAGTTGGCTGCACAGCCAGCATTGGCCGTGCGCGGGATGCTCGATGTGATTATGGCCTCACAGGAAAAAACGCAGGAGCAATTGCTGCAGGCTGAACGCCGCGCAGTAAAAAATACTTACGGCACTGCCGATTCGCAAGAAGGTATGATGGCGTTCTTGGAAAAACGTAAGCCGGTATTCAATCAGCCTAAATAATTTTTCAAAATGAACTAATTTTTATGAGTTAAAAACGGTTTTAAAATCTCTTGTTGTGTATCACTTTAAAAAAAGGAAATGATTATGTCGATTAAAGTTGTCCCTAAAGACCAAATGGTTGAACAAATTGGAACCAAACTTGAGCCAGGGGCTTGGGTTACGTTAGAGCAAGAGCGCATTAATACTTTTGCCGATTGCACCGAAGATCATCAGTTTATTCACATCGATGAAGAGAAGGCAGCCCAAACGCCGTTTGGCGGAACCATCGCCCATGGTTTTTTAACGCTTTCAATGTTAGTAAAAATGACCGAAGAGACCGGCATCATGCCTGAAAACACCATCATGGGGATGAACTATGGTTTTGACAAAATTCGATTTTTAGCGCCAGTAAGGGCTGGTAAACGGGTGCGTGCTCACTGCGAAATTGCTAACGTAGTCCGCAAAGACGATAGTCGATTTTTAACTACACAAACGATATCGGTAGAAATTGAAGGCGAAGAGACCCCGGCTTTAGTTGCCCAGTGGCTTGTTATGACGGTTGCAGGTTGATCGTTTACTAGCAAAATATTTTGCTTCAAGCAGGTGACAGCACAAGCAGGTGGCAGCGCATGAAAATATTTTATGGTGTTTTAGTGGCGATTTATGCGCTTTGGTTCGTTTGGTATGGCGGCAGTGGTCAGCCAATGACTCAAGCGCAGGTCGATGAGTACATTGAGATCTATAAAAGTAAGTCGCATTCCGACCCGGTTAGTCAGCAAGAAACGCTTACTTTAATTGAGCGTTTGGCGGCTTTTGATACGGGTAATGAGTATTTGATGGTTAATCTTATTCGTTATCGTGATAAGGCGAAGTATCCTGCTGACTCGGTATGGGCCAATGAGACCGATGCCCTTGCTGCCGATGCACGCTATTCACAGGGTGTTGTGGTGGAGCTTCTAAAACGCGGGGGTATACCACTATTAAAAGGCAATACCATTGGTGTATTTATGATTGATGCAGATTGGCATGATTGGGATGATTTTGCTGTTGTGCGTTATCGTAGTGCGGAAGATATGCTCGATATGATGATTGGTATGGCCGCTACGGGTTTAGCCGAGCATAAGTATGCCTCGATAGAGCAAACGCATGTTTTTCCTATTGAGCCCGTTATTTCGCTATTTTTTGTGCGCAGCCTGTTAGCGTTGCTACTGTTTGCAACAGCGATGGTCGTGCGTGGAGTGGTTTTGCGCAAAGGCTAATTTTTATTGTTTAACTTGAGTATTTACGTTAGTTTTTAATAGGATTGGGAAAGATGAGTGCACCGGTTTACCAAACACTACTTTACGGCGTTGAGGGTAATGTTGCGGTTATTACGTTTAATCGCCCTAAGCAAATGAATGCGCTATCGCAGCGCATGATGCTTGAGTTGAAGCATGGCTTGGAGCAGGCTGAGAACGATAAGCGTGTGGTAGGCATTGTAATAACCGGCGCCGGTAAGGCGTTTTCGGCTGGTGCCGATATGACGGAGTTGCAAGGCTTAGCCAGTGGTAGTGTGTCCGAGGATGGCAGCGACCAACAGGGGAGTGCCTTGCAAGCGGCAAACCCTGGTGATGCCTCTATGCCGGAGGCTTATCGTAAAGGTTTGTCTTATATAGCGTCCATTCAAAAGCCTGTTATCGCGGCTATTAATGGCGCCACTGTGGGCGTGTCGTTAGCCGTTGCACTTTTTTGCGACATGCGATTTTTTGGTGAAAAAGGTTTTGTAATGTCGGCCTTTCCGCAGCGAGGCCTAGTCGCTGAATATGGCACTAGCTGGATGCTGCCGCGGTTGGTGGGTGTTGATGTGGCTCTTGATATCCTTATGTCGAGCAGAAAAATTTATGGCTCTGAAGCGTATGCGATGAAATTAGCGACACGCGTTTATAAAGACGATGAGTTAGTGAGCGAGGCGGTGGCTTACATCCAAAATCTTGCCGACCATTGTGCGCCGCAATCCCTGCGGGCTATAAAAGGACAGGTCTATCGTGATTTATTTAGAGATCCTGCCGAGGCTTTTGACGAAGCAGAACGGTTGATGCTCGGTACGTTTGGCAGCCCAGATATGATGGAAGGTGTGAGCGCATTTGTAGAAAAACGTCAGCCTAATTTCATCAAGGTTGGAAAGGATTAAGCCTGACATGAAACACAAGTCTTCGCTATTGCTCGGCTAAATACAGCGCGCCATGGTTAAGTAAGCTAAGTAATAAACCCATGTTGGATGCAGTTACTTCAACATGGTTTTTATCCAGCATCAGCGCTTGGCCAAGTAGCTCGACCAATGCATTGTTATTGGCATGGGTGGGTATTTGATTGCCGTCAACAAATAGTATGTGGTTGGCCGTTCCGCTAGGTTTGGCATCGTTTCCGCTAAGTATGACATCGTTATTTTCGCCCGCGATGTAGGCGAAACGTGAGCTTTCATTTTTTTGGATTATGCCGCCGTTCATTAAGTGATGCTCTAACTCATCAAGGCTATAATCTTCGTGCTCAGTGTCTTCTATATTGAGCTCTAAGTCGTCAGCAATCTGATACTTTGGCGTGGTTACATGTTTGCCAAACCAATTGCCAATCATTGTCTCATCATTGGCATAGTGTGAGAGTATCTGCTGGATGCTCTTTAGAGCCTGCGACGAAATTTCGCCGGTGTTGCTTTGCGCTTGCAAGTTGGGGTCGGTATAACGCAAAGATTCAGTGAGTTGTTCACCCATATAGTCGGTATATTCTCGAAGGATTTCACTGTGTGATGGTGCGCGAAAGCCTACCGAGCAGGTCATACAGTCATCACCTTGCGCAACACCATTATGGCCCACACCGGGTGGCACATATAAAATGTCGCCAGGGTTTAGTGTCCAAGTGTTTTCGGGTGTAAATTCGCTGAGGATTTTAACCGGCAGATTGGCAACAAATTTATTGTGTGCTGCTGGTTGATTGGCAAGGTCAAGATAATCGCCGCCGACCTCCCATTGTCTTTTTCCGCTGACTTGTATTAAAAATACATCATAGTTGTCATAGTGGGGGCCAACACCTCCGCCATCGTTGGCATAGCTCATCATTAAATCGTCAATACGCCAGCGCGGAATAAAATTAAATTTTTCTAACAGTTCTGCGGCAGCGGGTATGTGATGGTCCAGCGCTTGTACTAGTAGTGTGCAATGTGAGGGCGGCAGTTGGGCAAAGGTTTTTTCATCAAATGGGCCTATCTGTAAATTCCATTGCTCGCCATTTTGAATAATAAGGCGTGACTCAACATGTTCTTCGCAAGCTAGGCCCGCTAGTTCATCGGCGCTGATGGGTGATATATCGGTTGGCAGTGCATTGCGAATGAGCAGCGGCTTTTTTTGCCAATAATCGGCTAAAAAAGTGCTCAGTGGGATGTCGCCCAATACAGTCGGTTTCATAATTACGGTATCTTTTTCTTAATGAATGTCTTTATCAAGAAGCATGTCTATATGTGGGATGCCATCTTCGTGATAAACGCCCGATTCCTTTTTAAATCCAAAGCCTTGATAAAAATCTTGCAAGTGCTGTTGCGCGCTAATACTAATTGCTGTTTTAGGCCAGAGTTTGGCGATGTTCGTCATGCACTGTTGCATCAATTGCGTGCCAATGCCTTGCTTGCGCCGCGCCAAAAGCACGGCGAAGCGCCCAATACTGCTGTTGCTGTAGCTAAGCCCCGGTGGTAATAATCGTGCATAGGCAAGTAATATGCCCGCTTCGTAGGCCATTAAATGATGCGTTTGGTTGTCGCGGTCTTTGTCGTCTAGCTCGCTATAGGGGCAGGTTTGCTCGACGACGAATATGTCAATGCGCAGCTTAATAAACTCATAAAGTTGATCATTGCTGAGCTCGCTAAACGGTTTGCAGTGCCATTCGATATTTGCCATGTTGGAGTGTCATTTTGTTTTATTGGTGGGGCTTTTTAGTTGAGTAAAAAGCGCAAAGCTTTTGGGATAATGTGGCGTGATTGTTTTGCCGTGAGAAAAATGTCATAAGCGATTTATATTACAGAACCTAACTGACGATTGCGAATTAACCGTTTTTTGTAGTAGATTGGTAGTCTGATTTAACTAGCCGCACTTAGCAGAGGCCGATTGTGTTTTATATTATCGAGCAGGGCGCGCGAGTCGAAACACCGATTAACCGCTTATTGCAGGCCAAAGGTCTTAATGCGGTGAGCGCAAGTTCGCGAGTGCGAGCGGTTGGCGCAGGCGTAGAAAAAAAAGAGCCTGTAAAATCCACCGCCACAATATTGCGCTATCAAAATGCCGATTCTGAGCAGCCCCGTAGCCCAGCCATTTATGCTCATCAAATCATGACGGCTCCAGTTGTCTTGGCCGGCGTTTATCAAACAGTGCAAGAGATATGGGCTTTGTTTGCCAAGTATCGCTTTCATCATTTTCCTTTGCTAGATGAGAGCAATCAATTACAGGGCATCGTTACCGACGGCGACTTGTTACGTTACTCAGCTAATAATGATCGCGATGTGAATGCAGATTGTGTGGAGCTTTTGATGACGCCAAAAGTTATCACCGCCGGTGAGCAAGTTGAAATACGCACAATAGCTGAAGTGATGTGTGTTCAAGCCATTGGTGCAATACCTATTGTGAATGAGCAAGTAGAAGTAGTCGGCATGGTGACGCGCTCAGATATTTTACGCACTTTGGTGCATCAAGCTCCGTTAGACCTATGGACCTGAATGGCGGGTTTAGTAAAACATGGCGACATTTTGACGGCCCGCTATCACGAGTTGCCCATGGCTGTTCCACACTTCCATATTTTGACTAGAGTAGCCGTCGCGGCCATGCTCAGCGATACTTTTTAACAACCACCATCCGTCTTGCGTGTCGATATTTTCGGTTAAAAAATTCATTGACCAAGTCATTGAGCTGACCGGCTTAAATTCTTCAAACATGGGTAGCAGCGCAGGCGGAGGCATGTCTGCCAAGCTAAGTAAGCCGACCAAATTATTAGCGGCTTTATCTTTATGCCTCACCCACAAAGACACCGTTGATTGCTTGGACCCAGTAATGGGTCGATCGCCTTCGGCTAGCAGGCAGTCGAATTGGTGAGTAAAGGGCGGCCTTTGTGCCGAGGTAAAAAAATCTTCAGACTCCTGTGGCGAAGGCAAGTCAGGGAACGACATGAAGTCTTGGTCTATACGTGATGGCCGGCTGGTGCCAAAACAAAAAACAACATGGGTAGCGAGGCCTTTTTCACCTTGTAACTCGGCGCTAATAAAGCAGACCGAGCTGCCTTGGCGCATGAGCATTGTACTGATGCTAACTGTGCCACCAACAGGGCCCGCAAAGCTGACGTGTGCAGACCGAAGTGGCGGTAGCTCAGGGTAGGTGCGCTGCACAGCCTCAAGGCATAGCGCCGCTGATAAACCACCATAAGTGGTGCGGCCTTGCATCCAGTTGGTGGGTATGTCGGTGGTAAATGTGTGGTCGGCGTTTTGCGAAGTGCTGTTAATGATGTCGCTAAATGTTGATAAGTTCATAGAGTGCCAAATGAGAAGAGTCGGTGATTAGAGGCCTCTAAAACTTGAGGCTTGCGGGTTTAAAAGGCGCTAGGGGCCAACCTGCAAAATATAATGGGCCACGGCTAATTGTGTTTCTGGGTCGAGATAATTTTGTGCCGGCATAGGGGGGTAGTTGGGCTGTCTTTTAATGGGCGCATTAATGTAGGCAGCTAGCCCTTCGGGGTTGTCTTTATACATAGCTTGAATGAGCTGCACCGGTGGGCCAATGAGTCGGCCTGTATAGCTATGGCAGCCTGTACAGATGCCCAGATAGGCAATTTCGCCACGCTCGGATGGAGCGATTACGCGGGGCTCGGCACCTCCGGCGATTAAGTAATTGTCGATATTGTCAGTATTGTTGAATGTGCATTCAGAAAAGTCACCGATGCCTACAGCATGATAGCGATGTCGATTAATAATGCAGCTGTCTTGGCTGGGCCCGATTTGAAAAATATCAATATTGCCGGTGTGCAACTCAGTCAGCGCGAAGGCCCTTATAACATCAATGGTATCGTAGCCATTGTTGATCATTACATTGTCTAAAATCATCGCTCTATCAGCATTCGGATCCGAATCAAGGTCGAGGGTGAGATTTTCCGCATTGGCATGGTCGGTAATTAAAATGCCTGCAGTTTTATTATTGCTAATAATGTTGCCTTCAATAATGACGTCGTCGGCGGCCATGACCAAAATGCCGGTGCCCGCAGGAATCCCCGCTACCGTGGATCCCGGTGCGCCAAAATTTTCGGTGTTGTTGTCGAGAATAAAGTTGTTGCGAATGATGACGTCGTAGGTATCTTTGACCGGCAAACCTGGCGTAATAAATGCCAAAATCCCACCAGTGTTGTGATGCGTGTGATTGTGCTCAACAATCGCATGGCGGCTATTTTCTATTTCAATGCCCGCTACGCTATCAAACACTTCGTTGTAGGCCACGTGTATGTTGTCACTCATGCCCACATAAATTGCCGCATCGGCAATGCCGGATACAACGTTATGCTCAATTAGCCCATTCTTTCCTAGCTGAGGAAAAATGCCGTAGATGCCGGTGTCAATAATAATGTTGTTGCGAATTTCAAAATTGTTACCGGCCTGACTCATAATGCCATTGCCTTTGTAGGCGGTTATTTTAAAATTTTCAATAATGATGTTATTGCCTGAGTAAAGAATGGCATCGTTGAGTTTGCCAAGGCCATCGAGCGTCGCGCGTTCGCCAGCCAGAATGACACCCACTAAATGAATATCGTCTTTATCGATATAAACTGTTTCGGAGTAGGTGCCTGGCATTACTTGAATCGTGTCGCCAGGTTGGGCGCGCTCTACCAT